>OHEN01000695.1_pt1 | contig 15361 bp, 11 predicted proteins | sample 1567291 | NCBI WGS metagenome assembly OHEN01 (sample SAMEA3879592, study PRJEB24766) | human gut metagenome | biome: human-associated habitat; feature: feces | place: USA | collected 1985/1987
GTCATACCAGTCCAATGCGGTATAACCATTCTTTCCGAAGCGGTAAAGCATTGTAGCTGAGACCTTGAGCTTCTTGGACTCCGGTGTGAAGTCGTATTTCAGGATGGCGATAGGCTCGTGAGTCTTCTTCACGCGGGCATTGCGCACCTTGCCATTGTAATAACCCCAGTTGGAGTTGTACATGTTGTCGCCCATAAGGTCGTAAACCTCCTGGGTGGAACCGTTCTGCGCACCCCTCTGACCAGGAGCAGCCATGAAGGTCAATCCAAGTTTGTGCTCCTCGCCAAATTTCTTCTCGACGGAACCGTAGTAGCCGAATGAACGATAGTAAACGCCCTTGATCCAGTCATTGCCGCCGAGACGCGCAGATGCGCTGAATGCGTAGGACCAGCCGTTGTCCAGCTCGCCGGAAGAATAAGTCATCATGAGACGGAGTCGGTACAATGCACTGTTGGTCAGCACGCTACCTCTCCAGCCGGTGCGGACCTTCGATGCCATCGGGTCAATGTTGGTGAGTCCGTTGTAGCCACCGAAACCATAGTCGGAAATCTCCGAACCGTTTACACTTTCCTTGCTGCGGACAGCCTCGTTCAGACCGCTCCACAGAGAGTAAGGTGTATAGCCGGTAATGGCATCGTTCATTCTTACGCCTGCCATGTAAACATCCTGGGACTCACTGGAATAACCACGTACGCGGAAACGTACGGAGCTGAAATTGTATCCTGCGATGTTGTTGAACACATCGTTCTGACCGAAGAGGATGGTCGGGCTGTCCTGATATCCGGAGTCGTCCAGATCGAATTCGGTGAAGCTGGCATCGTCCACCTCTCCCACCTTGCGGGCAGGGGTCAATGACAGTTTGAACATGTTCTTCACATAACCGTCATTGACGGTAACATTGACTCTGGACTCCATGTAGTCCGGTGTCTGGATCACGAGGTCATACATGCCGTCCTTCAGGGAAGGAATCATGAATGTGCCGTCCGGGGCAGTCTTAACCGTAGCTATCTCGGTCGAACCTGAATAAAGTTTCAGGACTGCGCCGTCCACCGCTGCCTTGGAGGACCTGTCCACGATTGTTCCCTTCACGCCGCCGGTGTAAGTCTGCGCAGACATCACCATGGCCAGGAACAATGCCGGTATAGCCAAAAGCTGTTTAGTATTCATATTGTTGATTATTTGTTACTTACGATTATATATGTCGGATAGTGGTCGCTATAGCCTCCGATGAATGTTCCGTTCGAGAATGTGCGGAAAGGCGTGCCTTTGTACTGGCCTTCCTGCTGTGTCATGAACGGCTGGCTGAACACACGTCCGTAATATTTCTTCTTCACGATAGGCTGGATTTTCAGCTCGCCCTTAGGGGCATTGGCCATTGCTTCATTGACCAGGATGATATCGTAGATGTTCCAGGTTCCCCTGTACGCGAGTGAGCCGTAGCCCGCCTTCAGCATTGACAGGAACGGGGAGAAGAAGTCGTATTTGCCGACCTCGGCGATGGTCTCCTTGCCGTGCATGTACTTGACCATACTCTCGTCAGTAGGGTTGTCGTTCATGTCGCCCATCACCATGATCTTGATTCCCGGGTACTGTTTCATCAGTTCCAATGAGTGTTCATAGATGATTTCAGCGCCGCGGCTTCTGAGGTCCTGGCCCTTGCCGCCGATACGTGACGGAAGATGGGCAACGAAGAACGCGAACATCTCGCCGTCGAGCAATCCCCTGACCATCAGGATATCACGGGTGCGGAAATAGTCCTGGCCTTCCTTGTCCATGGTGAACTTGATGGTCTTGGAGTTGAAGTCGAACGGTATGGATTTGCTCTCTTCTACCGTGAAATATTCCGGTCTGTAGAGCAATGCCACATCGACGCCTCGTCTGTCCGGTCCGTCGTAATGCACTATCTGGTAGTTCGCAGCCTCGATTTCCGGCTGGTTCACCAGGTCTTCCAGAACATGGCGGTTCTCCACCTCGCTGAGTCCGAGCACAGCATGATATGCCTTGTTCTCATCAGCCATAGCTCTGATGACGGTAGCGATATTATGGAGTTTCTTCTCGTATTTCGGCTCGGTCCACTTGTTCTTGCCGTCCGGAAGAAATTCGTAGTCGTTCTTCCCGTCGTCATGGTAAGTGTCGAAAAGGTTCTCGACATTATAGAAGCCCAATACATAGCGTTTCGGGCCGCCCGCACCTGCCGTTGTCGCCACAGACATCAGCACAAGCGTCAGGATCACGTAAAGTATTCTTTTCATTATCAATGTTTTTGTGTTATTGCGTTCTAGTTCCACCACCAGTTGATGGTCTTAGGGTCTTCGGACTTGACTTGCGCCGCCGCATCTTCGCCGATTTTGGCAGGAAGGTTTGCGAAATAGGTGATTCCTGTTACTTTCTCCAAGTCACTGATAGACATTGCATAAGGCTTGAAGTTATTATTGTCTCCATATCCTTTGTGCTCCAGAAGAATCGCGCAGGCTGAATAACCTGAATGGCCGATTGTGGAGTTTCTGCTGTATCGCAGAACCGCCTTGTAGTAATGAGTCGGAACGGTGACGCTCTTTCCTTCATTATCCCTTGCGGTCCTTGTGCTGCCTTTCGTAATACATCCGGTTACCACATAGCAGGTATCGGCCCTGTTGGCCCATGAACGGACTTTGCTTTCGAGATTCGCCCAGGAATGCTGGTTAAGCTCAGCACGCTGCGGAGTCATATTCGTGCCATAGAACGTAGTTACGTTTGCAGCATAATTCAATCTGTCAGCAGACGGCAGCTGATGTCCTCTGTCATAACCTCCGCCAAAGCCTTTGTATAGGACTGGCTGGCACTTTTTGGGAAGAAGAGGGTCCAATCCCCAAGCATCGGTACGTTTTCCGGAACCGATAGACCAGGAATTGAGATGATAAGCCACCCACGGCGCTACAAGATTATCATAGTCCCACGCAAATGAATAATTTCTGGTTTTCACCGAGCCGACATTCATACTATGGGTGAAGTGTCCATATTTGGAATCCTTCGGCATCGCCGGCAATTCCATCCATCCTGTCGTAGAAGCAAGATTTCCTCCCGATTGTTCCCCAGTATTGCCACCAGTATTGCCGCCGGTGCCGCCGCCTCCAATTTCTTGACCGCTCTGGGTGAGTGTCAATTCTGCTTTTCCCGACGCCGATGTCAATGTAAGAACAGCCGTGCGGGCCATCTCACTTGTATTCGCTTTGACTTTAAGCGTAACCGACTTGTTGCCAGTGCCAGTTGAAGGTTTCACGGAAGCCCATTCCGCCGGCTGGTCCTCGGGGTATTCTATCGTTATCGACCAATCGCCGGAAGCCTGCACATGAAGGAACTGGCTCTTTTCCCCAGGTCCCATCGGATTAGTCACGACCTCAAGTTCCGGAGGGACGGTGTTGTCAGTTTTATTGTTACAAGAACACACAAAAGGCACTGACACCAGAAGTGCCAATGCCCATTTAGCTATTTGATTCAATGCTTTTTTCACTAGAAATCAATGTTTTACAGCCACACAGCCAGCTCGCGCCGATGCCGGCTCTTTTAGACGGACAAAGGGCAGCCCGGTTCTCCGGGCACCCTTTTATGTCTGGTATTTAAGTCGTTGGACTATTTAAGCGTAACAGTTATACCTGTAATTCGGACCTGTCCATGCACCGCCTGCGCAACAAATTTATCCGAGTTGCCAGACCAAGAAATTGTAAAAGCCTTTATATCGGCAACAGCTTCAGTTGCACTCCCTAAAACTTTCATATTATAGCACTTATCCGCATGATGCACAGTGTTCATTACGACACTGGTAATAGTTTTTCCTGCTGGAGGAACAATCTCTAATACTGCATTTTTGTATACTCTAATATGATCATTCGAGGGTGCTACCATTGTACTAGTAGAAGAAGACTTATAATAGCCATACTTCACGCCATCTTTAGTGAAAGAGAAGCCTGCTTTATAATCTTTATGATTATCTGCAGTCCAAGCATTATCCGTAGCAATCGTTATTGTCTTCGTATCGCCTTCTCCCGCAGCAGACTTTCCTTTATGTGTCAGCACTACAGTATAAGACTTGGTAGCAACCTCTTCCGTCGTAGAAACAGTAAGTTTCACAGTCACATCCTTCTCAGTCTCATTGGCAGCGAACTTGACAGTCACTGTGCCTGCGCCATCACCGGAAGCAGGAGATACTGTATAAGCAGCATTCTCAGAAGAAACTGCCCACTTTACATTGCCCTTTACATCGAAAGAAGCAGAAGTATCACCAGCTTTTGCTGTGAGCGCGGTAGTGCTTACAGAGAACTTAGGACCGGTTGTTTCCACTTTCTCTACTTCAGTTGCAACTATCTGATAGTGTGTGCCGCCACCGACATACCATCCTTTCACTTTGATATCGCAGTCCACGAACTCATCCATGTTGCCAGTATAATAAGATAAAGAAAGATCTTTATCGGTAACACTTCCGATGTAAATATTATAGTACTGGTTGTTCTTCTTAACATTTCCGGTGAAAGAGACATAAGTGACTTTCTTAGGAGTATCTGCCAAGTTAGCCTCAGTGAACTCAAGTGGAGCAGGATATGTTACAGTATTATTGCTGGAAACCACTGTAGTCGTAGGGGCAGTAATCTGAATAAGGCCGTTGTGCTCACCTGTCGTGCCGGCAACATTGACCTTGTCACCTACTTTAACTTTAGGGTCAGCTTTTACAAAGACAAGCACACTTCCTGTCTCATCAGTAATCACATAGCTCTGGGTGGTAACACCTGTAACCAGAACATCCTTGAGGTCTGCGGCTGAGCCTGCTGCGGCTGCGCAAACTGCAGCGATGGTGTTTCCTGCCGGCTCTGGAGTTTCTCCGCCACCTGTGCTGCCGCCAGTTCCGAGGTCAATGCCCTTGGAGAAGTCGATAGCAGTACCTGCAGAAGCTGCAACGCTAAGGTCGAGGTCATCCATCAGATATGCACTGGCAAGTGTCGCCTTGATGTAGATGTGGAGAGACTTGGTTCCTGAAGGAACTGTGAAGGTAGAAGATGCAAGATCCCAACGACGGTTTTTCAATCCGTTAGGGAATGCATACTCAAGTTTAACCCACTTGCTGCCGTCATTGCTGACATAAACCAGGAACTCTGTAGGAACAAAAGTGTTGTCAGCGGCCTGATACAGATTTCTTTCTGAACCGAATGAAATAGTATAATTTGTCTTACCTTCAGGAAGAGTGATATTTTTCACATGGAAATAATTATCTTTTGCAAACCAGAGATAGTTCTTTCCGGAGCCCTGATAGTCAGAAAATTGGCTATTTGATGTACCAGAGGAATTAGTTCTGGCAGACATTCCGCTGAAAGCATACTCCACAGTCGAGATGCCTGAACCGGTCTCATTCTTCCAACCGTCAAAAGAGTCGAGGTATGTCTTCCAACCAGACTCACCTTTCACTGCAAGCTCTTTATCAAAATCATTGTGATAAACAACGACTTCAGAAGCAGAACCTGTACCTTTCTGATTGACGGTCAGAGTCTTGCCATCGAATCCGATGGTAAACTTGATGTCTTGTGAACGGTCCATTCCGGTGTTCTCCAGAACAGTAATGGTCACCTCTTTGTTTTCAGCAGGATTTCCGGACTTAGGGTCTACTGCGATCCAGTCAGGAACATTGGTAACATTCCAGTCCCTGGTAGCAGTCAGTTTGATGGTCTGTGAACCGCCATCTTTCTCGAAATCAAGGGTTTGTGTAGAAAGCTCTATTGAAGGAGCGCCTGTAGGTCCATCATTTTTATCATCGCAGCTCTGCGCGAAAAGCATTGCTGTCAATGCGAATGAACCTAAAAACAATTTTTTAAGTTTCATATTGTTGCTATTTTAGATGAATATTAATCAAAACAAGTTTACAAATATAGTTCGCGGTTACGAATTTCGCAAATTAAATCGTTAAATATTTTGCTCGTCTTTTCGGTCTATATTCCTTTCCTCATCAGTCGTGTACACCCAGTACACTCCTTCTTCGAAAAGAAATCTATCCTCGAAAATACTTCACAAATTGTTACCAACATATTTATGCCTACTTGATTTCGTAAAATAATTACTACCATATTGATTTTTATTGCTATTTTTGCAGATAACAGATACCATTATATGTATTACGAATATAACCCGGAGAGCATTGACGACATTTTGAAGGTAATGGCTGCCAATGCGAAAAAACGTCGTCTCGAAAAAGGCTGGACCCGCAAATATCTTTGCGAGAGGTCCGACGTCCCTGTTTCCACCATAGCGAAATTCGAGAGCCTCCACACGATTTCCCTGGCGTCCTATGTAGCCATAGCCAAGGCCCTGGGCTATTCATCCGACACGAAAAAGCTCATGTCCGAAGCCATCTTCACCACGATGAAGGAGCTCGACACCATCAACAACAACAAAAACAGAAAGAGAGGTCAACGTGAAAATCATAAATAAACTTTTTTCATTGCACAGAAGGACTCATTTGCAGGCAATTTCGGAATATTTGACGACAGCATCCCGGACGGATACGGCCGCTACCTGCTTAGCCGGCTTCTACGGAAACAACGCATTGACGCTTCGACATTGACCCCGGTGCAGATGCTGAGCATCGTGGGCGAATCCGGTATGGGAGCATTGGCCTACCTGCCTGAAACTTTTGTGGGCGAAGACAAGGCGTTGCCTGAACTGGATGAGCTTCAAGATTTAGCTTTCAATGTTCTGTCGGAGAAGTCGGACAAGGATGAAGATGTTTTATACTTCAATAGCGGAAATTCCGGTGGGTGCCGTCCAAAATGCCTGATGAAAGATGATGAAGGAGAGTGGCTGGTAAAGTTCCGGCACGTTTATGATCCTGCTGATTTCGGCAAGATGGAGTACGATTACAATGTGGCGGCCGCTGCTTGCGGGATAGAAGTTCCAGAATTCAAACTCATTGACAATAAATATTTTGCGTCCAAACGATTCGACGTCCGAGACGGGAAACGCCTTCATGTCGCGACTGCCGGCGCATTGCTTGGGCTGTCATTGAATGAACTTACGATGGATTACCGGAATCTGCTGCATCTGACGGGCTTCCTGACGCAAGACCCTGCACAGGTCGAGCAGCAGTTCAGAAGAATGGTTTTCAATGTCATAGCCGAAAACAAGGACGACCATCCGAAAAACTTCAGTTTCATTTGCGAAGCCGGCGCCTGGCGCATAAGCCCGGCATATGACCTGACGCTCTGCCGCGAAGGCTACCGAGGCGAGCATGCGACATCAGTAATGGGCAACGGCCTCCCCACCAAGGCAGACCTGATCAATGCCGGCACTGACATCAAAATACCGGAGTCCCGCTGCCGTGAAATCATCGAAGAAATCGCCGCCACATGCGAGAGACTGCTGAAAGGATACAGCCTGCGTGGAGCATAAATAGCTGAATATTAAGCAATTCACTGTTTTCAGAGTTAACAAAACAGCAACTCTGAAAACAGCTAATTAGTTATAACACAGGGAATTACACGCCACAGACAATGTGTCGCAAATTAAGACACATGTCCCGCATTCCAGATCCGTTCAACTGATGCCGGAAAGATCAAGCGTGTATTGCTCAGGTAGCGGGGCGGAGCTGTTTTCCAAAATTTTCTCGACATTGAGAATAAATCACTACTTTTGTGATGAACCTTGAAATTTCGCATCATAATGTTAATATAAAAGTAACCACCGTGAAACCACGAAATCTCAAGACGTTTTACAAATACAGATGAAGGTTGATCGTATGGAAAACAAAATTGCCACACCAATGGAGCAACAGTTTGGAGAGGTTATAGACATTATTCTCTTTCATAAAAACCGTGCTTCAAGAGCCGTAAATAATGAACTATTGCTTACAGCATGGCATGTGGGCAGCTATGTATCGGCCAAACTGAAAAGCGAGGAATGGGGGAGCAAGGTTGTAACGCAGTTATCCGAATATATCCGCTCCCGGCGTCCAGACATTAAGGGCTATAGTCGGAGAAGCATTTACAATATGGTGATGTTTTATGATGAATATTCATCGGAAACATTCAGCGCAACTGTAGAAAAGTATCTGAACTCTGAATTTGTGCAGCTAAAAACTGCACAAATAGAAGCAAGTCTGCCTAAACAAGGGGAGGCTGTAATTGTGCAGCCAAGAACTGCACAAATTGTTCCGGCTGCATCTGAACAAATGCCTAAAATCTTGGAGTTGACAACATTGACCAATCATATGGAAATTCTTTGCCGATGCAAAAATAATGAAGAGCGGATGTTTTATATACTCTATGCCAATAAAGAACATTTAGTGAAGCGAGAACTTCAGCGTTGCATCTCCAATCAGACATATACGGCTTTATTGGGCAGCAAGAATAATATGTCGAAAGGATTACTCAATGCTTATCCAAATGCCCCGATAACGTTCAAGGATACGTTGTTTGTCGACTTTCTGAATCTTCCGAATAAGCATAGCGAGGCCAAATTAAAAAACGGCTTAGTAGAACACATGAAGCAGTTCATTCTTGAACTAGGCAAGGATTTCATCTTCATGGATCAGGAGTACCACCTCAATATTGGTTCGTCTACCTTTAAGGCAGACTTGCTGTTCTTCCATCGCGGATTGCAGGCATTGGTGGCAGTGGAATTGAAAAAGACAAAATTCCATCCGCGGGACCTCGGTCAGTTGGAGTTTTATTTGGAGGCGCTAGACAGAGATGTGAAACGCTCCAACGAGAACCCATCTATCGGTATTATTCTCTGCCCAGAAGCAGACCGGGTTGTGGTAGAATACGCCATGAGCCGAAGCATGAGCCCTACAATGATAGCCGAATACAAACGCATCCTTATTCCGCAGGAACGTATGCAAGAACAACTGAATGAGTTTTGCAACCTGTTCTTGAATAAAGAATAGCCATACAGATTTTTCATTCACACAACTGCTACAAAATAAGCATGCATTGCTCAGATAGCGGGGCGGAGCTGTTTTCCACTTTTCCAGCGTAAAAACAGACACTTTTGTCCGCTTTTCCAACAAGAAATCACTCAATTTTGTCCGCTTTTTCCGAAAACAGAAAACGGGCGGCCCGGTTAGGGGTCGCCCGCGTTTATATAATTGATAAGACTCTATTGCTTAGAATGTAAGTCTAAAGCCGAGCTGAATTCTCCATCTTGAATAGAAGTCATTGATATTGATAGTTTTAGGATTATACTTGTAGGTAGGAGTCATATTGCCGTCAGTATCTTTTTTGAGGTCTGTAAGATTCAGCACCTGCACATTGTATGCAGATGAGTTGTAAACACCCCAGTCCTTGTTGAGAAGGTTGCTTGCATTGAGCAAATCCACGATAAACTGAAGTTTTCTTCCTTTTTCCCTGTCATAGTAGAAATCCTGAGCGAAGTGAAGATCGAAATGATGCTCGAACGGAGCAATTCCGCCATATCTTTCAGAATACTGTCCTCTATGAGAGCTAAGATATTTGTCATCAGAAATGTACTGTTCGAATTTAGCTGCATCAGCAGGATCCGCCCAATTCATCTTGCCCACTTCGTCCTTGGTAGGGATGTACAATGTGGAGTTACCATAGTAACCGTCACCATTGAAGTCGAGCTTGCCTTCATTCATCGTGTAAGAATATCTCTGGCCACTGCCCGCCTCATAAGAGAGGGAAATTGTAGATTGGAGACCTCTGAGGTAGATCGGGGTAGTATAAGAAACCACTGCCATAATCTTGTGAGGCCTGTCGAACAGAGAGTGTGAAAGCTCAGGAGCATTGGTGTCGATAGAGTAGTTGTACTTCCAGTTGGAGTATGCAACGGATGAAGTACCGTCATTAACAGAATACGCATGGCCGAAAGTGTAAGAAGCCATCAAGTCAAGACCGAAATTGAAATGCTTTTCGAGCTGTCCGCTGATGGAGTAGGTATAACCCTTGTTGGTATTGTCGAGGGCAACCACTGCATAGTAAGTCTTGTCAATGCTGTAAAGCGGTGCCTTGCTTGCAGGATTGGACTCTCCGACCTCAGCATTTACGCCATAAGTATAACCGCTCTTGGTTATTGCAAGGTTCTTGAAGAATACGTTGTTCAATGTCTTGGAGAACATTGCATCGAAAGTGAACTTCCATCCGTTAAGGAAACTCTGCTCAAGACCGAGATTAGCCCTGAATACCTGAGGGTACTTGAAGTGTCTGTCAAGTGTATTGATGGTAGCTTTTCCGCCTGCAGAAGCCAGACCCGTCTTCACGATATCCTCATAAGGATTGCTCGTGAATGGGAAATCCGCAGCCGGCTTGGAAACTGTAATGGATTTAGCCTCCATACCGGTGTTGTTGTATGCATTTGAAATCCAAACGAAAGGCACACGTCCGGTAAAGAGTCCTGCACCACCCCTGAGAAGAGTAGAATGGTCATCATTCAAGAAGTAACGGAAACCGACACGAGGTGAGAACAATACTGCAGGAGCAGGAACAGTTCCGACTTCCTGTCCATACTGCTTGGAAATTGCCCCCTTGTTGAAATCAGCATTTTCTGTCGGCTTGTTCAGAAGGACAGGAATGTCAATACGGAGTCCATAAGTCAATGAGAAGTTGGAGTTGACTCTCCACTGGTCTTGAGCATAAAATCCAAATTGCGCAGCATGAGTGGTAGCAGCCCATCTAGGGTTTCCTCCGGTCAACTCAGGATCTGAATATCTGTAGTTAAACTGGTTAACCTTATTGTTGAAGAAATCAGCAAGGCTTCCGAAAGAATAACCGCCGAAAGCATACTGGAGGAACAAGTTGTTGAATGAATAGATTTCATTGTGTGTTCCGAAAGTGATTTCATGCCTTCCCTTATACCATGAGAGGTTGTCCGAAATGGTAAAGGTGTTGGAATCCATGGAGTTGCCACCTGAAGAGTATTCTGTACCAAGGTTGAGAGTAACATTATCCCTCACTTCAATATTCGCTCCGGCATAAGGATAGTCACGATGGTCTCTCACGAGCACAGCCGTAGCACGGAACTGATTCTGGAGAACATCGGAAATCTTCGAGTTAAGTTCCGCAACGATAGTGTTGGTACGGTTCGACTGCTTGTATGAAGATTTGTTGAAGAAGTACTTCGTAGCATTTGAACTATACTTGTCTGCGTAAGCATCCATAAACTGGTAACGGACCATAAGTTTGTTGGCATCATTGATGTTCCAGTCAATTCTTGCCATCGCATTGATCGAACGGTCGTCGATCTGATGCGGGCCGAAAGAATCACCTGTGGATTTTCCTCCAAGATAAGTTTTCTCGTAATGCTTGAGCATTGTTTCAGCCATTTTGGCATTGAAGACATTTCCAAGATTCTCACCATCGACAATAACATCATCCTTAAGAGTGGTTCCGTCATAAACTCCCTCTTTAGGATTGTAGATGTTCGGACGTGTTTTCTTATAATACTCACCGCTCATGAACAAGAACAACTTATTCTTGATGATAGGAGCGCCGACAGTAAAGCCATAAGTCTGGGAAAGCTGAGAATCATATTTCGTTCTTTCTATACCTTTATCTTTGGCGAGTTTGCCAGGAGTCTTTCCGATAAAGTCCTGATTATTGAAATAGGTGTAGAAAGTTCCCTTTACAGTGTTGGTTCCGGACTTGGTAATAGCATTGATGGCACCACCGGTAAATCCTGACTGACGCACGTCGAAAGGAGCTACAACCACCTGAATTTCCTCGATAGCGTCGAGTGAAACAGGGTTGGCGCCTGTCTGTCCGCCATTTGTACCAGAAGCAGAAAGGCCAAAGGTATCGTTTGCGACAGCACCGTCAATCTGGAAGCTGTTGTACCTGTTGTTCGAGCCGGAGAATGAAATACCACCATTCTTGCTTACAGAAGCCTGCGGTGTGAATTTAGCCACATCGTAAACACTTCTGTCAATGGTAGGCACATTCGTCACTGTCCTGAGATCGAAACTGGAACCTGCTCCCGTCATGTTGGCATTGAAAGACTTCTCGCTGATAACCGTAACAGCATTCAGCTCGTTGGAAGATTTCAATGTTACATTGAGTTCGTACGGCTCGCCCAATTTCAATACGACGTCCTTAAATTCTACAGAAGTCATACCGAGGAATGAAACTTCTACCTTGTAAGGACCGCCGGCACGCATACCGTTAATGAAGAAACGGCCACGCTCATTGGCGATAGTCGCATACTGAGTACCTGACGGAACGTGAACTGCCACTACAGCAGCGCCGGTAAGAACTTCTCCGCTCTCATCGACCACCATTCCGTTCATTGAAGACGTTGTCACCTGTGCATAGGCTAGCGTACCTGCCAACATTGCGATGCCGGCAAGTAACAAATGCTTTAATGAATAATTCATAGAGGTAATAATTGTTATTATACTTTGTATGCAAATTTAGGTCTTTACTTACAAATATAAAAGACTAAAACCATTAAAGTTCAATGTTTTTTGTTTCAATGATGTTAATTTTGAGGTCAGGCGGCGCTTTTTCCAGTTTTGAACAAGTTGGCATACGGCAGGAGTCGTCAATTATCTCTTTACTTCCTAACTATCAGACCATTACGAGGATTCTTGAAGACGAAAAGTCATGCCAGGTCCCATGTTTTTTTATGAGACTTGGCAGGGGCTCATTTTCACAAAGCATTGATTATCTTTCGGTTAGGGAAAAATTAGCCTGCCAACTTGTTCAGAAAACCCACGCCTGGCACCCAATAGTTCCGAAACTCCACACCTGTTACCCACTTGTTCAGAAACTCCACTCCTGCCACTGCTTGCGAAACTCGTGTAAAAATATTTTGCAGATATGGATAAACATTGTACCTTTGCAAGACCGATGTGGAGAGATTTGCCTGCTTGCAACCACGTTAAAAAATGCTAAAATGTTGACAAACGGTGACCGCGTGGCGCGGAAACCACTTTTCATATCAATGTTTTGTGTTTTTGTGACGTCTCCACATCAGTGGGACGTTTTTTTGTTTCGTGTTGCGAAACATTGCAATTAGAGCCCGTCAGGGTGAAGGCAAGTCCCTTCCCCGAGACCCAGGATTCGGGGGTGGGTGTAATGTGCTAAAAAAGTACGTGGTTAGAAGTTGTTTTTAATAACATTGGATATGAATTATTTATTTACATCAGAATCTGTTTCTGAAGGACATCCGGACAAGGTGGCCGATCAGATTTCAGACGCAATTCTGGATGAATTCCTCAGACAAGACCAGGAATCCAAGGTAGCCTGCGAGACATTCTGCAGCACCGGCCTCGTGGTAGTAGGCGGCGAAGTCCGCGCAGAACACGCATACGTAGACATACAGTCGACCGTGCGCAATGTCATCAACCGCATCGGCTACAACAAGGCCGACTACATGTTCGACGGAAATTCATGCGGCGTGCTTTCGGCAATCCACGAGCAGAGCGCCGACATCAACAGAGGTGTCGTACGCACGGACCCTGAAGAGCAGGGCGCCGGAGACCAGGGAATGATGTTCGGCTACGCTTGCCGCGACACCGAAGAATTCATGCCGCTGCCGCTCGCGCTTTCACACCTTACGCTCCAGGTGCTGGCAGACATCAGGAAGAACAGCATCGACCTCATGCCGTACCTCAGACCGGACGCGAAATCCCAGTTCACCATCGAATATGATGAGAACAACCACCCGGTACGCGTACACACAATTGTCGTTTCCACCCAGCACGACGAGTTCGTCGCTCCGGAGCTCGGAAAGATGGGGTACAATGAAGCCGTAAGCCAGTTCGGTCAGGAGAGAGTGGACAAAGCAATGCACGACAAAATCGAGAAAGACGTAAGGGAAATCCTTCTGCCTAAGGTAATTGCGGCATTGCCGGCACAGACTGCGGCTCTTTTCGACGGCAATTTCATCCTTCATGTGAACCCTACCGGAAAATTCGTCATCGGAGGTCCTCATGGCGACACAGGCCTTACCGGACGTAAGATTATCGTGGACACCTATGGCGGACGCGGCGCACATGGCGGCGGGGCGTTCTCAGGAAAAGACCCGTCTAAGGTAGACCGTTCAGCAGCTTATGCGGCAAGATATATCGCCAAGAACCTGGTGGCAGCCGGCGTGGCTGACGAAGTTCTGGTGCAGCTCGCTTACGCAATCGGTGTGGCAAAGCCTGTCAGCATCTTCGTAAACACTTATGGCACAGCTACTCACGGTCTTTCCGATGCAGCTATCGCTGAGAAGGTAGGAGAGATTTTCGACCTTCGCCCGGCAAAAATAATAGAGAAGTTCCAGCTGAAGAACCCTATCTATGAGCCGACGGCAAGCTATGGCCACGTGGGACGCAAGCCTTACACGAAGTCTGTAAAGGTAATACGCGACGGTAAAGAAGTGAACAAGGTCCTCCAGTTCTTCGGCTGGGAACTCCTCGACTCCGTACCAAAGGTCAAAGAGTCCTTCGGCCTGTAGTCCTTCCGCCGACAGAAAAGAACGACGACAGCGTCTCCGACGATACATCGGGCGTGGAGCGTAAAACGTTAGTACTCAATAGAATAGCCATTTTCAAAGTTGTAGTTTCGACAACTCTGAAAATGGCTTAAGTATTGATATTCAGAGAGTTAAGCGATGCGCAACCTGTAAGGGTTTGCCGGTTACTCACCGCGTTCCATTTCGCGACGGAGGTCTTTCTCTTTGATAGACTGACGTTTGTCATACTGCTTCTTGCCTCGTGCGAGTGCAATGTTCAGCTTGGCATAACCGTTTTCCGATATGAAGAGCCTTACCGCTACGATGGTGAGGCCCTTTTCTTTTACCTTCTGCTGCAAGTGTATCAATTCACGTTTCTGAAGCAGCAGTTTACGGTCACGCAGAGGAGCATGCTGTCCCCACGAGCCCCACGCATAAAGAGCGATATTGATGCCGCGCACATAAAGCTGTCCCTTCTCGAAATAGCAGAAAGCATCTGACATAGAGGCCCTTCCGGCACGGATTGACTTGATTTCCGTTCCGTAAAGGACAATGCCTGCAGTGTAGTTCTCAAGAAATTCGTAGTCGAACGACGCCCTCTTGTTGTTTATGTTCACTCTGCTTTTCTTCTCTTTCGCCATGACAATCTTTCTTTTACAAGCCGTTACAGCTTCATTGTGCGGAACTGCAAATTTATCGTTAATTTTGCAGAAAACAGCAAGCCGCCGTGTAATTTTTCAGGGCGGCCGGCTGCAATCACTAACATTGACATCAAAATGCCGACGAAGAATCCTTACGGAAACATGATGATCGCGGATCTGCCGGAGCCGGAAACAATCCGCGCGGAAGAACTGCTCGAACTCATTGAAAATAAAAGCATTGACCTTATTTGCGTACTTGGGCCGACGGCTTCGGGGAAGACGCGGTATGCGGTGGAACTGGCGCGCGAACT
>OHEN01000716.1_pt1 | contig 14869 bp, 8 predicted proteins | sample 1567291 | NCBI WGS metagenome assembly OHEN01 (sample SAMEA3879592, study PRJEB24766) | human gut metagenome | biome: human-associated habitat; feature: feces | place: USA | collected 1985/1987
CGACTTCCTCTACCCCAACCCCGCTTCCGTACTGGCATTCATCGAAAACCACGACACCGACCGCTTCCTGGGCGAAGGCGACAACCTTCCGATGCTGAAGCAAGCCTCTACCCTGCTGCTTACCACCCGCCGCATTCCGCAACTCTACTACGGAACGGAAGTTATGATGAATGGCGTGAAGAGCAAGAGCGACGGCTATGTCCGCAAGGACTTCCCCGGTGGATGGACCGGTGACGCAACAAACGCACTGACCCCAGCCGGACGTACCAAAATACAGAACGAGTGCTACGACTTCTACAAGACCATCCTGAACTGGCGCAAAGGAAACGATGTGATTGCCAAAGGCAGCATGGTGCAGTTCATGGTACAGAATGGTGTTTATGCCTACGCACGCCAGTACGAAGGCAAGACGATATTCGTGATGCTGAACGGTACAGATGCAGAGACCACCGTTCCTTTGAAATTCTACAAGGAAATCCTGAAAAACAGCAAGCAGGGAAAAGATATTCTTAGCGGCAAGGCCATCACCTTCGGTGAAGAGCTGAAGATGGGCCCCAGAGAATCATTAGTGATAGAATTATAACGCGTACTCCACACAGAGAGCTCATTCTTGCAAATCTCCCTTGCAGATAGCTGGCAGACACTTCTCCTGCCAGCCATCTGCAAGGGATTTTTAGTATGGAATAGGTGTCACGGGGATATGCTTTTCACCGGTCTCAAATATAGCTAATCTGTTAGTTCATAACGGTGAACACTTTGTTCCAGTATAGAGAAACAAAGTGTTCGGATATGTAGAAACAAAGTGTTCTTACGTATTGGAACGAAGTGTTTTTGCATATTGGAACAAAGTGTTCTCTTTATTGAAACAAACTGTTCAGTTAAGGGAAACAGACTGTTTTGTTAAAGGAAACAGACTGTTGTACACGTTGAAACATCCGCTTCTGAAATAAGCGGCGAACTTAACCATCCCACAACACCGGCCTATATACAACAAGTCAGCCCTTGCAACATCAATATTGCAAGGGCTGACGCTATATTCGGATTATCTTTCGATTAGTCCAGTTGAGCCAATTTGTTCTCTGAACCAAGCACGTTGATGATTTTATGCTTGTACAGTTTTTCCATATTATCACGAGCCGGGCCCAGATACTTACGCGGGTCGAATTCTGCCGGTTTTTCAGCAAATGTCTTGCGGATAGCAGCTGTCATAGCCAGACGTGAGTCAGAGTCGATGTTGATTTTGCAAACAGCAGACTTGGCAGCCTTACGCAACTGTTCTTCGGGAATACCGATAGCAGCTTCCAATTTGCCACCATACTTGTTGATAGTATCAACTTCTTCCTGAGGAACTGAAGAAGAACCGTGAAGAACGATGGGGAATCCCGGGAGTTTCTCCATTACAGCATCCAGAACGGCAAATTCCAGAGGAGGAGGAACCAGACGACCGGTAGCAGGGTCAACGTGGCATTGTTCGGGTTTGAACTTGTATGCACCGTGAGAAGTACCGATTGAGATAGCCAGTGAATCGCAACCTGTACGGGTAGCGAAGTCAATAACTTCTTCAGGATTAGTATATGTATGGTGTTCTGCAGAAACTTCATCTTCTACACCGGCCAATACACCGAGTTCGCCTTCTACAGTTACGTCGAACTGATGAGCATAATCAACTACCTTCTTAGTCAGTGCAACGTTTTCTTCGTACGGAAGGTGTGAACCGTCAATCATTACTGAAGAGAAACCAGAGTCGATACAGCTCTTGCAAGTTTCGAATGTATCTCCGTGGTCGAGGTGAAGAACAATTTCAGGATGTTTGCAACCCAATTCCTTAGCGTACTCAACAGCACCCTGAGCCATGTAACGCAACAGAGTAGCGTTGGCATACTGACGGGCACCCTTAGATACCTGAAGAATAACCGGAGACTTTGTTTCAACTGCAGCCTTGATGATAGCCTGCATCTGTTCCATATTGTTGAAGTTGAATGCCGGAATAGCATATCCACCTTTGATAGCCTTAGCAAACATCTCTCTTGTGTTTACCAGTCCTAAATCTTTGTAATTAACCATTTTGTTTAAAGTTTATTGTTAGTGAATTAAAATTCTACGCAAAAGTAAGCATTATCCACCGAATAACGAGCATCGGAAAGAAAAATATAATAGAAAAAGGTTTAAATCGATCAGCAAATATTCATCCGTAAGCGGGTCTGACATTAGATTGTAATGTCCACCTAGCAAATAAACGGCTGAAAGGTTCTATCCCAAAACAGGTATTATACCATAAAAAGCACAAGACATTCTTTTCGTGCCAATCATATAATTCATAGAAATAGCATAATTCACAGAAGTTTTTTCAGCAAAGTTTTTTCTATTCCGGAGAAATGTGCTATCTTTGCGCTCTGAAAATGACCATTACACTATTTCTTACCAAAATAGTAACAGAATATAAATTAAAAAAACAGATACTGAAATGAAAAAAGGCCTTCATCCAGAATCATACCGTCCGGTAGTATTCAAAGATATGTCAAATGGTGATATGTTTTTGTCTAAATCAACTGTAGCAACTAAAGAAACCATCGAATTCGAAGGTGAAACTTATCCGTTGCTGAAGATTGAAATCTCTAACACTTCTCACCCGTTCTATACAGGTAAATCTACATTGGTAGATACTGCAGGTCGCGTTGATAAGTTCATGAGCCGTTACGGTGACCGTAAGAAGAAATAATTCAATCTTTCGTTAAGATGAAAAAAGAGGAGATTTCCGGTTGGAAATTTCCTCTTTTTCGTTTCATAGATAAACTAAAGGACCGCACCATTCTTCACAGAGTAGTGCGGTCCGTATATTAACTGGCTAAGGGGAACTATTACCAGGTAATATAAAAATGGTATAGTTAAGGGAATATACCATACCATTATATTGTCTGATCTCCTGAAAAATGATGGTTTATTAAATAGTACTATTCAGGAGAAATACTTCCTATTATATATAATAATATTCAGCAGGCAAAAAAGACGGTCCTGCTGACCCGTTGCACTACATATTACAGTCCACGAGGGATGAGATACAGTGGGCGCATTAACGCTCCACACGGGGGACAGAACCGTATATCTAAGGAAGCCACGAGCATATTCCCACATGCTCGTAGCTTAAATTCGAGAATTAAATTCTCATATCGCATTCCGCGACTGTAATACTAGTGCGGTGCAAAAGTGGGAATAATCTCTGATAAAATCAACAGAAAAGGCATTTTTTATCTATAAACAATCATTTTCCTTTAATGTTGATACTAATTTCACATTTCTAATATACCCGTCTCTACTGAACATAGTCAAGTATCAAATTGTTTACTTCCCAAACAATGAACGACTTATGAAAAATATCTATGTGATTGCACTCGCAGCCATCCTATTTCAAGGCTGCGGGCAAAAAAAAGAGATGACGGCACCCGCCACCCGACCTGTTAAGACAACTATTGTCGAATCAAGGTCAGTAATCAGAAAAGACTTCTCCGGCATTGTAGAAGCAGTGGAGTATGTCAAACTGGCATTCCGCGTCAGCGGACAGATCATCAGCCTGCCTGTTATCGAAGGAGAGAAAGTGAAAAAAGGGCAACTGATTGCAGCTATCGATCCCAGAGATATCGCATTGCAGTATGCTGCCACCAAGTCTGCCTACGAAACGGCTTCCGCACAAGTGGAACGCAACAAGCGCCTGCTCTCCCGGCAAGCGATCTCCGTGCAGGAGTATGAAATCAGCCTTTCCAATTATCAGAAAGCAAAATCGGAGTACGAACTGTCCAGCAACAACATGCGTGACACCAAACTGACGGCCCCTTTCGACGGTTCTATCGAGAAGCGGCTGGTGGAGAACTACCAGCGTGTCAATTCAGGAGAAGGGATCGTACAACTGGTCAACACACAGAACCTGCGTATCAAGTTCACCATACCGGATGCATATCTTTATCTCCTCCGTGCCAAAGATCCCCGTTTCCTTGTAGAGTTTGATACCTTCAAGGGCCATGTGTTCAAGGCGAGACTGGAGGAATATCTGGACATATCCACCGAAGGAACGGGTATTCCGGTCAGCATCACTATCGACGACCCTTCATTCGACCGGGACTTATATGCCGTGAAGCCCGGCTTCACTTGCAGCATCCGTTTCACAGCCGATGTAGGCCCACTGGTGCAGGATAGCTGGACAATCATCCCGCTCAGTGCTGTTTTCGGCGAAAGTGACGGAAACAACATGTATGTCTGGGTAGTAGAGGACAACAAAGTGCACAAACGCAAAATCGTCGTCAATGCCCCCACAGGAGAGGCGCAAGTACTCGTGTCCGAAGGACTGAAACCCGGAGAACAAATCGTCATAGCAGGAGTATACCAGTTGGTAGAAGGAGAAAGTATTAAATCAATAGACAAATGAACTTAGCAAAATATTCACTGGATAACACGAAGATCATCTATTTCTTCCTTGCCGTACTGCTGATTGGAGGTATTACCTCCTTCGGAAAGCTGGGCAAGAAAGAAGATGCCCCCTTCGTTATCAAATCAGCGGTCATCATGACACGCTATCCGGGAGCCGAACCGGCAGAAGTAGAACGGCTGATCACAGAGCCTATCTCCCGTGAGATACAAAGTATGAGCGGCGTGTACAAGATAAAATCAGAGTCCATGTACGGGCTCTCCAAAATCACGTTCGAACTGCAACCCTCACTTTCCGCCAGTTCCATCCCTCAGAAATGGGACGAACTGCGACGCAAAGTGCTCAATATTCAGCCGCAGCTGCCCAGCGGTGCTTCCACCCCGACCGTCTCCGATGATTTCGGCGACGTATTCGGCATTTATTACGGACTGACGGCAGATGACGGCTTCACTTATGAGGAAATGCGTAACTGGGCGGAAAGGATCAAGACGCAGGTTGTCACAGCAGACGGCGTGATGAAAGTAGCACTGTTCGGCGTACAGACGGAAGTAGTCAACATCTTCGTTTCTACCAACAAACTGGTGGGAATGGGAATCGATCCCAAACAGCTGGCCAACCTTCTGCAATCGCAGAACCAGATTATCAACACCGGAGAAATCCGTGCAGGCGTACAGCAGTTACGGGTAACAGCCAACGGAATGTATGCCAACATAGACGATATCCGCAACCAGGTAATCACCACCAAAGCCGGACAGGTGAAACTGGGCGACATAGCCGTGATCGAGAAAGGTTATCTCGACCCTCCATCCAACATCATGCATGTGAACGGGAAACGGGCTATCGGCATCGGTGTTTCCACCGACCCGCAAAGAGATGTAGTGCAGACGGGTGAGAACGTAAAAGTAAAACTGAACGAGCTCCTCCCCCTCATGCCTGTGGGACTGGAACTGCAAAGCCTCTACCTCGAAAACGAGATCGCCAACGAAGCCAACAACGGATTTATCATCAACCTGATCGAATCCATCCTGATCGTGATTGTCATTATCATGCTGGTGATGGGACTCCGTGCCGGTCTGCTCATCGGCTCTTCGCTGATTTTCTCTATCGGAGGTACACTGCTCATCATGTCTTTCTTCGGCGTCGGACTCAACAGAACGTCCCTGGCAGGATTTATCATCGCCATGGGTATGCTGGTGGACAACGCCATCGTAGTGACGGACAACGCCCAAATAGCCATTGCCCGAGGTATAAACCGACGGAAAGCCCTGATAGACGGAGCAACCGGACCACAATGGGGCTTGCTCGGAGCAACTTTCATTGCCATCTGCTCCTTCCTGCCGCTTTACCTTGCTCCCTCTGCTGTAGCGGAAATCGTAAAACCGCTGTTTGTGGTACTTGCCATTTCACTAGGACTGAGCTGGGTACTTGCCCTGACGCAGACTACCGTATTCGGAAATTTCATTCTGAAAGCCAAAACAGGCGACAGCACGAAAGATCCATACGACAAGCCGTTCTATCATAAGTTCGCTTCCGTTCTCGGAGTATTGATCCGCAAGAAAGCAGTGACACTGGTATCCATGGTGATCCTCTTCATCATCTCGCTCATTATTATGGGAACGATGCCGCAGAACTTCTTCCCGTCGCTCGATAAGCCTTATTTCCGGGCGGATGTATTCTATCCGGACGGATACAGCATCAATGACGTAGTGAAAGAGATGAAATCGGTAGAAGAGCACCTGGCGAAGCAGCCGGAAGTAAAAAAGGTATCCATCACATTCGGCAGCACCCCGCTAAGGTATTACCTTGCCTCCACTTCCGTAGGTCCGAAACCGAATTTTGCCAATGTACTCGTCGAACTGACAGACAGTAAATATACGAAAGAATACGAAGAAGATTTTGACGGATATATGAAAGCCAATTATCCGAGTGCAATCACACGGACCAGCTTGTTCAAACTGTCCCCCGCAGTGGATGCGGCTATCGAAATCGGCTTTATCGGTCCGAATGTGGATACGCTTGTATCACTTACCAATCAGGCAATAGCCATTATGCACCAGAATCCGGATTTAATTAATATCCGCAATTCGTGGGGAAACAAGATACCCGTCTGGAAACCGGTTTACAGCCCGGAACGGGCACAACCGCTGGGTGTATCCCGACAGGGAATGGCACAGAGCATTCAGATCGGTACCACGGGAATGACTTTGGGAGAATACCGGCAGGGAGATCAGGTACTTCCTATCCTATTGAAAAATAACCAGCTGGATTCATTCCGGATCAATGATCTGCGCACACTGCCCGTATTCGGGACAGGCAACGAGACGACCAGCCTGGAACAGGTAGTATCTGAATTTGACTTCCAGTACCGGTTCTCGAACGTGAAAGACTATAACCGGCAGATGGTGATGATGGCACAATGCGACCCGCGTCGCGGAACCAATGCGATTTCCGCTTTCAACCAGGTATGGTCGCAAGTACAGCAAGAGATAAAAATACCGGAAGGATATACCATGAAGTATTTCGGTGAACAGGAAAGTCAGGTGGAATCGAATGAAGCGCTGGCCAAAAACTTACCGCTGACATTCTTCCTGATGTTTGTGACGCTGCTCTTCTTGTTCAAGACGTATCGCAAGCCGACCGTCATCCTGTTAATGCTGCCGCTGATCTTCATCGGTATCGTGTTGGGACTGCTCGTACTCGGCAAGTCGTTCGACTTCTTCTCCATATTGGGTCTGCTAGGTCTGATTGGTATGAACATCAAGAACGCTATCGTACTGGTAGACCAAATCGATTTGGAAACAGCAGCAGGCAAAAAACCGCTGGACGCAGTCATCAGTGCCACGACCAGTCGCATCATTCCGGTAGCGATGGCCTCCGGAACAACGATTCTGGGTATGTTGCCGCTACTGTTCGACGCCATGTTCGGCGGAATGGCCGCCACCATCATGGGCGGACTGTTAGTAGCCTCGGCATTGACACTATTCGTCCTTCCTGTAGCCTATTGCGCCATCCACCGGATCAAAGGAGAACAATAACCATCAACTGACAATTGTCAATTGTCAACTGTCAATTGTCAACTAAAAAGATTATCCATGAAAGAAATGAAAACCCAACTCATACTATTTTCACTGTTGCTCCTTGGCTCCACAGCCTGGGCGCAACAGCCCTGCCTGAGTCAGGACGCCTACCGCGAAAAAGTGGAGGCTTACAGCCAGATATTGAAACAACAAAAACTAAAGACATTGGCCAGTTCGGAGGCGCGAAAGATAGCCCATACAGGTTTCCTGCCGAAAATCGACGTAAATGCAGACGGTACCCTGAACATGAGCGACCTTAGCGCATGGAACGAACCGGTGGGCGAATACCGCAACCATACCTACCAGGGAGTATTTGTCGTATCACAGCCACTCTACACAGGCGGTGCGCTCAATGCCCAACATCAGATAGCGAAGGCAGACGAAAAGCTGAACCAACTGAACGAGGAACTCACGTTAGACCAGATTCACTATCAAAGTGATGCTGTCTACTGGAATGCCTCCGCTTCAAAAGCCATGCTACAAGCGGCCGACAAATACCAGAGCATTGTCAAACAGCAATATGACATTATTCAGGACCGTTTCGATGACGGAATGATCAGCCGTACAGATCTTCTGATGATTTCCACCCGGCTGAAAGAAGCGGAACTGCAGTATATCAAAGCCCGCCAGAATTATACATTAGCGCTGCAACAACTGAATATTCTGATGGGAGAAGCACCGAATACTCCTGTAGACAGCCTGTACAACATCGGAATGATCTCCGCTCCTGTCCGGATACTGCCTCTGGAAGATGTTTTGCAACGACGTGCCGATTATGCCAGTACGGAAGTAAACATCATGAAGAGCCAGGCACAACGTAAAGCGGCTCTCAGCCAGTTCAATCCCCAATTAAACATGTATTTCAGCGGTGGCTGGGCAACGGCCACACCCAACTTGGGATACGACGTATCTTTCAATCCCATCGTAGGAGTCAATCTGAATATTCCCATTTTCCGCTGGGGAGCCCGTTTCAAGACGAACCGGCAGCAGAAGGCATATATCGGAATACAAAAGTTGCAACAGAGTTATATGACGGACAATATCAACGAAGAACTGTCGGCAGCTCTCACCAAACTGACGGAAACAGAATCTCAGGTGAAAACAGCGAAAGAAAACATGAGTCTGGCAAATGAGAATCTGGATCTGGCCACTTTCTCCTACAATGAAGGAAAAGCGAGCATGGTAGATGTACTTTCCGCCCAGTTGTCATGGACGCAAGCACACACCAATCTGATCAATGCTTATCTGGCAGAGAAGATGGCTGTGGCTGAATACAAGAAGGTGACCAGCGAATAGATAAAAACAAAATTAGGCACGGATGACACGGATTTCACGGTTTTAAGAGTTGAGTAACTAAAAACCGTGTTTATCCGCGTAATCCGTGCCTAATCTTTATTGGTTGTTCTTTTTATTATGCAAGGAAGGAGATCAGTACACCTGCAGCTACTGCCGAGCCGATTACCCCTGAGATGTTACTTGCCATACAATACTGCAATACATGATTCTTCGGATCGTATTTCAACGCAATCTCATTCGCCACACGGCTTGCCATCGGAACGGCACTCAGTCCGGTCGCTCCGATCAGCGGATTAATCTTCTTCTTGGAGAATAGATTCACTAACTTCACAAAGAAGATACCACCGGTAATAGAAAGAGCAAATGCAAGGAAACCACCGATGACAATACCGATTGTCGTCCAGTTCAAGAAGGCTTCAGCCGTCATGGTTGCACCTACCGAAAGTCCGAGGAAGATAGTAGCAGCATTCATGATACTGTTGGAAGCAGCGTCGAACAGACGGAAAGTATTGCTTCCGATTTCTTTCACCAGATTACCGAACATCAGCATACCGATCAAAGGTACTGCACTTGGGACGAAGAGAGCTACAATCGTAGTCACTACAATCGGGAAAATAATCTTCAGTACACGCAGATTCTTGATTTCCGTCTTCGAAGGATATTTCTTTTCCTGTTCCTTCATGTTGATGCTCAGTTCTTTCTTAGTACAGAACAGCTTCACTACCAACGGAATGATCACAGGCACCAGTGCCATATAAGAATAAGCGGCAATAGCGATCGGACCCAGCAAATGCGGAGCCAGCTTGATCGTTGTAAAGATGGCTGTCGGTCCGTCCGCACCACCGATAATACCCAGTGAAGCAGCTTCTTGCGGAGTGAATCCCATCAGGATGGCTACCAACAGAACAGTAAAGATACCTAACTGTGCAGCAGCTCCAAAGATGGAAAGATGCAGATTACGCAACATCGGTCCGAAGTCCGTCAACGCACCGACCCCCATAAAGATGATCGGAGGCAGGAACCCGGTCTTGATCAGCATATAATAGATGAAGTTCATAATTCCCAGTTCATGCGCAATGTCATGCAAAGGCATTTCCCAGATATTCTTCATCACACCGTTTATCATCACCATACCATTCTCGTCTGCCTGTATCACTCCCATATCTCCTCCGGGGAAGTTGGCAAGCAACACACCGAAAGCAATCGGAACAAGCAGCAACGGTTCGTACTGTTTCTTGATACCCAGATAAAGCAGGACGAACGCGATGGCATACATTATCAGAAACTGCGGTTCGGCAATGATATTGCTGAACGCAGTCATGTCATATAAGTTCTCAAATATCTCGTTCATTATCCTATCTTCATTAATACATCATCTTCTGAAACAGTGTCTCCCGGATTAGCGCAGATAGCAGTTATCGTACCGCTAAATTCGGCACGGATAGCGTTGTAAGTCTTCATTGCTTCCACATAACAAAGCACATCGCCCTCTTTCACCGCATCGCCAACTTTCAAGGCAGATTCCTGCGCATTCTTCACCAGGAAGAATTTACCTTCCAGCGGAGAAAGAACATCTTTGCCCTCTCCTGCCGGAACTGCAGCTACAGGTGCAGCAGGCAGTTCGGCATCTCCGTATGCTACCGTCACACGATAAGCCTGTCCGTCCACCTGTACAGTCAGTGTTTTTGGTTTTGCATCTTCTTCCGGCGATTTATCTTTCTCGGCACGGCGTTTTGCCACGTCTGCCAGGAAGTCTTCCTTCGCTTTTCCACTCTTGTAAGCCTCATACTGAGCCGGATGCATGGCATATTCGAAGAGTTCTTCGTCGTCCTCTCCCACTTCCCATTTGTTTTCCTTCATCAGCTTGCGATACTTGTCGAGTGAGTCGGGGTAATTGTCCTGCGGATTACCTTCGAAGAATTTACGTCCTTCACGTTCGGCTTTCTCGATGATTTCGGGAGCCAGTGTACCCGGCAGGCGTCCTGCTTTACCTAGCAGCATATCCCAGATATCGTCGGCAATCATTCCCCAGCGTTCCTTGCCTTTCTCCATTGCCATCACATTCATCATGGCAAGGTTCTTCACGTACTGGCTGAACGGAGTTACCAATGGAGGATAACCGACGCGGGGCCATACATACGCCACTTCGTTGAATAGCTTGATCAGCAGCTGATCCTGTGTCATAAACGGCAGGTTATGTTTGGCTTTATACTTGTTGATAGATTCCAGATTCGATTCGAGGTCAGCCATCAGACTACCCATCATACCGCCAGGAAGTCCCGGACCGATCAGCAGCGAGTTCATCAGACGGTTCTTCGGGCTGATATACAAGCCGAGGAAGTCATCCATAAATTCCTGAATCAGCGCACGCACTTTCATGTAGGCTTCCATATTGATTTCCGGTACCTGATATCCGGCATCTTTCAGCATAGCCTGTACGCTGAGAAGATCGGCGTGTCCCGTACCCCATGAAAGCGGTTCCATACCTACGTCAATGTAGTCGCAACCGGCTTCGCATACTTCGAGGATGCTTGCCATGTTGAAACCGGGACCGGCATGACTATGATACTGAATAGGAATTTCAGGATGTGCCGCTTTGATATTGGCCACGATCTTGCCCAATGAAACGGGGCGACCGATACCTGCCATGTCTTTGATGCAAATCTCGTCCGCCCCCAGCTTGATAAGTTCTAACGCCATATTGGTGTAGTACTCTACCGTGTGGATCGGCGAATGGGTGATACAGAGTGAACACTGTGAGATCATGCCTGCCTCTTTGGCATACGTGATGGAAGGAGCGATATTGCGTACGTCGTTCAATCCGCAGAATGTACGGGTGATATCTGTGCCTTGTGCTTTCTTTACTTTGTAGAACAACTTGCGGACGTCTGCCGGAACGGGGCTCATACGGAGTCCGTTCAATGCACGGTCGAGCATGTGTGTCTGTATGCCGGCTTCGTGGAACGGCTTCGTCCATTCGCGCACGGCTCTATTCGGGTTTTCACCAAACAATAAATTCACTTGTTCAAAACCTCCGCCATTTGTTTCTACACGGGCGAAACAGCCCATTTCAATGATGGCAGGAGCTACCTTTACGAGTTGGTCTACACGAGGTACATATTTTCCGGCAGATTGCCACATATCTCGGAAAACCAGACTAAACTTAACTTCTCTTTTCATGTTTTTCTATGATATACTTTTGATAGGTTTATAACTTTTCTACTTTTGTAATCTTTCCTTTTCCTAATGTCACCACATTCACAGCTGCTGTGATAGCCGCCATTATATTACCCGGAATAGGCGCAGGACCTTGTAGCGCTTCCTTCTTCGCAGGAATCACTTCTTCGGGAGCATACTTGTTGACAAGAGTAATCAGTAACTTACCTAAATAAATCACAATCAGCAGAATAACAAATACGGTAGCCATGCCGACCACCATCAGCAGGATCGCTGTTTCGATATTTTCCATATAATAAACTATTAGTAATTCAAGTCGTTTGTCCAAAAAGCGTCCGAAAATACCAAATATTTGTGATAAAATTAATTAAGAGAGGAATAAAAAAGTATAAATCGTAAGGTTACAATAAGAAAAAACACATTATTCTTTGCATGTCTATTAAAAAGACAAAGGAAAAGCCCCTTGCGGGGCTCTTTTTATTTTAGGGAGTTATTAAAATGTTATTAATCTGATAATTAAAGAAAATGGCCTTCGTCCTTACACTTTTTATATTCACTTATCAATCTCTATTTTTCAATCATCCAATCCCCCAGTGTGCCACTTTCACTATCAAAATTAACAGCCACCTTCACCACTGGCAGTCCACATAGAGCAAAGCGTTCCGGATAATTCTTTAAATTTATCTGTTCCATAGCAACTGTCGCATTCTTATCCAGTTTCAATTCCATCACATATAATGTGGCCTCAGTACGCAACACTACATCCACACGACCACGGGAAGTACGTACTTCGACATCCACATAGTATCCCAGCAAGCTGAATATGATATAGAATACCTGCTGGTAATGACCTTCGTACTTTGTATGATCGCATTGAGGTATAGTAGACAGAAAGGTTTGCAAACGCCGTAATGCCGCGTCCATATCACCTTTCCGGATATCACGGGAAATAAAAGCCACCATGTTCGTCGCCTCACGTGTGTCATTGGTTACATAATAAGGCAACAAGCTTCGCATCAATCCCACCCTCACCTCTTTATTAGGAATATCCAACGTATATAGTTCCAATTCCTTATCGTAATCCTTGATAGTGACATAGCCGCTTTGATACAGCAATGGAGTAATGCTACTCATCGTTTCAGTGGGAGCATCAAATTCTTCGACCGCCGCCAATTTATTTCCTATTTCAGAAGGCTCTACTCCAAACTTATCCAGCATCTTTATCAGATAGGTAGGAGTGCCGCTACCAAACCAATAAGAATTAAATTTCCCATCTGCAAAAGCATTGAGCAGACTGAATGGATTATAGATGTCGGGCGATGGATAAGTGAAATGATAGCCGTCATAATTCTCTTTCAACTTAGCCAGTACTTCCTCCGCAGTAATATTCAATTTGACAGCCATCCTATCCACATCTTCTTTCATTTGGGTAAGTATCTCATTCTCCGTTATGCCACAAATGGCAGCATAAGGTTCATCCATGCTGATATTTTTGATGTTATTGAGTTCACTGAAAATGCTGAGCTGTGAGAATTTAGTGATACCTGTAAGAAACACATAGCGCAAATAAGGATCACAGGCTTTCAACGGACTATAGAAGTTACGCATCACGTCGCGAAGCTTCGGCAGCTCCTTCTCCTCATGCACCACGTCCAGCAAGGGAGCGTCGTACTCGTCGATCAAGACAACCACCTTTTGACCGGTCTGGGCGTAGGCACGTTGGATGAGACTTTCCAGACGTTGGTTCGTATAAATAGCGCTCTCATCACGTCCGTATATCTGCTCGTAACCATACAATTTCCTCTCCAGCTCACTCAGAAGCCGATCCTTGTCCATATGCTTTGCCGTGCTCATGTCGAAATGAAGCACCGGATAGCTTGTCCACTCCTTCTCCAGGTGCTCGATGGCCAAGCCCTCGAACAAATCCTTTCGCCCCTCAAAATAACTATGGAGCGTAGAAGTAAGCAACGACTTCCCGAAACGGCGGGGACGGCTCAAGAATATATAACCAGACGCACCGTGTGTCATTCGGTAGACCAATTCCGTCTTATCTACATACACATAATTCCCCTCTCTCAATTTGGAGAATGTCTGTATTCCTATCGGATATAATCGCCGCCCTTCCATCTTCGTCTCTGTTTATTGGTTCGTCAAGACAAATATAACGTTATTTCCCTAAACGATCAATTTTCAACCCTCTATTTTTCCATTCCACGCCTCATCGCCCTATACACCTCCTTGAGCGCCCCGGCCCCATACCCCATGAACTCCGGTTCATCCATCTCTACGCATAGTTCTTGTACCAAGCGGGTCAGACTCTGGGGATTGATACTCTTTTTTTTTCGCTTTGCTGTAGGTGGCGGTGCCTACGTGGGCCTCCGCACAAAACTCACGGATAGAGATTCCTAACCGCTTACGTGGAAATTCCACTAACTCATCAAATAAAATCCGGTTCAAATCTAAATTTTCCTTCATACTATGCTAATTTTCATTAAACAATCATCCAATATTTCAGCCTATAGGCTGAAACGCAGAATCAATTATTAGCAATAGCTTTAGAAAATTAATCTGAAATCCTATTGATATGGACCAACAAATGTCTTACTTCCTTCCTCCCATCACCAACACGCTTCCGACTGGGAACTGTACACTACGGGAAGTGTACCGATGGATCACCGAGGATAAATCTCTCGAAACGGTTACCAACGAATTACGCGCCTTCATCAGGGAAGGCAGGGTAGCGGAATACCGCCAACTCAAACAGCGACAACTGCCGTTCGTAACGCCCCACGGCGTTTTTTCCCGTCGTAAGAGCGACGCTCTCATCTCCGCCTCGGGGTTGGTAGTGATCGATATCGACCATCTCGCCTCTCTCGAGGAGGCGGAACAACTCCGGGACCAC
>OHEN01000732.1_pt1 | contig 14567 bp, 9 predicted proteins | sample 1567291 | NCBI WGS metagenome assembly OHEN01 (sample SAMEA3879592, study PRJEB24766) | human gut metagenome | biome: human-associated habitat; feature: feces | place: USA | collected 1985/1987
TTAAGAAACAACTTTTGCTACTATCTTTTAAGTAGCCAACTCAATTTTTGAGCAGCTTATACTACAATTAATTTATTAACAAAAAGATTATTTACAGAATATGAAAACATTTAGATTGTTTGCGACTTTATTGGTTATTGCTTTATGTGCAGGTTTTACTTCTTGTAGCGATGATGATGAAGATGAAAATCCGTTAGTAGGTGTTTGGTCTTATACGTGGGGAGGTGGAAACAAAGAAATTGTTACTTTTAAATCAGACGGTAAAGGAACTTGGGAATCTTATGATGTGTATGATGATGAGTCTAATACAGAATCATTCTCTTATACATTTGACGGTAGTACTAAGTTGGTTCTTGATTGGGGAGATGATGACCCTGAAACTTATACAGTTGAAATTTCCGATAACAGCTTGAAGTTAATCGAAGAAGGAGGGCATACAGAAACTTTTATTAAACAATAATTGGGATTTAACCGTATAGTGCTAGTCTTATTAGGCTAGCATTTACTCCTTTACTGTTTTTAAATGAATGAAATAATGAGAAATAATTATATTGTATTTATTAGTAGCATTGTATATGCGCTTCTTGTATTGATAGGTTGTGGAGATGATAATCCTGTCAACGATTCAAGAGAGGAAGAAAGCCATGATGTTGAGACTATATTAATACCTTTGGGAGAAAGTGAAGGGTATTTTGAAAAAGGAATCTGTTTTACCTCAAATAATGAGGAGAAAACTTTAACTTTCGAGACTAACAAGAAATGGAATATTGCTATACCAACTAATATAGAATGGTGTACTGTTTCCTCTAATAATGGAGTAGCAGGTACTGTATCACTGACGATAAAAGTAACAGAGAACACATTTTATGATGAACGTAATGCTATATTAACTTTGAAAGTCGGAGAAATAGAAAAAAGAATAAAGATTACTCAAAAACAGCAAGACGCACTTTTAGTATCATCAAATATTTTTGAGTTGGATAAATCTAACCATATAATTGATGTTGAAGTAAAATCGAATATAGAATATGAAGTCATTATTCCGCCAGCATATCAAAGTTGGATTGTTCAAAATAATAAATCTCGCTCTTTGTCTAGCAATATTTTATCATTTACTGTACAGTATAGTTGGGAATATGATAAACGTGAAGGGGAAATTATAATTCGAGGAAATGATAAATCAGAGACAATACATATTTATCAAACAGGAGAAGGAATGTTACTTACTTCAGCTAAGTATTTAGTAAGTGATAGTGAAGAAATGATTACTGTTAGAGTTAAAAGTAATTTTGATTTTAAGGTAAAATTACCTGCTGTGGATTGGATACAAGAAGCATCACATACTCGTGGAATATCAAGTCATACTCTTTATTATACTATCAAACAAAATACAACGGATAAAATTCGCTGTGCAAGTTTACTATTTTATGATGAAAAAAGTGATGTTAAACGGGAGGTGCAGATAATACAAGGTGGTAAAAATCGGATAGAAGGGGGAAAAGCTGTCATATTCTTAAGTGAAGGAGGGACATTAAGTAATTATATTAGTGATGACAAAAAGAATGAAATAACGGACTTAACTCTTGGAGGTTATGTAAATGGTGATGATATGTTGTTTGTTAGGGAGATGTCCCGAACAAATGTATATGGTGATGAGTATGTAACAAACGGAAAGTTGACTAAGCTTGATTTGTCTAATGCATTTTTTGTTGGTGGAGGGACATATTATATACATAATCATCAACAGTATACTACCAAATCCAATACTATACCTATTAGATTATTTCACAATTGTAGGACTTTGCAAGAAATAGTCCTTCCTGATAATATAACCAAAATAGAAGAATATGCTTTTTTTTGTTGTACTCAGTTGTCGAAAATTAATTTACATGATAATATTTCAGAAATAGGTAATGCTAGTTTCCATAAGTGTACATCGCTAAAGACAGTGAAGTTACCGTCTAATTTAAATAAAATAAGCAAACAGCTGTTTATTTCGTCGGGAATAAAAGATATTGATATTCCAGAGGCTGTGACTACTATTGAGACAGAAGCGTTTTTGGGCTGTGGTCTAAAAAAAATAAATATAGGTTCAAATTTAAAGAATATAGGGTATAATATATTTTGGGGGTGTTCTGCTAATATTGAGGTACATATAAAAACTCGGATTGCTCCATATTCCGCAGCTTCTATTTTTAATTCTGACCAAGCTAAATATACTAAATTATATGTTCCTAAAGGGTGTTTTAATTCTTACAGTACTACTTCTCCTTGGCGTGAGATAAGGAATATATATGAAGAATAATCGTCATCGATAAAAACAGCATTTGAAGAAATTCATTTGCTGTTTTTTTATCCTTAGTCTTGTTATATTGTAAATAATATGTAATTTTGCACCCCGAAATATGCGCTCTTTGAAATGCTTAACTTAAAAAGGTCACTAGCAGCAACGCTTTATTGTGTCAAAAGCACTTTAAATGTTATCCATTGGGGTAACTCGTGACCTGTAACCTTTTTAAGACAGAGACACAACGTCTATTTTTTATTAAAAACAATATTTTCATGAATATATCTACATTAAAAGATATTAAGAATGCTAGTATTAACGTTTGTTTCATTCAAGGAAACAGACAAGTGTCTAATAAAAATGTAAAGTCTAAGACTGCATCTATTGATAAATATGGTATTCTTGTACCATTGATGTATGTCAAAGGCACAAAAGCTGTTAAAGACGGTTGCTCATTAATGACAAGTGACGGAAAGCCTATTCCTAGTGAAGAAGCTGACAAATATATTGTTATTGTTGACGGGCAACATAGATATTCAGCAGCAATAGAGAAAAGTGTTTCTGATGAAGAAATATATCTTTTTGAAAGCTATGCTAAAGCTTCAACAAAAGAGTTGTTAGCAGAAGCTAATGTCGAAGTAGAAAAGTGGAAAGGTGAGGATTATATTGCTGGTGCTACTCTGGCTAAGCCAGAGAATGAACTTTTGCAATTTGCAAACTCCTTATCTTTAAGAGGATTTCCGATTAGTACAATTAGTCTTATTTTATGTTGGGATAAGCACAAGTTTACCTCAAAAAAATTAAGTAAGCTAATGAAAGGTGAAACTGTAAATATAGAGTATAACTTTGAAAGAGCTAGAACTTTTTTGGATGCTATGTCTAATTTTACAGATAAATTTGTTGCTAAGAACTATGCTATTAATGTCGTCATAGACTTATCAAGCGAAATGGGTTACAAGCCTGTTTGTGAAGCATTGTCCAAAATTTCAGAAACTACCATACAAAGAATTGAAGGGATAACTGGAGAGGAAAATGTAAAAAGCTTTTTGAAGGATGCAATAAATAAAGAGTTAGGTAAATAAAAGTTTAATCACTTAAAACCATAGGTTATGTAACCAAAGTTTAAAAGTGCATATTTCATAGCCGATTATCAGAAATGGTAATCGGCTTTTTTATTGATTATAGTAACAAGATACATAAATAGGATTAAATAGTACAATGCGTCGAGTATCGGAATCTGCTATGAAGGCGGTCTGGACTGCCGGGGACGCCCGGCAGATACACGGACGCCGGAACAACGTGCCGCCCTCCGCCTGCTGGTGCATCAATTGGAGCAACGTTTCCCCGGCTGCCGGGTGTGCGGACACCGGGATCTCAGTCCGGATCTGAACGGAGATGGGGAGATCGAACCGGAAGAGTGGATCAAGGCGTGTCCTTGCTTTGAGGTAAAGGAAAGCCTGTGAGGACAATATAAATGAGCAAAGGTATAAAGACGTTTTCAGGAAGTAATTAATCTTTTAAAGTATCGGAAAGGAGGTGTGTAAATTATGGCAATGAAGAAATCCCTTTGGGATATGATTCTGAAAGTAGTCATCGCGGTGGCTTCGGCAGTAGCAGGCGTGTTGGGCGCTAATGCGATGAGTCTGTAAGAAAGTCAAAAATGAGGTCCGCCACCAAGATATCTGTTTCAGCTGCCACAGCAGTATACAGAAATATTTGTGGCGGACTTAGTATACAAAAATCAATAAACTAATAATGAAAATGAAATATATATTATTCACCATAGCTTTTCTATTGGCAAGTAATTGCCTGAAAGCGCAAGGGCAATTTGAGAAAGTAATTGGGTTGACAGGGGCACAAGGCTTTCCACAACCGGGTGTCAGTAATGCCAACACTCAAGGTAAAATACCTGTCGGACTATATACCGGAACTCCGAATATCTCTATCCCATTGTACGAATTTAAGTTAAGAGATAATATCCAACTTCCAATCAACCTCAATTATCATATTTATAATGTAAAACCCAACAACCTACCCAGTGAAGTGGGATTGGGATGGAGCCTTGAATGCGGAGGATGTATTACCCGGATAATTAAAAATGAGCCAGATATTTCTTATGAAAGTTCTAGCAATGAATACAAGCCTATAACCACCGAAGCTGATTTATTAACCACAGCAGACATTCTAGTAAGAGTATCCGGCAACTATATTAATACCCAAGACGAGTATCAATTTAACTTTCTCGGTTACACCGGAAGCTTTATGTATAGTCAAGAAAAGAGCAAGTGGATGGTTCAATCAGATTCTGACATCAAAATTGAATTTACCTCGAATACTTACAATAATACCCGTTCTCAACTTACCAGTCCACTTTCTCAATTTTACAACTATTGCAGATCAGAAGGAACCGGATTTAAGAACCCTTTATCATGTTGGTTGATTGATTCGTTTACACTGACCACGCCAGACGGTTATAAATACATATTTGGAGGAACCGATAAAACAGATTACAATCTACCTTTCAAGGGATTCTTAAACCTTCCTGCTCCCATCACCTGGCATCTCTCCAAAATCATAACTCCTGCAGGACATGAAATAGAATTCACCTACGAAATTATGCCGTTTCAAATAAATGGAAATATGTCTTTCTGTATAAGCTTGGATGCTCTATTCTGGCAAACAGCAATGAGTTATGATTATGAATTACTAGCCCCTGTACAACTTGCAACAGTCAAAGATGTAACAGACAATAAAATACTTGCCCGGTTTCATTACTCCCCAAGTACACAATTACCCTATGACTCACAGTATGCATGGGAAACCTGTATGGACCATGGGCCAGCTACATTTTTTACAAAAGAAAAGAATTTCACGTTAAACAAGCTAAACTCCGTGGTAATATTGGATAAGATAAACTATCAGTTTACTTACACTAATAGCTCCACTGAGCGATTAAAACTGAAAACACTGACTAAAACGACTCCATCAGGAACCCAATCGACCTATTCACTAAATTATTTCCCCAATCACCTACCCGGATATAATACAGGACACTATGACAACCTCGGATTCAATAACGGTGAAAATTTCTCATACTATTTCAGCAAAGAGTTCTTTGAAAATGCAATTTTTGCTGACAAGCAGATAGCCGAAGGCAAAGAGTATACCAACAAAAGAATGGGAGACAAGGGAGGATTTCGTGTGACTGCAGAAATGCTAAAATCCATCACATACCCCACACATGGAAGAACAGAATTCATTTATGAACCCAACGTCATATCCAGTATGGTGTCAGCAGACCGGAAAACAGTACAAAGTGCCCATTTACCTTATCCAGGCACTCCAGATTATACATATCCGGGAGGTCTCCGTATCAAAGAAATCAACAACTACGATAGCAATGATGAACTACTGACAAGAAAGCACTATTACTACACAAAAGAATTCACACCGACAACAAAGGGAGGTGTCTCTTCCGGTATTCTATCTTTCACTCCACAATACCTTTGGGGTTGGCAGCTATACAATCTCCTCAAATCACAAAACGGAGGACCCGAATATTATACCTTGAATGCCATCATGTCTCAAGCATCCAATCCGCTCTGGTACAACAGTCGGGGAGAGTATATCGGATATTCTAAAGTCATAGAGTGCAATGAAGACAAAAATGGGAAACTGATAGACGGATATACTGTCCATACATTCAGCAATTTCGGACCAGGTTATATGGACGAAGATCCCATAGCTATGTTGAATAATAAGTTCTCCCGTGAATACCCTCCTCATGTCGGTACCCCTTATAGTCCATACACTCCATGTTCATCAAACGCACTAAAGCGCGGAATGCTCTTAAGTAAAGAACAATTCGACTGTGCCGGTCATGTGAAACAAAAAGAACTATTCGAATATACTCCTATACAGAAAGATTCCATACTCATCACGGAGATAACCACTACTAATGTCATGGACTATAATTCAGACGACCCTACACTGGGATTCCTGAGGTTTGCTTTCGGAGGTACCTACTATCAAAAATTCTACAGCAACCTACTTTCGGAAAAACGGACTATCACTTACGATGACAATGGAAACACTATTGAGTATAAAGATAAATACGAATATAACTCCGTCAACAAACAGATAAAGCTGAAAACCAGTGAAGACGGAGCCGGAAATGTATACGAAGAAAAGACGCGATACGTGCCGGACATGCTGATATTTCCATTTGTACCTCCCTATAGTTCTTTCTACCAGATGAATCAGCTACACTTCACCGACTATCCATTGGAAGTGACAAAGATAAAAAACGGAAAAGTAACTGAGAATGAGACATATTTCTATAAGTTACTGACTGCAGACAGCAAAAGCTTAGTGAAAGACAAAGTATCCATACTGGGAAAACATGCTGATGCTGCAACATACCAAGGACTCCATAATGTGGGCAACGAGTTAGTAGCCGATGTTTCTAATATTCCCGCAACCACATACCTGGCATACGACTCTTACAGCAACCCGACTCATATCCGTAACGAAAAAGACAAAACAGAAACTGTCTACCTGTACGGATACAAAGGCAAATATGCAATTGCGGAAATCAAGAACAGCGATTACGAATCAGTTACAGGACTATTGGGGAATGATCTTATCAAAAGACTGGCAGACGCAACGAAGCCCAGCTATTCAGACATGCAGAAAGTTGAAAATTTGAGAACGCAATTACCGGCATCATTTATCACTACTTATGAATATATCCCATACATAGGTATCAGCAAAATTAGAGATCCCAAGAATGTTTCTACCTATTTTAAATACGATGATTCTGGACGTCTGATAGAAAAGACCGACCATAAGGGCGAACTGATTAGTTCATATAAATATTCAAACAACCTCTAAAGAGATAAATTTATGAAAATTATTATTTATATTACAGCTTTAATATGCAGCTTACTCGCCAGTCCTGTATTGGCGACAGAAACCGGGCAAATATCCATGACCGACATGGGGCTAAAAGTCACACCTTCTCCTGAAAGTACTCTCTACGAAGGAGATACTTGGATGATAACAGCAAGGAACAACTTTAGCTTGAACGAAGCAGAAATCAAAAACTTCGTTCCTTCACGCATATCAGAAGAATTGCGTCCGTACGTGAGACTTTTCAAAGTTGAGTTTACTTCTAATTCAGACGGTATATGCAACCTTTACTTTCACATAACGGCCGATCCGACAGATACGATACGGTTCGTTATCAAAGAATCCCCTCAGGATTTTCCGATAGAAATAATGCCAGCTGAAAGTAGACATGGAGAGATATCTTTATCCGATCTGGGATTGAGAGTAACGACTTCTATAGATTCACATCTCGAATACGGAGGTCAGTGGATAGTAACGATGGAAAACAAAAATCACTTATTCACTGCAGAAATCGAAAGGCTCGTGCCTTCAAGAATAACGGAAGATTTAAGAAGATGTTTAAGGCTCACAGGGGTAGGAATTTCAGACATATCATCCGAGTTCGTCGTACTCTTTTTTGATGTAACATTCGAAACAACATTTCCAGTACACTTCATTATCAAACAGTCACCTCAAAACATTCCAATAGAAATATTACCTATTGGAAGAGACAACTATATTTCCACAACGAATTATCTGGATAACACAAGAAGTGGGGGAAGAAAAGAAATTACTTACTACAACGGTCTGGGATATCCATCGCAGAAAATAGAAGTGGGTACTTCCAATAAGAACAAGAGTATATACCATCCGATCGTTTATGATAACTTGTTAAGAGATGATGCCAAATCGTATTTGCCATACGCACAAGGTTCGAACACAGAAATGATAGACTGGAAGTTTACCGAAAGTCTGCAAGATTTCTATGCTTTTAACTATAAGGAATATACTTATCACTTTTCAGAAAAAGTCTACGAAGATTCACCTTTGGGAAGAGTACGGGAAGTGTATGGTCCCGGAAGCGACTGGCGTTCGCAAAAAGCAAGTACCAAATTCAGCTATCTGAGTAACATAGCCGGAAATGATACGCTCAACTGTCTTCGGTTTGAAATGACAGAAAAAGATAACCAAAACATGGAGCTGAAAGTAGCCGGCAATTGCAAATCTTCCGAGCTATCCGTCACCCGAACCGAAAACGAAGATCGTCAAGTGACATTGGAATTCAAGAATAAATTCGACCAAGTAGTACTTAGCCGGCAAATTGAGCACAACAACGGCAGTAAGACGAATAACGACACTTATTATCTTTATGATGAGTTCGATAATTTAAAAGCGGTGCTTCCACCTATGGTATCCGCCCAACTCGTAAGCGGTAGCAGTTATTCGAGTCAAACTTCCGCATCCTTAGCTCAATACGCCTATCTCTATAAATATGATATGCGTAACCGGTGCATAGGCACCAAGTTACCGGGCTGCAGTTGGGAGTACAAAGTCTATGACTTGGCAGACCGCCTTATCTTCTCCCAAACAGGAGAACAACGAAAAAGAGGTGAATGGCAATTTGCATTGCCCGATGCAATGGGACGCGAATGTATCATGGGTATTTGTAAAAACGCCATAGACCCATTCAACAACCCGATACTGAATACATGCGTCAAATGTGAACGTACGGACAACGCTTCTCTTCTCGGTTATTCCGTAACCGGAGTCGCACTGAATTCAGTCACAGTGCTTACCGCCAAATATTATGACGACTATCTGTTTAAGATGCAGAACGGCACCCTGATTTCCAACAGCAGTTTGAATTATGAAGCAAACAGCGAGTTCGGAGAAAGATATACGACTAGTTCGCAAGGCTTGCAGACCGGAAATGCGACAGCCCGACTGGATAAAAACGGCTCTGTGACAGGATACGACTATACCACTACTTACTATGATTATAACGGTCGTGCCATTCAGACAAAATCGACCAATCATCTGGGAGGATACGAAAAGACATACACTGCTTACAACTTTACGGGACAACCTGTGCACACCAAGCATATCCACTCCAAAAGTAACTCCGATCTGATCGAAGAAACCAAACACAGCTACAATCACGCAGGACGTTTGTCTGAAACTGTACAAATCGTAAATGAAAAGGACTCTACGAAAATGAGCTATCTCTACGATGACTTAGGCAATATTAAAAGCTTAACCCGAATAGACGGCACTTCCACACTGACAACGACCAATACGTATAATATCCGTAACTGGCTAACGTCTATCGAAAGCCCTCTCTTCTCTCAAACGCTACATTATACTGATGGTCCCGGCACTCCTCAGTATGGCGGAAATATCAGTAGCATGACGTGGAAAGCAAACAAAGAGTCAATCACCCGTAATTACCAATATTCATACGATAAGCTCAACAGGCTGACCAGTGCCAATTATAGTGAAGGAAGCAATTCGATGACGAATACAAATCACTTCAACGAACAAGTGACCGGTTATGACAAGCATGGCAACATCACAGGACTGAAGCGTTATGGGCAAACCGGACAAAGCAGTTACGGATTAATTGACGACCTATCTCTTACTTACACAGGCAATCAGCTCAAGAAAGTGACAGACAGCGCCACAAGTTCAGCATACGCGAATGGTTTCGAGTTCAAGGACGGTGTGAATCTGGACACGGAATATTCCTACGACGAAGACGGTAATTTAACAAAAGATTTGAATAAAAACATTTCTGATATCCAATACAATTTCTTAAATTTACCACGTCGGATACAGTTTAAAGACGGTAGTGAAATTTCTTACCTATATAGCGCAGACGGAACTAAACTCCAAACTACACATATAATCGCAGGAAACACTACTACAACCGACTACTGTGGCAATGTGGTCTATGAAAATGGAAGCCGGGACAAGCTATTGACCGAACAGGGATATTTCTCTATAGCAGATAAAAAGTTCCACTACTACATCCAAGACCATCAGGGAAACAACAGAGTGGTTGCCAGCCAGGATGGAACGATAGAAGAAGTGAACCACTATTATCCGTTCGGAGGTTTGTTCGCTATATATTCATCTGCACAGCCTTACAAATATAACGGCAAAGAACTGGATAGAAAAGCAGGACTGGATTGGTATAACTACGGAGCAAGACAGTATGATCCCGTGTTGGGAAGATGGCATACGATGGACCTGATGGCGGAAAAGTACTATAAGGTTAGTCCATACGTTTACTGCCTGAATAATCCTATCCTATTGATAGACCCGAATGGTATGTGGCCCACATGGGGAGGAATCAGCAGAGGGTTAAGCAACGCTTTTAAGGGTACTCTAAGTTTTACCAATGGAGCTGCACGCGCTGTGGCAGATAATATGTTTCTTGGACAAACCTCACTCCGTGAAACCGGAATATACAGCAACGCAGCTGCCTACAACGCAGGACAGAACGTTGGCGATATTATAAGTATTTTTGCTGGAGCCGCAGAGATTATTAATGGTTTTGAAGAAGCAGCGGGCGGAGTCGCACTCAGTCCGGAAACCGCAGGAATTTCTTTAGGTGTTACCGCTAAAGGCGTGTATGATATCACTCACGGTTCATTGATGGGCACAAGTGGATTCATAAAGCTATTCTCAAAAAAAGGAAGAGTTAGCGAAGGCAGTAGTAACGGAAGCGGGTATTCAAAGTCTAGCGGGAAGAATGAAAAGCATTCGAATATGAAGGCGAGAGATGCGGCGAAAGGAAAAATGGAAGCTGCGCAGGAGAAATTAGATGCAATGAAAAAAGATCCCAAAAAGTCCAGAAAAGAGATAGATAAAGTAAACAATGAGATAAAGCATTGGAGAAATAAAATGGATAACTCTGGTGAAACACATCACCGCAAATAAATAAATGAAATTATGAAAACATTTACTTTCTTAGTTAATGCCAACGATAAGCATTGCTTTGTTCATCAGTATCAATCAGAAATGCCGACTAATGATTTATTTCGTGAATTAGTTCATGACACGTCTCATATATCTTCAAAAATGAAGTCTTTACTTATTCGTGAATCTCTGGAATGCTATCATGACAATGGCCCAGTAAAATTAGACTGCGTAAAAAACGTCTGGCGTGATTTCTTTTTAATTGATGATCTAATATCTCTTTACAATGCGAATATAGCAAAAAAATACCACGAGGGATGTGGCGATAGGAAATATTACAAGTTAATGTACTTATATGATGTAAACATGATAGAAACCGACATGAGCGATACAGTGTTTCCTCTATCAGAGAAAGCAACCTTTACTTTCATTACCTATATTCGTAATTACAATGCCTCATATCAGTTTGAAGTGACAACGTTGGAAGAAGGACTTATGCTATGGGCTACAAACATAGACATTTTGAATCGCCAGCAACGGAAGGTTCTGCTGAAATACATTCAAAAGTCTAAAAACAATCCGATAGCAGTAGAAGGAGTAAAGAATGTATGGAGTACATCATATCGGATATTCCGTCCGTTACTGACATTGCATATTGTTAAAACGGTCTCTTGATAAAAGTCACCGACTGAACAATAACTATTAGATTATTACCCTGGCATGAAACTAAAACATTTACATGTCAGGGTATCTCTGTTATCATTGATAATTTGCACCCAAAAGTTACTGAGAACCAAGTTAAACATTGGAAAACGAAACAAGACTTTTCAGGTGAAAATCATAGTATGAACGCAAAAAAGTAATTGCTAATGAAAAAGTTTACATTTATTGCAGAGTTTAAGAATGGTACCTATATCAGTCAATACAAAGCTGATAATTTAATGGAAGCAGTACTTATCTGGGCTGATAATTTTTCACAAACAAGGTAAAAACTAAAATCCAAGAAAAAGTTAGAGACAGTTTTTATTCACCGGTATCAATAGAAGAAGTTGACAATGTATGGTGTTCTAGTTATGTTATATTTCGGTCTCTTCTACTACTTAATATTGTAGAAACAGTCTAATTTATAATTATTTATACACATTTTACCCTGACATGAAACCAAAATATTTCCATGTCAGGGTATTTTTTTCTTGGCTAATTCTAAAACAAATAAGAGTAGACTCAACAAATATGCAAGGGACTCACAATATTATACGCATTTGCTGGTCTACTCTTCCTGTTACCTTCCGGACGTTCTCAATGAAACATCCGGAAGATTAGAACTCCCTTTTCAGGTTCTGGAGCAGTTCTTCTTTCCTCGCTTTATACTTCTTGGAAAGAGGATTGTACGAGTAAAGGTTGGTATGTCTCAAACGTATCTCGTCTGTCTGCTCCTTTCGGTGCTCTTCCCGCTCTTCCACATCATCCGGATCTTCGGACTTACGTCTTGTACCTCTCCTGCTAAACAACTGAAACTTGGATGTACCCCGAAGCTGACGAATCAGCATCTTGATAATCCGGACAATAATCTCCTGTTCCTGTTCGGAATAAGGCCTATCTACAGTCTCTGTATAGGAGAGATAATAAACTTTCAGCTCTTCTTCCAGCTCTTGCAAAAAATGCAGCCGGGAAATTCTGGAAACTGTCTTTTTACCAGCATGCAAATCTTCTATTTTCTTCATTTTATCTATCTTTTTCAATTTCAATAAAAGCATGAATCCCATTGATTAGACTTATAAGTGACGAAATACTCACACAAGAGTACTTTTTTTTCAAATTAGTAATAAAGAAAAACTAATATTTTCCACAAGAATCATTTCTTAAAAGTTTTCCAAAACGGAAAACTTTCTGTATCAGCAAGAAAGGAAAGTTATCCAAAAATTTAATGTTAAATCCTATCCAAGCTATCACAATATCCTTTATCTTTGTATCCGGTTTCGGAACTAAAAAGAGGTTTAGTCAATGAGGGAACGCTGTGCAAATCGGCGACAGTACCCGCTGCTGTAATTCTCTGTGAATCCGCACACTATGTCACTGCATCCAGATGTGGGAAGGCGCTGCGGGGGAGGGATAAGTCAGAAGACCTGCCGGAGTCAAATAAACATATTATTAATCACTTTCGGGAGTTAAAGTTATGAACTACGCGGAAATTTGTATCATCAAACGAGATGGTAAAAGAGAAGATTTCTCTATCAGTAAGATCAAGAATGCGATCGGTAAAGCATTCAGTGCGACAGGGATTCAGGACGAGCAGCAACTGATTGCTGACGTCACGATGAGTGTAATCAGTCAGTTCACTAACCCCACGATCACCGTGGAGGAAATTCAGGACTTAGTAGAAAAGGCATTGATGAAGGTACGCCCCGAAGTAGCCAAGAAGTACATCATCTACCGCGAATGGCGGAACACGGAGCGGGACAAGAAAACCCAGATGAAGCACGTGATGGACGGCATCGTCGCCATCGACAAGAACGACGTGAACCTGAGCAACGCCAATATGAGCAGCCACACGCCTGCCGGACAAATGATGACATTCGCATCGGAAGTCACCAAAGACTATACCTATAAATATCTGTTGCCGAAACGTTTTGCCGAAGCGCACCAGTTGGGCGATATCCATATTCACGACCTCGATTACTACCCGACAAAGACGACCACCTGCATCCAATATGACATGGACGATCTCTTTGAACGTGGCTTCCGCACCAAGAACGGCAGCATCCGCACACCGCAAAGCATCCAAAGTTATGCTACGCTTGCCACCATCATCTTCCAGACCAACCAGAACGAGCAGCACGGCGGACAGGCAATCCCCGCCTTCGACTTCTTCATGGCAAAAGGGGTGGCAAAGTCTTTCCGCAAACATCTGGCTTCGTTCATCAACTTCTACGTGGCGATGGAAAACGGAACACAGGCGGACGAGAAAGCAATCCGCACCTTAATCAAGGAACATCTGCCCTCTATTAAATCGACCGAAGCAGAACGCGAAACATTGCGCATCGCCCTGGTAGCCCTGCAAATCATTATTGACAAGGAACACCTGACACGCATCGCAGAGAAAGCGTACCAGCAGACAAAGAAGGATACACATCAGGCAATGGAAGGCTTTATCCACAACCTGAACACCATGCACTCCCGTGGAGGTAACCAAGTGGTATTCAGCTCCATCAACTACGGTACGGACACTTCTGCCGAAGGCCGCATGGTGATCGAAGAATTGCTGAAAGCTACCATTGAAGGATTGGGTACAAGAGGTGAGGTGCCTGTATTCCCGATCCAGATTTTCAAGGTGAAAGACGGAGTTTCTTACTCGGAAAAAGACTTTGAGAAAGCAATGAAAGCGGAAAATATCGAAGAGGCAATGACCGACCGTTACGAGGCTCCCAACTTCGACTTGCTGTTGAAGGCTTGCCAGACTACGGCGAAA
>OHEN01000738.1_pt1 | contig 14357 bp, 13 predicted proteins | sample 1567291 | NCBI WGS metagenome assembly OHEN01 (sample SAMEA3879592, study PRJEB24766) | human gut metagenome | biome: human-associated habitat; feature: feces | place: USA | collected 1985/1987
TTAGTATAGGAGGAAGATAAAATGAATTTATCACAAAATTCAGATTTTTCTATCATATCTGCTAATGAAGCTGCTAGTATAGTATGCAGATTTACCCCAGAAATGATAGAAGATCTAGTAGAAGATGCATTGAATAATAAATATAGAAACTATTCAATGTCAATGACTAATATTGTAGAAGTTATTGAGCAAAATTATAAAGTATCGTTATCAGGTATTCCTGAATTCAGTTCAGAGATCAATTCTCAAAGATGTGATATTTATCGTCAAGTAATCGATATGGTATGTAAGGCTCATAACCTTACATATATTGGTAATGAAAATGATGATATTTATTCAGCTGCTACGTGGATCTATGATTTCTTAGTAGCAAGATTCAATATCTACATTACTAATTTCTTTGTAAATTATATTAATAGAGAAAAGAATATGATTTATGAAACTTTAGAATTAGCATCAAAGAAAAAAGATGCATCGTCATACAGCAAGAAACTATATAAAAATGGTAATTCTAAATTAGCTATTATTCATGCTAATTTAGAATTTGTTCTGCAAAATATATGTGCATATGATGTACCATTTGATACATATATTGATCTTGCATATATTCCAAATAGACAGGTTGCTAAATATCTTCAGTCTATATTATTAGATAATGGAGATTTCTTTAAGCGACAAATAGTAAATTATTTTAATCAACACTATGCAGAACTGACAACGCAAGTTAAATTTGCATTGCAAGGTTTAGCTAGTGTTGAATTTACAGATCTTGTATAAGGAGGACAAATATGATTATAGAGCCTATAGAATCAAAAGAAGGAATACAAAGACTTACTTCTATAAATTTAGTAGAAAATACAGACGGAGTCCATAAGTCTATAAAAAATATCGGATATGTTGCCGAAGAACCTTTTGTAGTTTTATCGGTATTGCTAAATAGCTATTTTATTCAGTCTTATTGTGGAAATGAGTTATATCCAGTAGGATATTGTAGTTTTAAATATTCTTTGTCTATAGAAGATGAAGGTGATAGACGAATACCTAGAAATCTATGCAAATGTGTATTTCATGATCTAAAATCGTTTAAGGATTTAAACAGCGATATGTTTGCACGTGCATATATAGATGCAGGTTATAACAAAACCCAATATGGCGAATATATAACATTACTATCAAAATCAAAAGATTCTATAGATGATTTGCAAGTTGCTATAAATATGCAAGATGCTATACGAGACAGCACATTACATGGACAAGATTGGAAAATTTATATATCTACTATAAAATCTATAATTATAAAATATGGTTTTTGTGGTGATATTAGAAAAGAATCTTTGGCAAGATATATTCACCAATACTATATAGATCTAAGATCCAAATATGAAATATAATAAAAAAGGAGAATAATAATTATGAATATAAATGAACAGTATGACAAAATGATTAAAGCAGCAGATGAACTGGCTAAAGAGGGCAAACTACAAGGTGAAGTGAAAAAAGAAGATGCAGGTTTAGATCTTACAGATGATCAAATTGGGCAGCTTAATGATATTATTGAAGATAGCGCAAAAGACTTTCCGTCTACAAAGATGATGGAAGAAGCTAAAAAATTAGCAGCCGAGGACCACAAAGGACAAGAAGCAATAGCATCTGTTATTATTGATCCTGTGACCGGAAGACCAGTAATGGCAGAAGAATATGAGCAGGATGAAGATGAACTTCAGAGTTTCGAAGAAATGCTTGCAGATGATTCTATTGAAGTTGATGATATTGATATCGAAAAGGTTGAAATCAAAGATGAAACTGTCAGAGATATCACTAACGCGATGTTTGCAAATGCTACACTGTCTATTAAAGATTTTGAGATGATCAGAGCTGCAGTAGAAAGATTTAAAAAAGGAGAGAAATTCTCTTATTATACTGCTATGCCAGAGATTATTAAGACCCAGATCAATTCCTCTATCGGTGCAGAAATGAGTTCTAAGATGGGTAACTTTGTAAAAGAAGGAAGAAATTATATGGTATCTACTTTATTACAGGAAATTGTTTCTTCCGAAGTTATGAATGTTGCTACATATGATTATCAGAAGAATATCAGAAAAGCAATGGATAAGGGTGTTAAAGAAATGAAAGAAGATAAATATTGGAGTGATATTAAATCTTACTTCATGGATAAACTTCCTAAAATTGCAGAAGAATTTGCAGCTAAAGGGGAAAAAGATAAAGCCGAGAAATGCACTGCTATTAGAGATGCATTTATTGAATCTTATACATTTAAAGAGATGCGTGAACTTTACGCTAAGCATAAGATTAAAGTTAAAAAGATTATGCTTGAGAAGTTTAAAAGAACTTGCATGGAGTTTAATGTAAAATACCAGAAAAGTCAGAATATTATTCAGGATGTGCAGCTTATCGAAAGAGCTCTTGATAGACATGCTGCTAAGAAGTTTGATATGGTAGTGATCAACGAATTCATCTGTATATTTATCTTATATACTCAGATGAAGAATATGGATACAAATAATATTGTAGATCATACTTTCATGTATTACTTTATCCAAAATATTCTTACATTAGACTACTATGATAAGAATAATGAAAAAGATGCTGAGTTTCATGATCAACTCATTAATAATATCAACATGTTCTTGGAAGATATTAACAATAGACGTGCTGGTAAATAAACTCAAAGGAGTGATTATTAATGGCAGATCATCATATAGACTCAATACCTGGTTTTGATTATTCGAAAGCAGCAGAGATGATATTAAAACGCCATGGACTATATATCCATGGCGCTCCACCTATAAATCATAAACCTGGAAATGATTTTATAAGTGACGTATATTATCCTCATCCTCTATATCCAGATGATAGGTTCAGAAATCCATCTGAAGAGAATTTAGATATCAAATTTCCTCCAGATCCGCCTGAACCAGAATATCCTACTATTGATGAGGATGGAAAAGATTTTCAGTTTATACCTGAAGAATTAGAGCAACTCAAACACATCAAAAACCCTATGATTAGCTATACTCCAGATGACAGAGAGCATTTTATAGATAAAAGTGTTAGTTCATATACAGGATTAGTATTACAAGCTGTCGAAAAACGAGCTTTTGATATTTCGTATGTGAAACCTTATTTCAAAGATAAGAAGATATATACTAAATTAATTGTAAAAGAAGTTGTATCTGGACATATGATGTCTATAGCAACTTATGATGGTTGGAAATATCATATCTATAGAGGAAGGTTAGTAACTGTGGTTAAAACAGAAGCTCCTAAATCCGAAAATGGAAAGAAACTTAGACCGGTTACAAGTCCATTTGGAACTGTGATGGAAGAGGTTGAATGTGAAAGATCTGATACTTCTAAATTATTAGAACGAAACATCCATCTGGTTCTTGATGTCAGCGATAATATGGAAGCTGAAATTGTAAGTGTACCTATAAATCAGGTTATAGATATACAAAAATATGACGCTATTTATAACTTCTCTATATATGAAAGTGGATTAAAAGTATTCTGGGATGACTGGTTTACTGTAAAGGATCATGAGAAGAATGATGAAACTTGGTTTATATATGCACCTCATGGAGATTTACCTCCACAAACATTATATCATGAAGTTATAGAACATCAGAAAGTTCAAAGACAAAGAAAAATCAACAGAGGATAGCCGTTTGGCTATCCTCTTTATTTTTTGATATTAGATGGTATCGAAAAACATCATATTAAATTAATAGGAAAGGAGGAGACTTGTTTGCCTGTTATTAAGATAAAAGAACTTCCAAAAAAGCAATATTCTGAAATGGCTCCTACTGATATAATGGTTATCGAAGATTCGTCTGATACCAAACAAATAACTGTAGAACAATTACAATTATTTTTTAGTTCAGACGAAAAACTTCAAGCTATTATAGATCAAATGGAGAAAGAGTTTGCTGAGATACGAAAATATATAGAAGATCACCTTAAAAATGTGATCAATAAAGATGAAGAGTTGGAAGCAAGATTAAATAACTTGTTTGAAGATCATGAACGAACAAAACAACAGGTTGGACGAATACAAGAAGATCTTGTTGACGCTCAAAATGACATTATAGAAATATTTAAACGTCTCGATGGTTTAGATTCTGATGTATCGGAACTTCAAAATATAGTAGCTGATCATGAAAAACGAATTACGGAAGAAGAGAAAATTTCAAAAGATCATGAAAAGCGAATTACTGTATTAGAAAAAGATAATGAAACCAATAAGGGCAATATTTCAGATTTACAAACAGATCTTGCTAATTTCAAGACTTATGTAAAAAATGAAATGGACAGATTAGATCAAAAAATAGATGATATAAACAGAGAAAATCATGAATATACAGATAAAATATATGATCAAATCATGTTATACATCGACTATTATCATCATATTCATGAATTTCCACCAAACTTTGATGAACCGTATAAAGGCGATCCTATGGTTGCTAGATACATTCATCCAGTTGGAACTATATATGAATCTCATGATAGAGAATTTAATCCAAATAAATGGTTTCCAGGTACTTGGAAATTTGCTGGTACTGGAGCTAGTATGGATAAAGACGGCAAACGTGTCGTTGATTACTATACATGGATAAGAATAGAATAAGGAGGTGACATACATGTCAGAAGAATTAGAAAGGATTGATAATCCCGGAGAAGACCCTTCTACTGGTGAACCTCAAGATAATACGCCTTTATATTATAGAACTAAGGCTAAAACTGTTATAATGGATGACGGTACAAGTGTTGAAGATGCTATCAATAGTAAAGCTGATAAAAATCATACCCATACCGCAAGAGAAATTATAACTGATAAAGACCATCAGTTTGTTACTGAAGAAGAGAAAAATAACTGGTCTTTAGGTTCACGGTATAATAAAAATATACCTACTTATGTAGAGCATGGTGGTATACCTATTGGTACTACATTTAATAATAAAACTCTTCAAGAAATGTTTGATATGATATTATATCCATACGTTTCTCCAACTGTATCTGCTCAAGTTTTAACTCCTGGAAATGGAGGAACTTATGAGATAGGTACATTGGTATCTGTGACTAAGATAAGAGTTAATGCTACAATTAAATCAAATAATCTTACAAAGATTGATATTGTAGAAGGTTCTAATATTATTGCTACTAAAACAGATGATGGAGTTTCTAAAGGTGGAACTTTTGATTTTGTTTTGAATATAGCAGTTAGAACCAATAAATATTTTACTGCTAAAGTATATGATGACACAGGAGCAGTTGTATCAAAAAACACAGGTACATTTACTTTTGTTCATCCTATATATCATGGAAGTTTATCTACAGATAAAACTCCAACTCAAGAAGAAATTAAAGCTTTGACAAAACATATTGAAAGTAAAGGAACTAAGACCTATTCGTTTACTGCAAATAACCAACGTTTTGTTTTTGCTTATCCAAAATCATACGGTACTTTAAGTGCTATTTATGACCAGAACAACTTCAATGTGACTAGCACCTTTACAATATATACAGTACCAATTCAATGTCTAGATGGCTCTACTGTTGATTACTACGTTTACGTTAGTGATAAATCTACAGTAACCAATTTTAATAATAAATTTCAATGGTAGGAGGCGAAAAAATGGCATTCGAAGATAAAAAAGGCATTGTTGTTGCGTCACCTTTTAAACTTCAAGCTGAAGCGTTATTAGATGTGCGACAACAAGTAGATACAATTGCCGAAAGAGATAGACTTGTTACTCTTAAAGCCGCTACCGCAGGTTTAAGAGTATTTGTGAAAGAAAACAGTACAAGTTATGTATATACTGGTTCTAAATGGGATCCTCTCACAACAGGAGCTCCTTATAAGCATCCTACTGGAGATGGTAACCATCATGTTCCTGCTACAGGGACAACTAATGCAGGTAAGTATTTAAAAGCAGGTGCAACAGCAGGATCCGAAGCATGGTCTAAAATAGCAGCTTCAGATATTACTGGATTACCTACGAAATTACCTAACCCGAAAGCTATTAAATTTACAGGAGCTGCTACTGGATCATATGACGGATCTAGTGAATTGACTGTTAATATACCAACATCGGGAACAACTGATTCTGCTCTCATTATTCAAATGAACGGTGGAACTACAGAAGGAAATAATAAATTCACATTTAATGGTTCAGCAGCCAAGAATATCAACATCACTCCAGCTAATATTGGCGCCGCTGCATCTACTCATAGTCACAACTATGCAGGTTCTGGTTCTGCAGGTGGCGCAGCAAATAGCGCTGTTAAATTAGCTACTGCTAGAACTATCAATGGAGTTTCATTTGACGGAACAAGTAATATAGAAATTCCAAATAATTATGCTAAAGCGTTGAATACTGAAGATCTTAATGCAGTGCTTGCTCTTGGAGAATATTATGCAGGTGAAGGTAACACTGTAAAAAATAAACCTTCAGGAATACAACATTTCGGCATGAAGGTCTATAAAACAGCAAGCGGTTACATTGCTCAAAAATTACACGGTTCTGATAATGTTATATATTATCGAGTTCATGATAATACCTCATTTGGAGCATGGCAGAAAATATATAGTACAGTTGCTAAACCTACTGCTGTAGAAATAGGAGCAGCTCCTTCTAGTCACACTCATCCTGCATCTCAAATTACAGCTCTACCTACTAAATTACCTAATCCGCAGCCTCTTAAATTTACTGGTGCTGCGACTGCTACATATGATGGGTCTGGAGCTGTCACTGTAAATATTCCTACAGCACAAGCTAGCCCATTTGCATTGACAGTACAATTAAATGGAGGTACGTCTGAAGGTACAAATAAATTTACTTTTAATGGTGGTAGTGCTAAAACTATTAATATCACTCCAGTCAGCATAGGAGCTGCTCTTTCAGTTCATACTCACCCTGCAGAGCAAATCACTGGATTACCTACCTCATTAAAGAATCCACATACTCTTACAATTAAGACTAATGGAACTGTAGCTGCTACCTATGACGGTTCTGTTGTTAAAGAAGTTAATATAACACCTGCGTCTATTGGTGCTGCAACTTCTTCTCACAATCATATTGTATTTAAAGGAGCTTCTGCATCAGCTGTAGGTGGATCTGGTTTTGTACCTGCTCCAGCGATTGGAGAACAAGAAAAATATTTACGCGGAGATGGAACTTGGCAGCCTATATCTTTGACTCTTGCGGCTCTTGGGGTAACCGCCTCAGCTACAGAGTTGAATTATATGAAAGGCGTAACAAGCCCAGTGCAGTCTCAATTAAACGGGAAAGCTTCATCCTCTCATACGCATAATTTAGGTAATGGAACTACTCCTGGATTCACTAAACTATATAAATGGGAAGATAATCCTTCTACTGAAGATTTTACAGGAGCTATCACCTCACAATTTTTGGGACAATATACTACAAATAAAATACTTCCTAAAATTATTGATAATTTAAATAGTATAGAAAAAATAAAAGACGGTACAACTTCTGTAGGTAAAGCTGAATATGTGGTCGATACTGTTAAAAAACAAAATATCGGTATCACATATGATGATATTTCTAAAACAGGGCCGTTCGATAAATGCAAATTTGCAGTGTATTATGATAATAGTATAATAGGTGGAATGACTCGGGATAGAGTACCTGAATTTATAGGGGCGTCGCCTATAGGTCATCATCATACATCTGAAGATATTACCGATCTTATACATGCCAAGGTTCATTCTTCAGCCGCAATACGTGATTCTAGTAATCAGAATGAAATTACTATATCATATAACGAAGTAACAGCTACATCATTCTCATATATACCAGTATTTACAGGAGCTGGTCATATAGGAAATATAGGAAAATCTAGCTTTTTAACACAAGTAGGAGCCGCTCCTAAATCTCATGCACACAATTACGCCGGATCATCATCAGCTGGAGGTCCAGCTAATAGTGCTAAAAAAGTAGATGTTCCAGTAGGAACAGTTATGTGGTCTACTTCTTCATCATCTACATTCTTTGCAGCGACAATGGGCGGTACTTGGGAAGTTGTTGGTAATATTGATGCTATTATTGATACTTCAACAAATATCACATTCTATCTGCATAAAAAGAAAGCATTATAAAAATATATCCCAGTAGGAAAATCCTACTGGGAGTTTTATTTTCATTATTTATATCCCTAATATTCGAAATAATTTCGAATGTTAGGGAAGTATATTATGGGAAGCAGAGATAAAATAAAAGTTAAAGACTTAGCTTATATACAAAGATTGGAAATAGAACTTGATGTTCCAGATATACAAGCTATTGCAAAAATAGAGCAGATTATTGATACTAAAATACTAGATGGGCTGTTTTCTTTACACTTTGTTGCAACTCAAGGTTTAAGTTACGAGTGTTTCGGATATAAAAAATATACTAATTGGATTTTTTGCATGGTTACATGTTATGCAATTTCTTCTATAAGCATATTGCAAAAAAGGGTTAGGATCTAAATGGACTGAAAGAAAAATATAGACAGTTACATTTCTGTAACTGTCTATTCCTACATAGTTTCTTACTTAACATTTATGAATTTCATAAATGCTAAGGTAGGTGATATATGAAATGGCTAGTAATACTACATTAAACCTATTTAATAGATTTTCGTTACGAGGATTTATGGCTCAAGATAGGGTTTTTCGCACTAATGATAGTATGTATTTTCCTGAAATAAAAAATAAAGATGAACCGATAGCACACAAATCTACTATATATTCAACACTTCTAGTGCAGGTATTATCCAATTCTATAAATATGAACGAAAAAGTATATACTGTAGATTATTCCAAAGCAATAAATTCAGTATTTTCTAAAATACCAGATGACGATATTGTATGTGCATATATAGATATAAGTAGGTCCGCTGTAATGTCACCTGAATGTGCATACCCATTTGGAGTTCCTACTACTGCGGGAGAGATAGTAACAGGTAATGTAAAATTCTTGAACCATTATATAACATTATCTACAAAAGGAGATTGGCGTAGATATACTGCTTATATTGTTCTGAATATAGTTGTAAAGGATGAATTGAGAGGATTATTAGATTTTACCCACATGCCTTTAGAGTATGGTTCTTTTGTCAAATAAAAATACCTAGGGAATAATCCCCTAGGTATTTCTTTTTGCCTAGAACACTTCTATAAAGACAAGAAAGGAGGATTAATATGCCAATACCTGGATTTTTAAAAGTTAAAGAAGAATCTGTGTATTATAGTGGAGAAGGAGAATTCTTACTATTTGTACCAGAAGTCTATTTCGATAGAAAAGTTGCAGTTATTGAAGGTAACTTTGTTGAATTAATTGGTATCTGTAATTATAGTGTAAATAATAAGTCAGGTAAAATAGAGACAGGAAAGAAAATTAAAAACTAAACCTGGAAGAATAGAAAAAGTAAAAAACTTTGCTATTACCGATAATTCTGTATCAGATTATAGGATCTTTCATTATGAAAATAATGGAGAAGACCAAATTATCGTATCTACCAAAGTTCCCCAGGATATAACTAATGTAGAAGATTTCTTTAGATTATTTGTAGATACTGGTAATATACCAAAGACAATTCCTTATACAGAATTGTATAAGTATTTCTTAGATTCAATTGAAATAAATGGATCGTCATATAAATTACCAGCATCATTATTTGGATTGCTGGTTTCTGAATTATGTAGAGATCCAAAAGATATCAATAAACCATTTAGATTAGGAAAATCTCTAGATAGCGATTTATGTTCGTATAATCCTATATCTGTAAAGACTGTTCCTAAATTAGTAAGTCCATTCACATCACTTACAAGTGAGAACTTTGATAAAGCTGTAGTAGGAGCTGTAATGAATAAAAACAATGATTCTACGCCTCTAGAAAGGGTTCTTACGGGCTAATTTTTATAGTCCATATATATCGCCTATTATAAACATATCAGTAATTACATTAGTATAAAATGTATAATAGAATATAAAGGAGGAAAAGATATGCAGTATCCAGGAACAATAGATAACTGGATTGATCAATCTGGTATCAAATCACAACCTACTGCCGAAAAGACACCGAACCCGTTACTGTTAACGGCGGCTGCATTCGATAGAGGACCTGAAAAAATTACTCGTGTAGTCGGACAAAACTTCTACAAGTTATTCGGCTATTTTATCGATTTTGAAAAATATGGACAGGCTGCAATCCAGGCTGCCAATATCATCAACAATGGTGGCGAATTAATGATCAAACGTGTAGTTGCTAAAGATGCAACTCTTGCAAATATCGTTATCGTCGCTAAGGTTTCTACTGACAGAGTTCAGAAAACTGACAAAGACGGTAAACCATTATATATCGATTCTGTTACTCATGAAGAGACAACAGATCCTGGCGAGAGCAATGAAAAAGTAATGATCAACATTGCTAAAACAAAATTCGAACTTGTTACTGTTACAGGAAAGAAAACTCAGGCTGAAATTGCCGAAGAGGCAAGAAAATCTTTTGTTGAAAATGAAGATGAGAATATCTTCACTTATCCACTTGCTGTTATCGTAGATAATGGTCGTGGTGTTTCTACAAAACGTTTTGGAATTGATCCTCAGTACGGTATCAGTAAAAATCAGAACTTCATGATCTATAGATTCAAATATCTCGGATCTGAAGATTTAGATGCTGAATCCGTTTACTTTGCATTAACTCCAGGTGTTATTTATCTGGAAAAATCTATGGATATAGGTATGGCATCAACAGAAATGCTTCAATGTAGAGCAGAAGCTTTGGAAGAATGCGTAGACGCATTCTATGCTAGAGTTTCCGAAATCTCAGGTATTTCTGTAGACGAATTATATAAAATCGATGTTCTGTTCGGAAAAGACAGCAAAGGAGCTCCTGTACAGGGTTATGCTCTTGATGAAACAAGCCAGAACCTTGGTATCACAATGGGATTTGGTCTTGAATCAGGAACTAATGGCGCTTTCGGTGATAAGCCAATTGACACTGATGAATATGAACAAGAACTTGTTGAGTTCTACAATGGTACATTTGACAGTGATATCTTTAATCTGGATATGTATAAACCAGATGCATGTATCGATGCCAACTACCCATATGCAGTCAAGAAAGCTATTTACGACCTTGCTAAATTCCGTAAAGATTTCTATTTCTTCGGAGACCTTGGTCTGGATGTAAATACTTTCGAAAATGCTCAGATGAAAATGATTGATATGCCTAGAGATAAGTTTACAGGATGGTATGGACAATCTTATCAGATTCTCAACCCATTCACAAAACGTCGTATCAACGTAACAATTAGTTACGGTATCTCAAGATGTATTATTGATCATCTCAATACAAAGAGAAATACACCTTACTGTGGTATTCTGTATGGATGGACATTCCCAGAAGCAATCGAAGGTACAATAAACTTCACTCCAAAGATCACTCCGGTTACAAACCAGAAAATTGCTTTGGATGATATTAGACTGAACTATGCTTCTGTTCTTAACAATGTACTTACAATGGAAACAGAGTTTACAAGTCAGGCAGAGCTTACACAATTATCATTTGCTAATAACGTTATTGCTATTCAGGCTATCGTTAAAGACGTACGTGATAACTGTCCGAAGTTCAGATACAGCTTCATTTCTACAGATGATCTGCAATCTTACAAGAAAGCAGTAAATCGTATCATCAATAAATATACAGGATGGTTCGAGTCTCTCGAATTCGTATATGTACAGGATGATATTATGAAGGCTAATAAGATCTTCGAAGCATCCCTTAAAGTTAAACATAAAGACTTCGTTCAGAGCGAGATTCTTAATATCTACACTCTTGGAACAGAGCAGGCTACTGTGGCTAATAGTGATACTAGCTACAAACCAATGTATTAAAGGGGAGGTGAATAAGATATGAAAATGTATACAAAGAAAGCATTATCTGTTGCTGAATATGCAATGATGAGAGGTGTTACTGACTTCTCTAATGCAGCTCAGTTTAACTTATATGAATCTGGTTATTCACATCTGTGCGTAATCAGTAAACCGGCTTATCTTGAAGAGATCGCTAAAGTCGATGATGATGTAGCTAAGATGCTCGATGCATTCTGCTATATTCTTGAATTTGAATTCAAAGGTCTTAGCGGTATCGAAGATATTACAGTAGATCCACTGGAAGTTACTGATGGTATATCTACAATGAATGTAGTAGGTAAAGTAAACAAACAGTCTGCTACTGAAGTATCCATGTCATTTACAGAAAAATCTGGATCTCTTATTACTAACTTCTTGAGATATTATCTTGAAGGTATTAAGGATCCTCGTACTCAGGCTAAAACATACCATGGTCTTATTAAATATGGTAAGATGGCAGGTGGATTCGAGAATGAAGTATTTAACTTGCTGTACCTTGTTACAGACAATACTATGCTTCAGCTTGAGAAATCTTATCTGTTATGTAACGCTTGGCCTACAAAGGCACCTACATCTATCTATGAGACAGAAAAAGGTTCTATCGAAAAGAAAGATGTTGAACTTACATGGCAGTGCTTCGTAATTGATGGTCCAGAAGTTGATATGAGAGCTCTTCAGGTTCTTGCATTTATCAACGAGTCCAATGCAGTTAAGAATGCTGTTGCTACTACAGCTGGAGTTAACTCTACGGGTGTTGATCTTGGTAACATTGGTCAGATTGACAAAGCTAAAGTTGTTCATCTTGAATACGACGGCGGTCAACCTGTTGGTGGAGACCAGGCTAGCATTGAAGGATTTAGCTATACAGCAGCAAATAGCAAATCTGATCTTGCTAATTACGTTGAAAAAGTTGGAGATGAAAATATCTAACAACAATAAAAATCCCAGTACCTTAATTGGTACTGGGATTCATTTTTACTGATTATCTTCTACAGGTTTATTCTTATTGAACTCAAATTCTGCTTTAGCTTTAATCATATCTATCTCATTCTGTTTGACATATGATCCTAACTTATAATGAACGTATTCTTTCTTGAAGAATGCTTTTTTAGATTCATTATCTTCATCATTAGTATCTGGATATTCTATTGTTGCTAATGTATCAGCCTGTTGAGATATAAGGTCAATGATCTGATTAAGATTATTGATATTCAACATAAGCGGTGCTGGTAATACACATTTTATCGTGATAGCATTATTATTCTTTTCATACTCAGTATTGTATATATCTGTCATAATATTTCCAATATGAGTTTCAAATTTAGATTGCCTTTTAAATACAAATCTCAAGAATTTACTATTACTCATAGTAAGCTGAGTGGCAAAGTCTAAAGATAATCTAGCTGTTACTAATTCTATTGGAATACCTGTAGCGTTAATAGCAGTCTCTTCTAACTTGTCCATAAACTCAGTCTGAGGATCTATCTCTTGACCCTGCATAACTTCCATTTGAATCGGAGGGTCTCCACTAGGACCTACTGGAATTATATAGTCATTAAATTTACCAGTGATCCCAAGAATACTATTCATATTCTCTATTTGCATAATATTCATATTTTGTTTCTTAATCTGGTTAATTACATTCAATAATGTTTGAGCAATATTCTGTTCAACATTTTGTTTTACATAATATACTCTTTTATCCTGCCCTCTAGTAAGCATTCCTATAGTGTTTGCAATGTATAAACAACACCACATTTTAGCAGGAATTAATCCAGGAACGATATCAGAAATACCTCTATGGGTATCTGGATCTTCTTTAAACATGATATGTTCTACATCATTAGGAGCAAGATAAGTAACTCTAACTCTATCTATACCGCCACCGTTAAACATATCGTTATATTTAAGAACAGAGTAAATCTCTTTCTTCAAATAAGGATTGTTATTGATAAACTTATCATCTAAGTTTGCAACAATCGCAGATGATAAATATCTAAGCAAATCATCGGTAGCTTTTTGTTGGTTCTGCTCATCTGCTAATTTAACACCTGCGCTATATCCTACTGAACTTACTGATTTTCTTTGGAATAAGTTATCTTGATATATAGACACTCCATCTTTATCCATAAACTCAAGATAATAATATCCCAGGCAAATATCGTCCATATAAAGCATGATAATATTTTCATGCTTAAGTTCTTTTAATAATAAACCTGGAACTTTTAATTGATCTGGTTCTACCCTACCATCTCCAATAATTCCTTCTTGAGAAGTAGTGTCTTTTTTAATATTTTTAGGAACATCAAAAATCTCATTATCGATTACTCTATCTGTAGAAGAAGCTTCTGACATAAAAGATACCTGCTCTGTCATATTTGTCATTTCTTCTATATGAGATTTATCTTCTAT
>OHEN01000762.1_pt1 | contig 14058 bp, 13 predicted proteins | sample 1567291 | NCBI WGS metagenome assembly OHEN01 (sample SAMEA3879592, study PRJEB24766) | human gut metagenome | biome: human-associated habitat; feature: feces | place: USA | collected 1985/1987
GATTACGGACCAAGGCATTACTTTAACAGCAGCTTTGGAATCGCCGTAACCGGTGAGCATGAGTACAATAGAAAGTACGAAGGAAATAGAACCTACGTTAGAAAGCATATTGGTGAGCATTTTCGGCAGAGTGCCTTTAATACCAGGCAGCCCAGGAACTACTACCAAAAGAACGAGGAGTGCAACCATCAGCAAAGTGGTGGTCTGTGCAGCGTTGAACGGTTCCGGTTTCGGAGCCAGTTCATCGATATCCAGAGAAGCACCGCGCTGTTCTTTCAGCCATTTAGCGCCGCCCATTACCATAAAGCCTACTACGGTTACGAAGCCTTGTGCAAGAGTGGATTTGAAGTATACCATCCATGCAATAGCATCAAGTTCGTCAGCAGGGATTCCGAGATCAGGAGCAACTTTAGCGATGATGCCGTTGGAGATGATGCCGGTCGGTGCAAACGGAGAGAATGCAGCGGCGTTGCAGGCACCTACTACGAGCAGGGTCATCAGGAATGCAGGCATTTTAACACGGCCGGCGATAGCCATAGCTACCGGAGCCATAAGTGCGCAGCCTGCGATGTTGCCAGGGCCGATAGTGGTCAAGAAGTCGGAAAGTAAGAAAATAATGATAGGAATTAAAGCAGTGTTGCCTTTGCAGACACGAATGGAATAAGCAGTGAGTTTTTCCATGGTGCCGTTGGTTTGTGCCATACCGAAAAGGAATGTAACACCAACCAGAATCATAAACAGGCTAAGCGGGAAAGCATTCATAATTTTACTTGCAGGGGTGCCGCCAAAGACGCCGCCTACGATAATACCGAACGCAATACCGAGGAAGCCTACGTTTAAATCCTCATTAACGCAGGAAATACCTACAAGAATAACCAACGCGAGGATGGACATTAAAGCAGGAAGTGAAATATCCAATTTCGTCACTCCAATCTTCATAAATTAGCTCAGATGAGCTAAACATAATAATGCCGTTAAGTTTCTGGCTTGACGGCTTATGCGGTACGCGGGCGGCATAACCGCCCGTTTAAACCGCAAGTAAACATTTTGTTAGCTATTTATTCAGCTAAGTTTAAAATTAATCTTCTTCTGCCGGGAAAGATTTATGGAGCAATTTCGTTAAACCAACGAAAAGTCCAATAACGATAAACATGGTCGGCAGAGCTACAGCCATCATAATAACAGCTTTTTCAGTTGCTCCCATTTTTACACCTCCAAAAATATTCCAGTGGAAAGCACGCTATAAGGAAAGTTACAAATTACAGATTACATTTTTTCCAGAGCAGGAATCATAGCAAGAACCAGACCACCTGCTACTACGGATGCAACCTGACCAGCAACGTTTACGCCGATAGCATGTTGGATGATGAAGTTAGTCGGGTCTTCTTTCAAAGCCATTTTAGCGATTACACGGCCGGACATCGGGAATGCGGAAATGCCGCAAGCACCGATCATCGGGTTGATTTTCTTAGCGCTGAACATGTTGAGAAGTTTAGCGAAGATAACGCCGCCAACGGTATCGAATACGAATGCAACAGCGCCGAGGCACATGATGAGAAGTACCTGAACATTCAGGAAACGTTCAGCAGTCATGGTACCGCCGATGGTAATACCAAGTACGAGGGTTACCAGGTTGGACAGTTCGTTCTGAGCGCAGTTGGACAGGTTATCAACAACACCGGATTCTTTAAGAACGTTACCGAACATAAGAGCACCGATAAGAGCAACAGACAGAGGAGATACAACGCCTGCTACGATAACGATCATGATCGGGAACAAGAATTTAGTGGTGTCAGATACAGGTTCTTCGTTTTCAAAGCCCATACGGATTTTGCGTTCGTTCTGAGTGGTAACAGCTTTGATAACAGGCGGTTGGATAACCGGAACCAAAGACATGTAGCAGTAAGCAGCTACGGACAGAGGTCCAAGCAGTTCTACTGCATAACGGCTTGCTACATAAATGGTGGTCGGGCCGTCAGCTGCACCGATGATACCGATAGAGGAAGCATGCGGGAAGGAGAAGCCCAGGAAAGTAGCGCCGATAGCGGTAGCGAAGATACCGAACTGAGCAGCTGCTGCGAACAGCATTACGGACGGACGGCGAATCAACGGAGCGAAGTCGCACATTGCGCCGATAGCAACGAAGATAAGTACAGGGAACAGTTCGTTTGCGATACCTGCATTGTACAGGGTAATCAAGAAGCCTTCAGCACCAGGTTCGGTGGATACTGCAGAGGAATGCGGAATGTTAGCCAGGATAGCACCGAAGCCAATCGGAAGCAGCAGAGCAGGTTCGTAGTCATATTTAACAGCGAGCCAAATCAGGATGCCGCCGATAATCCACATAATAATATGAGTATAGCTAAGACCAATAATACCCTTCAGGAGTTCTTCAAGGTAAGGGTATTGTACGAGTAAAGAATCCATTCTTAAACCTCCAATATTCAATTGCTTTCCTATAAATTCATCTGATAGCAGTGCCGGTAGTTAAACTGCCGGCATTGCTACTATACTTGAAGAATTGAAGGAAATTAGCCGATAACAGCCATGATCTGGCCAGGTTTTACGTTTTCGTTAACGTCTACGTTGATGGATTTAACGGTGCCGTCAACAGGTGCAGCAATTTCATTCTGCATTTTCATAGCTTCGAGCATAAGAACTACGTCGCCTTTTTTAACGGTGTCGCCAGCTTTAGCTACGATTTTGCTTACTTTACCAGGCATCGGAGCGGTAAGCGGGGTGTCGCCAGCTGCTACTGCTGCCGGAGCCGGAGCTGCTGCCGGAGCCGGAGCGGGAGCCGGTGCTGCTGCCGGAGCAGGAGCTGCTACCGGAGCCGGAGCGGGAGCTGCAACCGGAGCTGCTGCTACCGGAGCCGGGGCTGCAGCTTTAGGAGCTTCTTTTTTCTTTTTGCTGCCGCCAAATAATCCAAAAAATCCCATTACGATTTCCCCTTTCTATGCATTAAAGCGGAATGTTACCGTGTTTCTTAGCCGGACGGCTTTCACGTTTGGAATCCAGCATTTGCAATGCATTGATAATGGTCGGGCGGGAATCTTTCGGTTGAATTACGATATCAACCATGCCACGTTTTGCAGCCTGATACGGGGTTGCAAAGTTGTCAATGTATTCAGCAGTTTTAGCTTCAACATCAGGATCTTTACGGAAGATGATGTTAGCTGCACCAGCAGGGCCCATAACTGCGATTTCAGCAGTCGGCCAAGCGATAACCTGGTCAGCACCAAGTTCCTGAGAGCACATTGCGAGGTAAGAACCGCCGTATGCTTTACGGGTAATCAAAGTAATTTTAGGTACGGTTGCTTCAGAGTATGCATAGAGCATCTTAGCGCCATGACGGATGATGCCGCCATATTCTTGGTTGGTGCCAGGCAGGAAGCCCGGAACGTCTACCAGGTTCAACAGAGGAATGTTGAAAGCGTCGCAGAAGCGAATGAAGCGGGAAGATTTGTCAGATGCATTGATATCAAGGCAACCTGCCATAACTTTCGGCTGGTTAGCAATAATACCTACGGTCTGGCCATCCATACGTGCGAAGCAGGTAATGATGTTCTGAGCGTAGTATTGCTGAGATTCATAGAATTCACCGTTATCAACAATGCTCTTGATAATATCTTTCATATCATAAGGATGATTGGAATTATCAGGAATAATGCTGTTCAGTGCTTCGTCGGTTCTGGTCGGGGAGTCACCGGTTTCGATAATCGGTGCGCCTTCCATGTTGTTGGACGGAAGGAAGCTGAGCAGATAACGGATTTGTTTAATGCAGTCTTCGTCGTTTTCAGCTGCAAAGTGAGCTACACCGGAAGTCTGGTTGTGGGTCATAGTGCCGCCCAGTTCTTCTTGGGTAACTTCTTCGCCGGTAACAGATTTAACAACTGCAGGGCCGGTAATGAACATTTTGGAAGTGTTCTTTACCATGTAGATGAAGTCGGTCAGAGCCGGGCTGTATACAGCGCCGCCTGCGGAAGGACCCATGATAGCAGAGATCTGAGGAATAACACCGGATGCGCTGGTGTTTTCGAAGAAGATCTTGCCATAGCCGCCCAGAGCGTCAACAGCTTCTTGGATACGAGCACCGCCGGAATCGTTCAGGCCAACGCACGGAGCACCCATTTTGAGAGCAAGGCGCTGTACTTTAACGATTTTGTTAGCATGCATTTCGCCGAGGGAGCCGCCTTCAACGGTGAAGTCCTGAGCGAATACATAAACCAGACGGCCGTCAACAGTGCCGTAACCGGTGGTTACACCTTCGCCCGGGAGTTCTTTTTTGTCCTGGCCGAAGTTGGTGCAACGATGGCTTACGAAACGATCCAATTCAACGAAGCTACCTTCGTCAAGTAATAATGCGATTCTCTCACGAGCAGTCAGTTTACCGCTTTCATGCTGTTTAGCTACTTTCTTTTCGCCGCCAGCTGCGATAATGTGTTCGGAGAGTTTGAGCATTTTCTCAATTCTTTCTTGAGTAGACAAATCTTACACCTCCATATAATTGGGGAGAACTTATTTATACATGCAGGCGGGCGTAGTATCAGGCGCCCGTCTGTTATGTATCTGATTTTTGTGTGCTGCACAAGCAGCTTAATTTCTGTTCAGGCAGAAATTATTTTTTTGCAGGAGCGCAGAGTTCGAGCAAAATGCCAACAGATTTCGGATGAACGAAAGCAATGTCCATTCCGCCTGCACCACCGCGAGGTGCTTTGTCAATCATGATGCCGCCTTTTTCCTGTACGCCGGCGATAGCAGCTTCGATGTCGTCAACACGGAGAGCAATGTGCTGGATGCCCTGGCCGTTTTTAGCAATGTATTTGCCGATCGGGCCATCATTGTTTTCTGTAATATCAACAAGAAGCTCAAGCAGAGTTTCGCCGCAAGGAATGAATACGGTTTTTACGCCCTGTTCGGGAACCGGTTCTTCACCAGTGCATTCCAGACCGAGAACTTCGGTGTAGAATTTTTTGGATACATCCAAATCTTTGCAGGCAATACCTACATGGTCAACACAAATTACTTTGAACATTTTTAATTCCTCCTTAAAGAATTAATTTGGTGGTTTTATTTCAAAACTTTACCAACAATGTCATCAACTACAGAGTACGGTTCAATTTCGCGGCCCTGCAGTTTTTCTACCAAGGAATCAAATTCATCGGTAGCTACTACATTTTTATCAATGTAGCGGTTTACTTTGTCGTTAAGCATTGCAGTAACCTCGTTTTTAATACGGGCTTTGCGGATTTTAACGATTTCACCGCTATCATACAGATATTTCTGGTGCTCCTCAATGGAGTCTACAACTGCTTCTATGCCTTCACCCTTGCTGGCAATGGTCCGGTTGATCGGCGGACGCCAGCCAACATGTTCGGGATTTAATTCCAACATCATTTCAATCTCTATGTTGAGCTTGTCTGTGCCTTCACGATCAGCTTTGTTAATCGTGAACAAATCACCGATCTCAAGTATACCTGCTTTAATAGCCTGAATATCATCACCCATGCCCGGGATTACAACAACCATGGTGGTATCGGCAGTTTTTACGATATCAACTTCAGATTGCCCTACGCCTACGGTTTCGATGATAATGATGTCAAAGCCAAAAGCATCCATCAATTTGACTGCATCGCCTGCTTTTTGCGATAAGCCGCCCAAGCTGCCTCTGGTAGCCATAGAACGGACAAAAATGCCTTCATCTGAAGACAAATCCAACATTCTGATACGGTCGCCCAAGATAGCGCCGCCGGAGAACGGACTGGTGGGGTCTACTGCAATAATGCCAACAGTTTTACCGCGTTTACGGAATTCTTTGGCAAGTTTATCGGTCAAAGTACTTTTGCCAGCACCCGGAGGTCCGGTTATACCAATGACATAAGCATTGCCGGTGTGGGGATATAAAGCTGTCATAATTTCAACAGCATTGTCATACTCGTTTTCAACGGCCGTAATTGCTTTGGCCAGTGCCAAACGGTTGTGGTTTAATACGCCTTCAACAATGTTCAAATTTCACACCGCCTTGTTGAGGTCTGATAAAAATTTTAGGTTGCAAGGCGGACAAGCCGCCTTGAAAATTTTTAAGACCTAATTATTTTACGTTTGCGTTGATGAAGTCAACGATAGCGCTGGTCGGGGTGCCAGGAGTGAATACTTCGGCAATGCCAGCAGCTTTCAGGCCCGGGATGTCAGCGTCAGGAATAACGCCGCCGCCGATAACCAGAACATCGTTCAGGCCTTTTTCTTTCAAAAGTTCTACAACTTTCGGGAAAAGGGTGTTATGAGCGCCGGAGAGCAGGCTCAGAGCAACAACTTTAACGTCGTCCTGCAGAGCAGCTTCAGCGATTTGTTCCGGGGTCAGACGGATACCGGTATAAATTACTTCAAAACCAGCGTCGCGCAATGCACGAGCTACAACTTTAGCACCGCGGTCGTGTCCATCAAGACCCGGTTTTGCTACTAAAACTCTGATATTAGACATTATCTACTTACCTCCCTATTATTGTTGGCTAAGTTAATTACAGCTGGGTATGAGCCTGGTATTCGCCGAATACTTCTCTCATTACGCCGCAGATTTCGCCTTCGGTTGCATAAGCTTTAACAGCTTCGAGGATCAAAGGCATCAGGTTAACGCTTTCATCAGCGCAGCCTGCTTTAAGAGCAGCAAGGGTTTCTTCAACTTTAGCGTTGTCACGGCGAGCTTTCAATGCAGCAATTTTTTCAGCCTGCAGTTTGCCAACAGAGCCGTCTACGCGCAGCAGGTTTTTCGGGGGTTCTTCTTCCTGCTGGAATTTGTTAACGCCAACGATAATACGGTTGCCTTTTTCAACGTCCATCTGCCATTTGTAAGCGGAATCCTGAATTTCTTTCTGGATGTAGCCTTTAGCGATAGCTTCCGGAGCGCCGCCGAGTTCATCAATTTTCTTAATGTATTCCCAGCATTCAGCTTCGATCTTATTGGTCAAAGCTTCTACATAGTAGGAACCGCCCAACGGGTCAATGGTGTCAGCCAGGCCGGATTCGTAAGCAACGATTTGCTGAGTACGCAGAGCGATGGTTACGGATTCAGTGGTCGGCAGAGCCAAAGCTTCGTCTTTGGAGTTGGTGTGCAGGGACTGGGTACCACCCATTACTGCAGCTGCGGTTTGCAGAGCAACACGAACGATGTTGTTGTTCGGCTGCTGAGCGGTCAGCATGGAACCAGCGGTTTGGGTATGTACGCGGAGCATCATGGATTTAGCTTTCTTAGCGCCGAATCTTTCTTTCATAACTTTAGCCCATACACGACGGGAAGCGCGGAATTTAGCAACTTCTTCGAGTACGTTGTTGTGAGCATTCCAGAAGAAGGACAGACGGCCAGCGAAAGCGTCAACGTCCATGCCAGCTTTGATAGCAGCTTCTACATAAGCAATGCCGTCAGCGATGGTGAATGCGATTTCCTGAGCAGCGGTGGAACCAGCTTCACGGATATGGTAACCGGAAATGGAGATGGTGTTCCACAGCGGAACATTTTTGGAGCAATATTCAAAAATGTTGGTGATCAAACGCATGGAGGATTTCGGCGGGAAGATATAAGTGCCGCGAGCAGCATATTCTTTCAGGATATCGTTCTGAATGGTGCCGCGGAGTTTATCAGCGGAAACGCCTTGTTTTTCAGCAACTGCGATGTACATGCAGAGCAGTACGGATGCAGGAGCGTTGATGGTCATAGAAGTGGAAACTTTGTCCAGAGGAATACCGTCGAACAGGATTTCCATATCTGCCAGGGAGTCGATAGCTACGCCTACTTTACCAACTTCGCCTTCGGACATCGGGTCGGTGGAATCATAACCGATCTGGGTCGGGAGGTCGAATGCGCAAGACAGGCCGCTGCCGCCGTTAGCCAGCAGGTATTTATAACGTTTGTTGGATTCTTCAGCAGTGGAGAAACCAGCATACATACGCATGGTCCAGAAACGGCCGCGGTACATGGTAGGTTGTACACCACGGGTGAAAGGATATTCACCAGGGAAACCGAGGTCTCTTTCATAATCGAAACCTTCGATGTCAAGCGGGGTGTAGAGTCTGTTAGGCTCCAGGTTTGCGCGTTCAGGGAATTTAACCAGTTTAGCTTCTACTTCTTCATGGTATTTAGCTAAGCCAGCTTTCAGAGTTTCATTTGACATTCTCAAATCCTCCTTAAAATTTTTGTTTTCATACTCGGGTTGGACTTCCCGGGTACGGTGAGAGTGTCCGTCAAAGACGGTCTATGGCAAAGCCTTTCGGCTTCGTCAACATATTTATTTAAGCTGTGCCAGAGGACTCGCTACCGCCGGCACAGGCTTAAGCCCCAATTAAACTGGGATTATTTTTCCATGGTGCCGGTTTTGTTGAAGCGGTTATGGAAATCGAAAGCTTCTTCAAGCAGATGCGGAGTCTGGCTGTTGCCGCAAGCTTCGCAAGCTCTGTGGAAGTAATCCAGCAGCATCGGCTGATATTTCGGGTTAGCAATCTGATCAATGATGATCGGAGCTTTTTCTTTCGGAGTCAGGCCACGGAGGTCAGCAACGCCGCGTTCGGAAACGATAACGTCAACGTCGAGGGTTGCATGGTCGATATGGCTGCAGAACGGAACAACGGAGCTGATTTTGCCGCCTTTTGCCAGGGAGTTGGTGAAGAATACGGTGAGGTAACCGTTACGGGCAAAGTCGCCGGAACCGCCAACGCCGTTCATCAATTTGGTGCCGCAGATATGAGTGGAGTTTACGTTGCCGTAAATATCAACTTCAATAGCGGTGTTCATTGCGATAACGCCAATGCGGCGTGCAACTTCAGGGCTGTTGGAGATTTCCTGCGGGCGGAGAATCAGGTAAGGTTTGTAATGGTCAAGGTTTTCATAGAATTTTTTCTGGCATTCCGGAGACGGAGTCAGAGCGGTACCGGAAGCAACACGGAGTTTGCCGGCATCGATGAGGTCGAACATACCGTCTTGGATAACTTCGGTGTAAACGGTGAGGTCTTCGAAGTCGGAGTTTACAAGGCCGTTGATAACAGCGTTAGCAACGGAGCCTACGCCGGACTGCAGCGGAAGCAGGTTTTTCGGCAGGCGGCCTTCAGCAACTTCTTTTTTGAAGAATGCTACGAGGTTTTCGCCCATGTGTTTAGCGTCTTCGTCGATTTCGCCGAGCGGACGAACTTTATCGGTGATGTCGCAAGGAACAACAGCAACGATTTTGTCGAGTTCGCAAGGAATATACGGAGTACCAATGCGGTCTTCCGGTCTTTCGATAGGAATCGGTTTACGGTACGGAGGATCAAGAGGTACATAGGAGTCATGCATACCTTCCAAACCTACCGGTTGGCTGGTGTTAACTTCTACGATAACTTTTTTAGCGCCTGCTACATAAGAGGAGCTGTTGCCCATGGAAGTGGTCGGGATAAGGCCTACTTTGCCGTCGCCGAGGTCGTTGATTTTGCATACTTCAACGATTGCTACGTCTACGCCTTTGCGGTTAGCCATGAAGCCATAGCGAACCATCTGTGCCATGTGGCTGAGGTGAATGTCAGCATATTTTACTTTACCTTCGTTGATAGCTTTGCGGAGGGTGCCGTTGGTCTGATAAGGCAGGCGGCGGCCTGGTCAATTTCAGGGCCTACAGAAGCGCCGGTCCAAACGTTAACTTTGAAATCGGTGCCTTTGTATCTTTCAGACAGGGCAAGAGGTACAGCTTTCGGATAGCCAGACGGAGTAAAGCCGCTGACACCCAAGTTGTCACCATTGTGAATAAAGTCGGTTGCGGCTTCTGCGCTCATTACTTTGCCAGCAACCGCATCGCAAATACGATCTTTAATATCGATCATGTTCCTTCCTCCTTGAAATTAAATATATATGGTTTCTGCCTTGCGGCACTTAACTTATCCGGCGAAAAATACTCTGCAAACGCCAGGCGTTTGTCTATACCGTCCGCCAAATAAGGCAAACCCATAACATAAAAAAGGAACACTTTAGTGTTATCCCGAAATTTAATAATTAAACTCAATAACGCCAAGTGCCAGCTCACGCATTTTCCGGAGCGGGCACGCCCGGACTGCAAGCCGCCGGCGTAAGGCTTCCGTAAGGGTTCCGCTACCCTGTTGTCTGCCAACGCCTGAACATACCTTCTTTTGGTTTCTTTATATACTTCGACACCACCTGCAAAATTCCTTCTGCCGAAGCTCTATTTGTGATATTTTTTTGAAATTTTTTATGAAATTGCCGTTAAATATTCAGATTTTCATCTAACGTTATTATAGCACATAACCTGTCAGGATATTTTCTGAATTTTTAACAAGCTCGGGTCCTTTTCTGACCCTTACAATATAATAGCAGTAAAATTGTAACATGGCAAGCCCTTTGTTTACATTTTTTAAAGAAATACCCTTCGGACTCAAAAGTCCGAAGGGTATTTTATAGCATTTTATTAGTATATTTAACGTATTTGCTGATGATAGTGCGTATGCAGGAGATTGTGTGCTTTTTCTCCAAGCGGTTTGCCCAGCCAAGTATCATAAAGTTCAATTATTTCAGGATTTTCGTGCGATTTTCGTAACTCATTGGCTCTGTCACAATCAAAGAGTCCCTTTCTGCGCAGTTTCCTGATTTCGGCATTAACCGGAACAGGCTGCCCGCCGCCGCCGATACATCCGCCCGGGCACGCCATTACTTCAATGAACTGATAATCGGCAGTGCCGTTTTTAACTCTTTTCAGCATTTCCATTGCCGATTTAAGAGTATGTACAACGGCAATTTTTATTTTTTTGCCGGCAATTTCAAGTTCCGCCTCGCGGGTATGTTCCATGCCGCGCACTTCTTCATAATCAACGTGCGGCAGGTTTTCTCCGGCAAGCACATCGGCAACTGTTCTCAGCGCCGCTTCCATAACGCCGCCGGTGTTGCCGAAAATAACGCCTGCGCCGCTCGCCTGCCCCATTAAATCATCATAGGCCGAATCCTCCAGCGCGGCAAAATCAATGCCTTCGTCTTTGGCAAGCATTGCCAGTTCGCGCGTGGTAATAACGTAGTCCATATCGCGCATATCTTCAATGCCAAGGTAACGCCCGGCCGCATTCATCTCGCCGCGGCGGATTTCAAACTTTTTGGCGGTGCAGGGCGTAACTGCCACGTTGACAATTTTGCGCGGGTCAATGCCCATTTTTTTTGCAAAATATGTTTTAATGGTTGGCCCCTGCATGCCGATAGGGCTTTTGGCACTGGAAATATGCGGCAGCATTTCGGGATAATAGGTTTCTGCAAATTTAACCCACGCCGGGCAGCAGCTGGTAAACTGCGGCAGCGGCTTATTGCCTTCGGTAATGCGCTGTAAAAGCTCGCTTGCTTCTTCCACAATCGTCATATCGGCGGCAAAGTTGGTATCAAGCACATAATCTGCGCCAAGCCTGCGCAAAAGCGCAACCATTTTGCCTTCAACAAAACTGCCGTCGGGCATGCCGAATTCTTCGCCCAAAGCAATACGCACGGAAGGCGAAGTGCTGAAAATAACAATTTTATCCTCAGCACGGATTTCTGCCATTACCTGATACGCTTCTATTTTTTCGGTAATGCTGTCTGCCGGGCAAACATTGGCGCACTGCCCGCAGTTAATGCAGATAGGCTTATCACCCGTTGCCTTAAGGTCATAAGTTCCGCATACGCCGATATAATCGGTGCAGACGGTTTTGCAGTTTCCGCATTTAATGCACTTAAACTCCAGACGCTGGATGGAAGGATTATCCGGCTCGATGGCAACGCGGATATCCGTAAATTGGTGTTTGCTCATAGCTGCCTCCTTTTGAATCTTCTTTAAAATAACTGCTGGTTTAATTATACCTTACAGCCAAAGAAAACACAACAGAGTGCTAAAAGAAAACAATTATTTTTTGTAGTAATATTTGTAAGCGGCAAAAATAAGTATTGCCACCGTTACCAGCACGGCGAGGCGTTCGCTGTGCTGCTGAAAATTAACAATATCGTGCCCTATAACAACCTCCAGCGCCGTTGAAGGAAACTTGCCTATAAGGTTGGCAATAATGTAATCGCGCGTGGAAATTTTGCTTACAGCACCAATCGCCGTCAAAATTCCGGACGGAAAATACGGCAGCATTCTTGCCGCCGCCATCCATTGCAGCCCTTTGCGCCCGCTCAAATCGTCAATTTTCATCAACATCGGGCTTTTGGCAATCATTTTCTCGGCAGCGCCGCGGAACAGATAACGCATCAGCCAGAAGCTGATAACAACGCCAGTTGTTTCTGCCAGCCACGAAATTAAAATGCCCAGCGGCAAACCGAAAATAAGCCCGTTGGCGGTAGAAATAAAGATGGACGGGAAAATGCTGCCCGCGTTGATTAATACATCAAGCAGGAAGCTGATAAGCATTGCCCACGCCCCAAAAGAGCGGAAATACGCTGCCAGAGCTTCCACATCGCCGCTGACGGCCAGGGCAAACATTTTTTTTACTTCTTCACCGGCAAACAGCCACGTTAACAAAGCGGCCAGGGCTAAAATAATTACCGCAGCCGCCTGTGATGCTTTTTCCGGGTTTTGATACCATTTTTCTTCCGGCATTGGGGCCTCCGTTACGAATTGAATATACGTTTAAAACGTTCGTCAAACTGCGCGTCCAGAACTTTGGTAATTTCCGCCGTCTGTCCTGCGTCTGCCAGCGTTTTTTTGGCAAGGGCGCGCGCTTCTATCAAAACATCTGTATCTTGAAGTATATCAGCAATATATAAATCAGGCAAGCCATGCTGCCGCAGGCCAAAAAGCTGGCCCGCACCGCGCAGTTTTAAATCCTGCTCGGCAAGGTAAAAACCGTCGTTTGACGTATGCAGCACGTTAAGGCGCGCCAGTGTTTCCGGGCTGTCCGAATCAGTAAGCAGCACGCAGAAAGACTGCGCCTCACCACGTCCTACGCGCCCGCGCAGCTGGTGCAGCTGGGCAAGGCCGAAACGGTCGGCGTTTTCAATAATCATCAGCGTGGCATTTGGCACGTTAACGCCAACTTCTATAACCGTGGTGCTGATAAGCGCTTTTATTTTACCGGCGGCAAAATCTTCCATCACTGCTTCCTTCTCGGCAGGCTTCATTTTGCCGTGCAGCAGTGCACAGGGTATATCCTTTAAAAATGTGCGCTGCAATTCTTCATAAACTTCCGCTGCAGCACGCACGCCCGGCATTTCACCCGGTTCTATAACCGCACAGACGATATATGCCTGATGCCCTGCGTTAATCTGCCGCACCATGCCTGCGTAAACCTCGCGCCGCTTGTCGCCGGTGTAGCACAGAGTTTTTATGCTCTTTCTTCCCGGCGGCATGCCCTTCATTACCGAAACGTCCAAATCACCGTACACCGTCAGCGCCAGCGTGCGCGGTATCGGCGTAGCCGTCATAACCAGAACATCCGGCTCGTAAGCCGATTTATTTGCAAGTTTGGCGCGCTGCTCAACGCCGAAACGGTGCTGTTCATCCGTAACGACGAGCGCGAGTTTATCGAAGATAACGTCATCCTGTATTAAAGCATGCGTGCCGACAAGCACCTGCAAATTGCCTGCCGCAAGGTTTTCCAAAAGTTCGCGGCGGCGCACGCCCTTAACGCTGCTGGTTAACAGCCCGCAGCTGATACCGGCAGGCTCCAGAAACGCCTGCAAAGTTTCGTAATGCTGCTGAGCCAGTATTTCCGTCGGCACCATAATGCAGGCCTGATACCCGTTTTCCGCAGCCTTGGCAAGCGCCAGTGCCGATACAACGGTTTTGCCGCTGCCAACGTCGCCCTGCAAAAGCCTGTGCATGGGCTTTTTATCCTGCATGTCAAGGCTTATATCCTGCCAGGCTTTTTGCTGCGCTTCCGTAAGTTTAAAAGGCAGCTGCGCCAGCACTTTTTGCAAAAGCGTGCCGTCAGGCGCCATTTTTATGCCGCTGCGCGTGCTTTTTACCCTGCTGCGGTAATACAAAAGCCCGCACTGCAATAAAAACAGTTCTTCAAAAATAAAACGGCTGCGTGCCCGGGCAAGTTCCGCAAAACTTACGGGAAAATGAATGTTTT
>OHEN01000764.1_pt1 | contig 14009 bp, 9 predicted proteins | sample 1567291 | NCBI WGS metagenome assembly OHEN01 (sample SAMEA3879592, study PRJEB24766) | human gut metagenome | biome: human-associated habitat; feature: feces | place: USA | collected 1985/1987
CTTCACAACGTATAAAAGCACTACAGAATCTGCGACACTACGTCAATTAAACTCCGGCTATAGGATTCACCTATAGCTGATTCTAGATAAAATGAATTATGTTAAAAAGCAAAATTCTGCTATGATGTATATATCCAATAAGACCTACAGAAACAGTGGGAAATTATAATAACCAATCACAGAAGACAGAAATATATTACAAGTAGAAGAAACCAGAGGTGCGACATGGCAGAAAGAAATCTTGACTTTGACAAAATTACAGACAGAAGAAATACAAACTGCTTAAAATACGATTTTGCAGTGAAAAGAGGTATGCCGGAAGATGTGCTGCCACTCTGGGTTGCGGATATGGATTTTCAGACTTCTTCTTATGTACAGGATGCACTGATCAAACAGGTGCAGCATGGGATTTTTGGATACAGTGATGGACAGGAATCTTATTTTGAAGCTGTGAAAGGATGGCTGAAGAAACATCATGACTGGGAAGTACAGGAAAAATGGCTGGTCAAAACACCAGGAATCGTGATGGCTCTGGCATTGTCCGTAAAAGCATATACAGATCCGGGAGATGCAGTATTGATTCAGTCACCGGTATATTATCCTTTCTCAGAGGTGATTTCAGATAATGGAAGAAAAATCGTAAGCAGTGACCTTTTCCTGGGAGAGGATAACCGCTATCATATTGATTTTGCAGACTTTGAGAAAAAAATCGTGGAGGAACAGGTAAAACTCTTTTTCCTTTGCAATCCGCATAATCCGGTTGGAAGAGTGTGGACAAAGGAGGAGTTGGAGACAATTGGAGATATCTGCTACAGACATCACGTGATCGTTGTGAGCGATGAGATTCATGCAGATTTTGCTTTTCAGGGAAAACATCAGGTTTTTGCAAATCTGAAAAAGGAATATGAGGAGATGACAATTGCCTGCACTTCACCGGGCAAAACGTTTAACCTAGCTGGTCTGCAGACTTCTAATATATTTATCCCGAACCAGAAACTGAAAAATGCATTCAAAAAACAGTTGGCTGCAGCCGGATACAGTCAGCTCAATGCAGCCGGACTTGTGGCATGTGAGGCGGCTTACCGGGACGGGGAAGAGTGGTATCAGGCGATGAAAAAATATGTGGCTGGCAATATCGCTTTTACAAAAGAATTTGTGGAAAAAAATCTTCCGGGCGTGAACATGGTGGAACATGAGGGAACGTATCTGATCTGGCTTGATTTTAACGGACTTGGATTGTGCGCACAGGAGTTGGAAGATTTGATCGTTCACAAGGCAAAGCTCTGGCTTGACAGTGGAAGAATTTTTGGAAAATGTGGAAGAGGATTCCAGCGGATCAATGTGGCTTGTCCGAGAAGTACGCTAAAAGAGGCACTGGAACGCATCGCAAAAGTACTTCCGGCAGATACTGTAAAATTTGCAAGCTAAACCAGATATAGCAGCAGCCAGGCATCGTTATTGTAACGCAATGCAAGTGAACAGGAAAATGTATCATAACGAAAAGAATTGCAAAAATTTATGAAAAAATAGTTGACAGTAAAGATGTTAATCGTTATAATTCAAATATAAACACATATTCCTATATGATTAGTAGGAAATGAGAGAGGAGACAATGATATGAAATACACAGGATTAAGCACACAGAAAAATCATATGATGTGTTGTTGCTGTTGTCAGGCTGTATGTATGAGTACGGTTTATTTTTCATATGCATTGTGTACCCGCTAAAAATTTGTAACTCAGGCAGGTGTCGTGCATAGGATACCTGCCATTTTTATTTTGGAAGATAAAGCTTCTTCTCACTAAGAACACTATTTTAATTTTGCAAAAACAAGGAGGCTAAATCCTCTGCTCTTGTAGGAACAGTCGCATTTTGCTTCGCAAAACAAGGAGGATTAACATGAGTGATATCAAATCAAGCACATTAGAGTTAGTAGGAAAAACACCAATCGTAAACGCAAGCAGATATGCTGCAAAAGCAGGCGTGACAGATGCAGCTATTTTAGTAAAGCTTGAGGCATTTAACCCGGCCGGTTCTGTAAAGGACAGAATTGCATTGGCAATGATCGAGGATGCAGAGAAAAAAGGTATTTTAAAAGAGGGCGCAACCATTATTGAACCAACCAGCGGTAACACAGGTATCGGTCTTGCAGCAGTTGCAGCGGTCAAAGGATACAGAGCAATCTTAACACTGCCGGATACCATGAAAGCATACGGCGCAGAGCTTGTTTTGACAGAGGGCGCTAAGGGAATGAAAGGTGCGATCGCAAAAGCGGATGAACTTGCAAAAGAGATTCCGGGAGCCGTTATTTTAGGCCAGTTCGTAAATCCTGCAAACCCGGCAGCACACAAGGCAACAACCGGACCGGAAATCTGGGAGCAGACAGGCGGAAAAGTAGATATTTTTGTAGCCGGCGTTGGTACAGGCGGAACCATAACAGGTGTTGGTGAGTACTTAAAAGAGCAGAATCCAAATGTCAAAGTTGTAGCAGTTGAGCCTGCAACAAGTGCAGTTCTTTCTACAGGAAAAGCAGGCGCACACAAGATTCAGGGAATCGGTGCAGGATTTGTTCCGGATACTTTGAATACTTCCGTTTATGATGAGATCATTCCAATTGAAAATGAGGATGCTTTTGACGAGGGAAGAGCATTTGCAGTAAGCGAGGGCGTTCTGGTTGGTATTTCTTCTGGAGCAGCTTTAAAAGCAGCCACCATTTTAGCAAAGAGACCGGAAAATAAAGGAAAGAATATCGTAGTTCTTCTTCCAGACTCCGGTGACAGATATCTGTCTACTGCATTATTCAGCAACTAAGAGCGTTTCAGGTGCTGATCGTGAAATCAGCAGAATGAAATCAGTTTGAAACAGACCCCTCATGGAAAATTTGATAAACATACTCCGTGAGGGGATTTTTATGACAATAGATATTCGCCGAGTGTGTATTCTGTTGTTTCGTATCCGATGCTGTAGCCGCTGGTAGGGCATAGGTTTGCAAAACCGAAGTTGGTGGTTCGAATCCGCCCAGTATCACTCTTGAAAAAAGTGCTTATTTCGGAGAAGAGTAAAGCAGTAAAACTGGCGATGGTTTCAATATGAAAACAGAGAATAAGGGAATGCAGTTTATATTTGTGTATATGAACGAAAAAGTAAACTCCTCAAAATGAGGACTTTTAAGGCTAAAAAGTCCTCGTTTTGAGGAGTTTTGCATTTTCGTGGAAAAAAGGATATGATAAATTAAATAGAAAAGATGGAGAAGAGAGTCTCAGAAAATTTGTGGAAAAGGAAAACATAATGCAAAAAATATTAATTACAAATGATGATGGAATACAGTCAGACGGTATCATTCGTTTGGCACGGGCAGCAAAAAAATATGGTAAAGTCTGGGTGGTGGCACCGGACGGACAGCGCAGTGCAATGTCACACAGGATCACATTACGTGAAACGATAGAGTTTTTTCCGGTTGATTTTCCGGTGGAGGGTGTGCACGCATATGCAAGTACAGGAACACCGGCGGACTGTGTACGTTTTGGAATTTTAAATATTGTGAAAGAAAAGCCGGACTATGTATTTTCCGGTATTAATTATGGATATAACAGCGGAACAGATATTCAGTATTCAGCGACCGTAGGATCTGCGTTAGAAGCTGCGTGCGCAGGTGTGCATGCGATTGCGTTTTCTGAAGGTGCATCGGAGTGTCATGAGGTGACAGACGCTTACCTTGAGCAGATGCTGAAAGAACTGATGGAACAGCCTTTGGCGCACAATCAGATCTGGAACGTAAATTTTCCACAGTGTGAACTTGAGAAGCTGCGGGGAATTTTATATGACAGAAAAATTGCAGACTGTGGATTTTTCATTGACGAGTATCTGGAAGAGGGGCTTGAAAATGGAAGAATACGACTGACTGTGCATGGAAATTATAATGAGAATGCCCCGGAGGGAACAGATTTCAGGGCACTTGTTGATGGATATATTTCAGTTGGGAAGGTGAATAATCTGCAGTAAAAATGAAAGATACCAAATAATTGCAAGGAATCAAAAAAATATGTTATTTCAAACAGGATACCGGATTAATACAATATAATTGAGGCAGTGTATACAAAACGACAAGAGATGAAAGAATGTCGGAAAGCGGAGATTGGAAATAGTATGCGTATAAAAATGATACAGAAGAAAAAAGGATTGTGGGGAAAATGAAAATACTATTAGTAGATGATGAAAGAACAGAGCGTGAGGGAATCCGGTTTTTGATTGAAAAATTTCAATTTGAGCTTGAAGTAGCGGAAGCAGCTAACGGAAAACTGGCAATGGAGTATCTACAGAAATATCAGGATGTGGATATTTTATTGACCGACGTAAAAATGCCGTATATGGACGGACTACAACTTGCAAAATATGCAAAGGAAAACAGACCGGATGTGATCATTATTATATTCAGTGCTTACAGCGAGTTTGATTATGCGAAAAAGGCATGCGAGGTAAGTGCGGTCAATTACCTGTTAAAACCGATCGAAGTGGAGGAATTCAAACAGGTGATGGAGCATGTCATTGCACTTGGCAGACAGAAAAAGCAGTGGAAAGAACAGAAAGAAAATCTGTTAGTCGCAGATAAAAAATTATTGTTATACAGACTTTTTAACACGAAAGAATCTGTGACAGAGATTGTGGAAAAATTAAAAGAATACAAGATTAATCTGGAAAATAAATATATCTGTTTCGTGAGTATTGAGACACGGAACAATTACTTTGAACTGTGCGAGGAAGAATTTGAAAAAATACTGAAACGCAATATGAAATTACCATATGAACAGATCGACTTTTATCCAAACCAGATTTATGTGATCATTTACAGCAGAGAGCCGATCGAGGAACGGAAAGTGGAAAATTCCATCCGTTTATTATATGCCGATCTGACCGAGGAAAAAGCAGAGATGCCATCGATTATTGTCGGAACAACATTCTTTGGAATAAAAGAATTTTCAGGCAGGGTAAAAGAAATGGAAGATGTCCGAAATGACACGTTCAGCTATTTTTCGGGAGTAATCTACATTGCACAGAAAGCAGCGCGGGATACAGGAACGCTCGAGGAAACCATGCAGATGAAAGATAGTATTTTCCGAAGCATAGAGGATGAAAATATGCCTGCAGTGGAAGAACAGTTATTGGTCTATCTGAAACGTCTGGAAAATGAAAAAGCGTCGAGTGCATTTTATGCAAAGTATCTGATTTTAGATATTGTCAAGGCTATTTATCAGAAATACGGCATCTATAACGAGAGCCTGATCATGCAGACAGCAGATGAAATTATGAACAGTCATGATCTTTGGAAAGTGGGTGAAGTTGTGTCAAAAGTGATACGGGAGATCACTGTTTCCCAGAAACAGAGTCTGCCGGATACGAGCCTCACGGTATCCGAAATCAAAAAAGTCATCAAGAATGAGTATATGCATGATATCGGTCTGGAAGAGATCGCAGAAAAAGTCTGCCTCACAGCGTCTTATGTGAGCTTTATTTTCAAGAAGGAGACAGGATACAATCTTGTGAAATATTTGACAGACTATCGCATGAAGAAAGCGAAAGAACTGTTAGAGGAGAGTAACTGGAAGATCGTGGATATCGGAAAGGCATGTGGCTACACAAACCAGCCCTATTTCAACAAACTGTTTAAAAATTACTATGGTGTGACACCGAAGCAGTACCGTGAGCAGAAATAAACAGAAAAATTGGAAGTGAAATACAGTGGTGCGGTCATGTTGCCAGAAATACATAAGAAGTGGGGAGAAGGTCAAGTGAAGAAAATTTGTAACTGGTTTATACATAATGCGTCCATGCAGAAAAAGCTTATTATAAGTTATATTATTCTGGTGTCGATTCCGTTATGTATTCTCGGTATTCATTCGTTTTCTGCGGCAAATCAAAATCTGCTGGACCAGACAGAAGTGACGATGGACAATAATTTACACCGTATGTGTCAGGAGGCAGACGCTATTTTTCAGAGAGAGACAGATTTTACAAAATATCTGGCGTACAATCTGGAATTTCGACAGACGTTGGAGGGGAATGCCTATAATGGTAGTGCAATCGCACAGAGCCTGAATAAGACGGTGGAACCGGTATTCTGGTACTTTATAACGAGTGATGAAAACTTAAAAATGATCAAAATCGTCACACCAAATACGGCATCAGACATAGGCTCTTTCCTGGAGTCGGCGGAGCCATATGAGGATACGGTGTGGTACAAAAAGCACGAAAAAGATTTTAATACAGAGTGGACGGTCGAGGAGGACGGAAAGCTGTATGCAACGCGGACAATTTTAGATACGGCAACGACCAGCAGAAGAATCGGTGTACTGCGTGCGGAATTTTACTTAAACCGGATTTTGGAACCGTTTGATACGATGGATTATCTGGACAACGGGATCGTGATAAAAGACGGAAATGGTCAGGTGATTTACACAAAAAAAATTGCTGATGAGCAGATGGAACAGAAAATTGAAGCGTACATCGGAGAAAACCCGGAGGATGCATCCGTCTTAAATAAAGAATATATTTTAAAAGAAGCGTCGATGGAAAAAGTCGACTGGAAAATTTACTATTTTATTGACCGGAATACAATCTCGGAACAGATTTATTCCATTATATTTTCTACAATCATAGTAGTACTTATTTGTGTCGGACTGACACTGGTGGTGATTGGAGTGCTGTCGCGTGTGATCGGTCAGAGAATTTTGCAGTTGAGGGATCAGGCGGAGCGTATTGCAAACGGCGATCTGCAAAATCCCTGTCACACAACCGACACGGATGAGGTTGGCATGGTGACGAACAGTCTCGGAAGAATGACTGTGCAGTTAGATTCCATGATTAATGAAGTATACAAGATGGAGATTGAGAAAAAAGAATCCGAATTGAGAGCGCTGCAGGCGCAGATGAACCCTCATTTCCTCTACAACTGCCTCTCAGGTATCAAGTGGAAGGCGCTCAGAAAAGGGGATGACGATATCAGCGATATCACAGGACTTCTGGCAAAATTCTACCGCACAGCATTAAACAACGGACAACAGATCACAACGGTGAGCAGTGAGTTGGAGAATATCCGGGCGTATATTGAGATCCAGAAAAAAATGCATGAGGAACCATTTGAGGTGGAATACCGTATAGATGAGAGCGGTCTCGAATGCTGTATGCCGAACTTTCTGCTTCAGCCGCTGGTGGAAAATGCGATGAAGCACGGCATTGATTATATGGAAGAACCGGACACCGGAAAAATTATTGTAGAGTTTTGCAGAAAACCGGAGCAGCTGGTATTTTCTATTTACAATAACGGACCTTTGATCGAACTTGAAATGGTAGAGAAATTGTTGAATGAACAGGGAAAAGGCTATGGAATCCACAATATCAAGGAACGTCTGGAGCTTTATTACGGAGCACTCGGAAGTCTTGAAGTGAAAGTCACTGATGCAAAATATACCTGCTTTACGGTAAAGATGCCGGATACGCTGCAGAAGAAAAATCCAAAATAAAATACATGAAAAAGTATTACTTTTCCAAAGAAAGTATTATTTTATTCTGCTAGGTTCGACTGTATGATAAATATATCAAATGAAAGAGAAAAACAGCAGCAGACAGCGGTATTTTCTTTCGGGAAAAGGAGAAAAAGGTATGAAGAGAAAAGTTTTGAGCGTATTATTGTGCGCAGCAATGACACTTGGGGTAGTAGCAGGATGTGGAAGCTCCTCGGATACAGGAAGCACAGATTCAGCATCTAAGACAGAGACAAAGGGAGAGAAAACAGACTCTTCTTCGGACAAAGTGACAATCCGTATGTCTTACTGGAATAGTGAAGACACGGTACAGGCAATGTTAGATTATCTTGCAGAGGCAGTGCCGGAGGTAGAGATTGAATATCAGTTTATTGATAACTCTAACTACGATACAATTATTGATACCCAGCTTTCCGCAGGCGAAGGACCGGACATCATCTGCGAGTCACCGGGTTCTGCATTAAAACATGCAAAATTAGGTTATCTGGAAGCGTTGGATGATCTGGCAGCTGATTATTCCACAGCAGGTACAAGTGTTTACGGATATAACGGAAGTACCTATGCACTTCCGGGAATCAGCTGGTTTGAAGGAATCTATTATAACAAAGAAATTTTTGAAGAAAATAATGTGGAACTTCCAAAGACATTTGATGAGTTTTTAGATGTTTGTACAACATTCCAGAATGCAGGAGTTACACCACTTGCAGCAGGCTTAAAATCATGGGAACCGCTGTTAAAGAGTTCTATGGCATTTGTGACAGCAGAGTATCTGTCCACTGATGAGGGAAAAGGTTTTGGAGAAAAATATCGTAACGGCGAAGTGACAATGGACGGAACCTGGAATCCATATATCGAGACGTGGTCACAACTGATCGATAATGGTGTATACACAGCAGACATGACAGGTATTGATCATGATCAGGCATTAGAGCAGTTTGCAACAGGCGGTTCAGCAATGTTCTGCTCCGGTCCTTGGGATTATGATGCGATCATGGAAAAAAATCCGGAGTTACAGCTTGACATGATGCCTTTCTATGGAACAAAAGAGAGCGCAGGCTGGCTCATTGGTGGTCCTGGCTGTGGATTTGCAGCAAATGCTTCTTCCAAGAACCTTGACGCAGTGAAAAAAGTGCTTGCAGCAATTTCAACGACAGATGGACAGAACGCTTTATGGCAGAACAATCAGGGGGGTTCTTCTTACTTAAATGGAGTAGAATTTGACCTTCCGGAAGCATATACAAGTGTCGCAGGTGCGTTAGCAGCAGGAAATGTTTACTGCCCATGGAATGAATGGGGTTCTGCAGCAGGTGCACATGAGACTTATGGAACAGAGATGCAGAGTTATCTTTTAGGTGCGCAGGATTTATCCACAACATTACAGACGGTTGATGAAGTGGTTTCTGAGCTATTATCAAAATAGATAAGAGTGCAGTGAAGATGCCTCAAACTCGGCAGTGAGGCTGGGTTTGAGGCTCTTTTTCTGCCTTTTTTCGGAAAGGAAGCAAGATTTTATGAATAAAAAACAGAAAAAAAGGGAATGTGGTTCACTCGGACGTTACTTTGCGGTGTTTATTATTCCGGCACTGGCAATTTATCTGATCTTTAGTATTTTGCCGTTTATGTACACCATTTTTTACAGTTTTACTGATTATACTGATATGAATCCGACAAATCTGCACTTTGTTGCATTTCAGAATTATATAAAAGTATTCCAGACGCCTTTAATGCGGATTGCAATCAAGAATTCATTGATTTATGCCATATTACTGACTGGATTTCAGGTAATTCTTGGTCTTCCGATCGCTGCTGTTTTGAATAAAAAGTTAAAGACAAGAAATCTGCTCCGTGCGGTTTACTTTTTCCCGGCAGTATTCAGTTCTTTGATTATTGGATATTTATGGAACTTTATTTTATCGTCCTCGGACTATGGATTGATCAACAATCTGCTTCACCGCTTCGGGTTAGATACGATTAACTTCTTCACGACAAACCGGGCGCTATTCTCTGTTATATTTACGCAGATCTGGCAGTGGACCGGCTGGGCGATGGTTATTTTTCTTGCCAACCTGCAGAGTATCGCACCAGAGTTATATGAGGCGGCACAGATCGATGGAGCAAACGGCAGACAGAGCTTTTTTAGGATTACGCTCCCACTCATGTGTCCTTCCGTAAAAATTATTGTAGTAACCGGACTGATCGGAGGCATGAAAGCGTTTGACGCAATCTACTCCATGACTTCCGGCGGACCTGGAAATGCAACGGAAACGGTTATGACAGTTATGATGAAGAAAGGTATCTCGGATGGCTTCTATTCGGTAGGTTCCGCTTTCGGTGTATGCTTCTTTATCATCGTATTGATCATTAGCGGTGTGACAACCAAAATAATGGGAAAATGGGGGGAGGCTATCTCATGATAAAACAGAAAAGTAGTGAAATGGGAGTCAGTAAAAAAGAAAAACGCGGGCTTGTTATTACAGAGATTTTTATGATACTTCTGGCAGCGGTATGGTTTATTCCAATTTATTACCTGATCGTGACGACATTTAAAAATCCGCAGGAGGCAACGCAGTCTCCGTTGGGGCTTCCAAAAGTCTGGGTATTCCAGAATTATGTAGATGCTTTTGTAAATATGCAGTATCCGAGAGCATTGTTTAATACTGTAAAAATTACAGTACTTGCAGTTGCAATTATTGTTTTGGTTACATCCATGGCAGGTTATGCGCTGGCAAGAACGAAGTCCAGATGGGGAAACCGCATTTTCCTGCTGTTCCTTGCAGGTCTGGTTGTTCCGTTCCAGATGAATATTGTCAGCCTGTTTAAAATTGTGAAAAGTATCGGACTGATGAACACGGCATGGGCAGTCATTCTTGTGGATGTGGCGATCAATGTTCCACAGGGAATTTTCCTGTTTAAAGAGTTTGTGGAATCGACCATTCCAAAGGAGTTAGAGGAAGCGGCAGAAATCGACGGCTGCTCTGTGATCCGTAAGTTTTTTGTGATCGTACTTCCATTATTGAAACCGGTTATTGCAACGGTTGTTATCCTTGTTACTTTGAATGTGTGGAATGAATTTATGACACCGCTTCTGTTCTTACAGAGCCGTGAGCAGGATGTCATCCTTCAGGAAGTATCCAGAAATATCGGACAGTTCTCAACCGACTGGACAGCGTTGTTCCCAATGCTCATGCTTGGTGTTGCACCACTTATGATCTTCTATATTTTCATGCAGAAATACATTATCGCAGGAGTTTCTGCCGGTGCAGTGAAGGGGTAAGACGATATTGCAGAATGGAGAAGAATATGAGACGAATGGAACTGGATGCAGGAATCAAAAATATTATGGTGATCGTGCCGCATGAAGATGATGAGATCCTTCTTGCAGCAGGTATTATGGAGAAAGCACTTGCAAAAGGAATTGGTGTTCATGTAGTGATGGCAGGAAACGGAGATTATGAAGGACATGATGAGGCAACCGGAAGTGTCCGTCTGCCAGAGACACTGGCAGGGCTTCAGGTGCTTGGACTGGACGGGAGACAGGTGACATTTCTCGGTTATGCGGATACCGGGATGGATGAGACAGAGAGTTTTCTTCATCAGTTATATGATGACAGCGAGGGAGACCGTGTACATGTGTCGCACTGTTCGAATCATACGTATGCGCTTCCTGACAAGAAAGATTATCATGCGGAAAAGTATGGAAAACCTGCTTTGTATACAAGAAATCAATTTAAACAGGATTTAAAAGAGATCATTATGGAAAAACGTCCGGAAATTATTTTTACAACTGCAGAATATGACAGACATGGGGATCACAGTGGTCTGGTACTTTTTATTAAAGAGATTCTGACGGAGGAGAAAGAATATCATCCGACATTATTTTCAGGAGTGGTCCACTCAAATGCCGGGGATGAAAATTGGCCGAACCGCTCTGCTAAGAGAGATAACATCTGGGATTATGCGAAGAGTATGGATGTCTGTGAACCATTTGCGTGTCCAAAAGATTTTGATAAAGGATTGTTAAAATGGGAAGAACGCATCAGCTTTGCAGTTCCGGAAGATATGTGGGCACTTGATTTTTCCAAGAACAGAAAGGCACGTGCGCTGGCATGTCATAAAAATGCGATCAAAGAGGATGCGGTAGAATTTTTATATTCGTTTATTAAAAGAGAAGAGTTGTTCTGGGAGATTGTGTATTAGGAAAACAGAAGGAGTTAGTGAATAATGGAGTTTAAGAAACCAATATATCCGATCGAACAATGGAATATCACGGAGACGGAATTCAAAAAAGAAAATAATTACAGAAATGAGACGACATTTGCGCTGTCTAACGGCTACATTGGCACAAGAGGAACTTTCGAGGAGGCGTATCCATTCGATGTGGATACCGGTCTGGAAGGAAACTTCGTCAACGGCTTTTATGAAAGCAATGAGATCCGCTATGGAGAGGCGAATTTTGGTTCACCGCTTTTGAGTCAGTCGCTTTTAAATCTGCCGAATCTGAAGGAAATTCATGTCATTTTGGACGGTGAAGAGTTCACGATGGAGCAGGGCGAAGTAAAAGAGTATGCAAGAACGCTTCACATGAAGGATGGTATTCTGGAGCGGAAACTGACATGGACGGCTTCAAGTGGAAAAATGACAGAAATTCATATTTTCCGTCTTGTTTCCTTTGCCAGAAAAAATATCATGGCAATCCGTTATCAGGTCAGACCAGTCAATTATGCTGGAACGGTGGAGTTTGTGTCAAAAATGCAGGCAGATGTGGAAAATCATACAAGAAAAACAAATCCAATCGTGGACTATGGACCATTTGGACGGAGACTTGATCCTGATAAGGTGAAAGCGGAGAACGACATTTCCTATTATGAGGGAACGACAAAGGGAAGTCACCTGACTGTGGCATGCGGAAGTGTTCATGAATTATGGTGTGATGGACAGACAGTGACGGACGTGAACTGGATGGCGGAAGCAGGAGAAATGGATACAGTATCCAGAGTTTCCTTGTCAGCAAAAGAGGGAGAGTGCGTGACACTCGATAAATTTATCTGTTATTCGACCAGTCTTGACATGGAGAAAGAGAAGCTGGAAGCTTTTGTGCAGGACGAGCTTGCGGCTGCAAAGAGCGAAGGCTATGAGAAGCTCAAAGAACAGCAGAAGAGTTATATGCAGGATTTCTGGAAGGCAGCAGATGTAGAGATCAAGGGGAATGAAGAATTACAGCAGGGTTTACACTTTAATCTGTTCCATATTATCCAGTCAGCCGGAAGAGACGGAAAGACTGGAATGGGGGCAAAAGGACTTTCCGGAGAGGGATACGAAGGTCATTATTTCTGGGATACAGAGATGTATGTACTCCCTGTTCTGATCTTTACAGAACCGGAGACTGCAAGAAAGCTGCTAGATTACCGCTATGCGACGCTGCCACAGGCGAGAGACCGTGCAAGGATTTTAGGTCACATGAAAGGTGCACTCTATCCGTGGAGAACGATCAATGGTGAGGAGGCTTCCACTTATTATCCGCTCGGCACAGCGCAGTATCATATCAATGCGGATATTTCTTATGCATTGTCACTCTATCTTCAGGTGACAGGGGATGTGGATTACCTGAAAGAAAAAGGTGCGGAGATTCTGATCGAGACTGCCAGAGTATGGGCAGATGTCGGTTCTTTTGCGGAGTGCAAAGGTGGAAAATACTGTATCTGTGATGTGACCGGGCCGGACGAATACAACGTGTTAGTTGACAATAACTTCTACACCAACCTGATGGCGAGAGAGAACCTGCGGGATGCGGTTGGAGCAGTGGAATACTTAAAAGAGCATGCACCGGAGGATCTTAAGAGACTGGAAGAGAAACTGGACTTCTCTGTGGAGGAGCTGGGACTTTGGCGTGAGATCATCGAAAAGATGTATTTCCCATACGACGAGAAGCGGCAGGTGTATCCGATGGATGACGGTTTTATGATGCGGAAACCGTGGGATGAAAATAAGATTCCACCGGAGAAGCGTGCATGGCTGTATGAGAATTACCATCCGCTGTTTATCATGCGCCACCGCATGTCAAAACAGGCAGACGCGATCCTTGGCATGTACTTGCATAACGATCTCTTTACCGAAGAAGAAATCCGTAGAAACTACGACTTCTATCAGGAAGTTACCCTGCATCATTCTTCTTTGTCCACCTGTATTTTCGGAATCGTGGCATGTGACATCGGCTATCTGGATGAAGCATATAAATATTTCTCACAGTCTGCAAGAATGGATCTCGATGATTACCACAACAACTTCTACGCGGGAATCCATGCCGCCAACATGGCAGGAACCTGGCAGGCGATCGTTAATGGATTCGCAGGTGTGCGTTGTCAGAATGGTGTGTTGAAATTCAAGCCGACCATCCCGAAAGAGTGGGAGGAATATGCATTCCGGCTGAAATTCAAAGGAGCACTTCTGGAAGTGCGTATTACAAAGGATAA
>OHEN01000777.1_pt1 | contig 13840 bp, 12 predicted proteins | sample 1567291 | NCBI WGS metagenome assembly OHEN01 (sample SAMEA3879592, study PRJEB24766) | human gut metagenome | biome: human-associated habitat; feature: feces | place: USA | collected 1985/1987
GCTTTTCCCGTTCTGCGCGGTGACGAGGCGGAAGATCGTGGACACCAGCAGGATCGCCACGGCGATGCTGCCCGCGACGCCCGCGGTCTCAAGTCCTTTGTGCACCGCGGCCTGCACATCGCCGCCCAGGCCGGAATAACCGGCCAGCACTTCAAATTTGCCTCCCTTGCGGGGAAAAATCTGCGCGTCGCGGGTATCAATGGTGTAGGAAAGTTCCACATGGCTGCGCAGGTAGTCTCCGTCCTGTTGCCAGAAGAAGATAGGGGCGTTCCCTTCGGCGTCAATACGGTACTGTTCCAGGCGGTATTCCAGTTTCACGTAATCCAGTTCCCCGATCGGCTTGCGGAGAGAAATGGCAAAGCCATAGTTCTGCTGGTCGTAATAATCGGAAAAATATGTGGAATTGCTGTAGAAGATTTCCGTCCCGAAGGCCAGCTTGCGGTGCAGGAACCACGGATCCACCCAGGAAATACTGGCATCCTGCGTTTCAAAACCGACACGGGCGTTAATCGCGAAACGCTGGCCGCCGCCCACGAAAGAGGACCAGTCATACATGTCAAAATTGGACTGGGTGATGCCTGCGAACAGGTAAACGCTTTCAATAGAGGAAAATGCCACGCCGATATTCAGGGACCCCGTACGTTTTTCCGCCACCTCGATATTGATATCACGGTAGCCGGGCCGCGTGGATCCCACCTGGGCTACGTCCACCATGTCAAAATAGTTCAGGTTCTGGAGGCGCTTCTGGGCGGTATCCAAATCCACGGCGTTCATGGGGTCATTGGACTGGAGGGGAAGTTCCTGGCGGATGACGTAATCCTTCGTGCGGTTATTCCCGGTCAGGCGGATATTGCCTACGCGGTAGGGATTGCCTTCCGTCACATGGTACACGATGTTGATTTGTCCGTAACCTGTCTTGGGATCAACACCCACTTCCTGAATGTCCGGACGCACGGAGGCGTCCGCATACCCCCGGGAACCGTAATAACGGCGGATCATCGTCACGTCGTCGGCCACTTTCTGGGCGGAATAGGTATCCCCGTTGTACATGCTCAGGCCGGGAATCAGTTCCTGGGCCGTAAACACCTTGGTGGGGCCGAAGGCAACCTGGTTGACCTTGTAGCGGCGCCCCTCGGTAAGGGTAATTCTCATCGTCAGCTTCTGCTCATTGCCTTTGCCGGCGTCAAAATATTCCACCTTGTCCAGCTTGACGCGCAGATAACCTTTATTGCGGTAATAAGTCACCAATTCCGCCAGATCGTCCTCCACTTGTTCACGGTCAATGCGTCCGGATTTGGTAATCCAGGTCAACCAGCCCTTCTCCTTGGTTTTCATCACCTGTCGGAGATCCTTGGCGCTGATGTGTTCATTGCCCACAAAGTCAATCTTGATAATATTGGCCTTTTTTCCTTCGTTAATGTCGAAGACCACATCCACAAAGCCGGGCCGTTCCGTTTTCTGGTAAAAATAGGAAACACGTACATCCGGATACCGAGCTTCCTGGTAATAAGTGCGCAACTTGGCAATAGCGCTGCTCAGGGCCTTGTCGCTGAGAGCTTCCCCCCCCTTCAGCCCGCATTCCTCGGAGAGGTCCCTGTTGTCGAACGCGGTATTGCCGCGGAACCCCACGCCGCCCAGCAGATTCTGGGCCGCCATTTCAAACACCACCGCCACGCCGTCGCCGGAAGGCTCCACGGCTACTGTTGTATTGCCGCCTACCAGACCGCTTTCCAACAACCGTTCCAAGTCCTTGTTGACCACTTCCGGGGAATAACTGGTGCCCGGCTGCGTAGCCAGCAAATTTTTCAGACGGTCTTCGGACACGGTCTTGCCGGTGCTTCTGTACCGCACGGAAACGCTCTTCACAGGCCGCCCCTCATACGCCTGGTCACCGGGAAGAAGCCCCGTGCCCGGCCCCAGTTCCCGCATTACCTGTTCCGGAGTCATCACGGAACCATAGGCGCCTCTGTTAAGGGAAGTTTCATCCTGGGCCAAAACAGCCGAACATGCTATCAAGGGAAAGGAAACACACAAAAAAACGGGACGAATCATGAGCGCTGAACTTAATGCTTGGGATATAAAGGACTTTTCCTCTTGCATAGTCAAGACGTGATTCCGCGTAGAACACAGTTGCCCCGTATTCTATTACATCGCGTGCGCGTGCGCGCTTAGGAGGGCAATTGTGTCATTCCTGTGCAATAGCTTGCACTCCAGATACCCTCTCATTAAAGTTATCGCCGCTCGTGTTTTGACCGCTGCCGCCATCCCGGAGCTGAAACAGAACCACTTTCAATTAACACTGACCGTATTATTTATGGAAATCAACGTTGATATTCAACCGGACTGCACAGCCACGCTGAAAGCTTCCATCCCTGCAGAAACCACGGCTGCGCGCCGCGCCTCCATTGTAGATTCCTATGCCGCCAAAGCCAAGCTTCCCGGCTTCCGCCCCGGCAAAACACCCAAGTCCATCATTGAAAAGCGCTTCAAGAAAGAAATTGAAGAAGAACTGCTGGACACCCTTTTTGAAACGGCCTGCTCCACCGCTCTGGAAGAAAACCCCAAATTGAAAGTGCTCAACTTCGGAAAGCCGGAACAATCTCTGGATGACCAGGGCAACTACACCGCTACCAGCACGATGACCGTAGTTCCCGAATTTGAATTACCGGAATACAAAGGCATCGAAGTCAAGGTTCCCTCTTCCGAAGTAACGGAAGCAGACGTAGAGGAAGCTCTGAACTCCCTGGCTGAACAAATCGCGGAATTCACCCCTGTGGACCGCGCCGCCCAAAAAGACGACGTGGCGATTATCGACTTCAAAACCACGTTGGACGGCAAGCCCGTAGCGGAAGCCGTAGGCAAACCCGTAGGCTTCCTGGAAGGCCGTGACGGCCAGTGGATGAAGGTGGAAGACGATCAATTCCTGCCCGGCTTCGCCTCCGCCCTGGAAGGCCTGAATGCCGGTGACAGCAAGGATATCACCGTCACCATTCCGGATACCTTCCCAATTACGGAACTGCGCGGCAAGGAACTCGTATTCCATGCCACTGTGAAAGAAGTACGGGAAAAACAGCTTCCGGCCATGGATGATGCTTTTGCGGAAAAAGTTCTTCCCGGCAAAAACCTGGAAGAATTGAAAACCGCCCTGAAGGAAAACCTGGCCCAGCGCAAAGCCATGCAAATTGATGAGGCCAAGGCCGATCAGATCACGGAAAAGCTGGCGGACATGCTTGACTTCAACCTTCCGGAAGCTGTCGTAGAACGTGAAGTGTACGGCATCCTCCAGCAGAAAATGCAGCAGGCCATGTACAGCGGAAACGCCCCGGCGGACATGGATAAGTTTGTGGAGGAAGCCCGGGAAGAAGCCAAACAGGAGGCCAAGCGCAACCTTAAGGTCTTCTTCATGCTTCAGGAAGTGGCGCAGGTGGAAAAAATTGCCGTCACGGAAATGGAGCTTTACAACGAAGTGGCCCGCCAGGCCCGCCAGCAGAAAAAGAACCTCAAATCCTACATTCGCGAACTCCAGCGCGAAGGCCGCGTGCATGGCATCAGAATGAGCCTGCTGACAGCCAAGGTTCTGGACTTCCTGACAAAAGAGGCCAAAGTAACGGTAGACGAGCAGTAACCCCTCCTCTGCACAAAACACCTTACCAGGGGGAGTTGGCGCACACATGCCCGACTCCCCCGTTTTGCGTCCTGCGGACGGGTAACATACATTGAAAAAACAACATCCAATCTTCCATAAACATGTTTCAAGACCAATCTTCCAAATCAACCCCCGCAAACTCCTATTATGTGCCCATGGTGGTGGAGCAGGACGGCCGCGGCGAACGCGCCTTTGACATTTACTCCCGTCTCCTGAAAGACCGCGTTATCTTCATCGGCTCCGCTATTGACGACGATGTGGCGAATTCCGTCATTGCCCAGCTTCTGTTCCTTCAGATGGCTGACCCGAAAAAAGACATCCACGTCTACATCAACTCCCCCGGAGGATCCGTCACGGCGGGTCTCGCGATTTACGATACGATGCAATTCGTCTCTTGTGACGTAAATACATATTGCCTGGGCATAGCGGCCTCCATGGGTTCCGTCCTTCTGGCTGCAGGAACTCCCGGCAAACGCTTCTGTCTGCCGAACTCCCACGTTATGATTCACCAGGTTTCCGGAGGTGCCCAGGGAACCGCTTCAGATGTGGAACGCACCATCGGCTTCATGTTCAACCTCAAAAAACGCCTCAACGGCATTCTGGCCAAACATACCGGTAAGACGGAAAAGCAAATTGAAAAGGATGCTGACCGCGACAACTACATGACTGCCGAGGAAGCCGTGGCCTACGGCCTGGTTGATAAAATTCTGGCGCATCACTCTGATGACCAGGGCGACAAGAAAAAGACCAAGGCCTGACCCTTTCCCTCCGCCATTTCTCTCTCTCTACCTGAAAAACCATGTCCGGTTCCACCCCTCATCTTCCTGCCTGTTCCTGCTGCGGCAAGCCCGGGAACAAGGTGGACAAACTCATCCAGATTGCGGAAGACTTTTACATCTGCAACAATTGCGTTGAAATTTGCGTCAACATGATTGTGAAGGACACAGGTCTTCCGATGGCAACCCGTTTCATCCGCGGCATCCTGAACATGGAACCCTCCGCGTACGCCATGTGCCAGGCGGAAGCCCGCAAGGCGGCAGCCGCGGACATGCTCAGGGAAACGGCGGCCGGCCCGGCCTCCTACGAAGGCCCGCTGCCCACCCCGGAAGAAATGTGCGCCACGCTCAACCTGTATGTCATCGGGCAGGACTACGCCAAGAAAGTGCTTTCCGTAGCCGTGTACAACCACTACATGCGCCTGCGCCAAAGCGCCGTCATGCTGGAAGACAAGTCCCTGGACGATGTGGAAATTGAAAAATCCAACATCCTGCTGGCCGGCCCCACCGGTTCAGGGAAAACCCTGCTGGCGAAAACGCTGGCGAAAATGCTCAACGTCCCGTTCTGCATTGTGGACGCCACCACGCTGACGGAAGCCGGTTACGTAGGAGAAGATGTGGAAAACATCATCCTGCGCCTGCTTCAGGCTGCCAACTTTGATGTAGCGAAAGCGGAACAGGGCATCATCTATGTGGATGAAATCGACAAAATCGGACGCAAAACACAAAATGTCTCCGTTACGAGGGACGTCTCCGGGGAAGGCGTGCAGCAGGCTCTGCTGAAAATCATTGAAGGCACCATCTGCAATGTTCCTCCCACCGGAGGCCGCAAGCACCCGCAACAGGAATACATCCGCGTCAATACGGAAAAAATCCTCTTCATTGTGGGCGGCGCTTTCGTCGGCCTGGAAGACATCATCCGCAAACGCCTCGGCGCCACCCAGATGGGATTCGGAGCCATCACGGAACAACGCGACCGCAAGGAATATTCGGAAGAGGAAATACTGGCACAGGCCATGCCGGAAGACCTCTTCTCCTTCGGCATGATTCCGGAATTCGTGGGACGCCTGCCCATCTTCTGTCCGCTCTCCAAGCTGGATGAAAACCAGCTCGTCCGCCTTCTTACGGAACCCAAAAACGCCCTGGTCAAGCAATATTCCAAACTGCTCGCCATGTACGGCGCCAAACTGGACGTGCAGCCGGACGCCCTGAAAGCCATGGCCGCCGAAGCCATGAAACGCGGCACGGGAGCCCGCGCTCTGCGTTCCATCTTTGAAACCCTCATGCTGGACGTCATGTACAAAGTGCCCAGCATGAAGAATGCGGATACCGTTACCATTACCAGGGCAACGGTTACCGGCAACAAGCCGGCCCAAATCCACCAGGCCTCCTAACCTCCCCTCCCTGTTCTTCCTCCATGCCGGAATCCCTTACCGTTCTGGGAATAGAATCCTCCTGTGATGAAACGGCAGTCGCCATCCTGCGTTCTGCCGGAGAGGAAAAAGCTCCGGAAATACTCTCCTCCGTCATCTCCTCCCAAATTGCCATTCACCGCCAGCACGGCGGCGTAGTGCCGGAACTGGCTTCCCGCAACCATTCAGCGGATCTTCCCGGAATCATCCGGACCGCTTGCCGCGAAGCCGGAACAGTTCCTGCGGACATTGACGTCTTCGGCGCTACGGGAGGCCCCGGCCTGGTAGCTGCGCTTCTGGTAGGCAACAGCACGGCCAAGGCTCTGGCTTTGGCATCGGGCAGGCCCTTCGTCTCCGTCAATCATCTGGAAGGCCATCTGCTTTCCCCCTTCCTCAAACGCCCCGGCGGTCCCGTTCCCCATCTGGGCATGGTCGTTTCCGGAGGTCACACCCTTTTTGTGGATGTGCGCGGCGTAGGGAACTACCGCCTGCTGGGCCGCTCTCTGGACGACGCAGCAGGGGAAGCCTTTGACAAGGTAGGCAAAATGCTAGGCCTTCCCTATCCCGGAGGGCCGGTTGGCGGCGGAAGGCGACCCGGAAGCCTTTTCTTTCCCCCGGGCCCTGATGAAGGAGCATACAGCCAACGTATCTTTCTCCGGCCTGAAAACGGCCGTTCTCTATACACTGCCCAAAATTACGAAAAACGGCGATCCTCACGGCCTGACCCGGCAAACTCTGCGCGACCTCTGCGCTTCTTTCCAGCGGGCCGTGACGGACGTCCTGATTCACAAGGCGCTGAAAGCTTTGCGCTCCTCCGGTCACCGCACCCTTTCCATCTCCGGGGGCGTCTCCTGCAACAGAGAGTTGCGTTCCCGCCTGAAAACCGCCTGTGACCGTGAAAAAGTGGAACTGGTTCTCCCGGACTTCGACCTGACGACGGATAATGCCGCCATGATCGCTTATGTCACCTGTCTCAAAGCCCGCAGGGGACTGTTCCACTCTCTGGATGAAGACGTTGACCCCAATCTTAAATTGACGGAGGATTTAAACAGATCCAAACATTCAACACATTCCTGATAAATATATTATACATGAACCCCCTGTATTTGCGGCATAAAGCTGAAAAAATGTTCATGTTTTCATTGACATCCCGCATCTAAAAACGTAACATAGCGTCCGCTTTTCGTCAGGCAACACGGGAGGATGCTATTTATCCGCTAGAACCGCAGGTTTGGGCGGATTTACGACTTCTCTAGGAGCAGCGAAAGGCGGAAGAAGTCTATGCTTCTGTAGCTCAGGGGTAGAGCGCATCCTTGGTAAGGATGAGGTCATGAGTTCAATTCCCATCACCGGCTCTACATTTGTTTATTCACAGCAATAACATATTAAAAACATAATATTATGGCAAAAGAAACATTCGTAAGAACCAAGCCGCATGTCAACATCGGTACAATTGGCCACGTTGACCACGGTAAGACTACCTTGACAGCTGCCATCTCTAAGGTACTTGTCGAGAAAGGTTTCACAAACTCTGGCGAGGTTAGATCTTTCGATCAGATTGATAACGCTCCAGAAGAGAAAGAGCGTGGTATTACCATCAACTCTTCACACATTGAGTATGAGACAGCTACCCGTCACTACGCACACGTAGACTGCCCGGGCCACGCTGACTATGTAAAGAACATGGTTACTGGTGCTGCACAGATGGACGGCGCGATCCTCGTAGTTGCAGCTACTGATGGTCCTATGCCTCAGACACGTGAGCACATCCTTCTCGCTCGTCAGGTGAACGTTCCTAAGATTGTTGTTTTCATGAACAAGGTTGACCTTGTTGACGATCCTGAGATGCTCGACCTCGTTGAGATGGAAATCAGAGACCTCCTCAAATTCTACGGATTTGATGATGAGTGCCCTATCATCCGCGGTTCTGCCCTTGGTGCCCTTAACGGAGAGCCAAAGTGGGAAGATAAGGTCATGGAGCTCATGGATGCTGTAGATTCATACATTCCTATTCCGGTTCGTGAGAACGAGAAACCATTCCTTATGCCTATCGAGGATATCTTCTCTATCACAGGTCGTGGTACTGTAGTTACAGGCCGTATCGAGACTGGTACTATCCACGTCAACGATCCTGTTGAGCTTGTAGGTTTCGGTGATGCTCCTAGGCCTACAACCGTTACAGGTGTCGAGATGTTCCGCAAACTCCTCGATCAGGGAGAGGCTGGAGACAACGTTGGTCTTCTTCTCCGTGGTATCGACAAGAAAGATGTCAAGAGAGGTGAGGTTGTTGCTAAGCCAGGTTCAATCACTCCGCACACTGACTTCAAGGCTCAGATCTACGTCCTCAAGAAAGAGGAAGGTGGCCGTCACACTCCATTCCACAACCACTATCGTCCACAGTTCTTCATCCGTACACTTGATGTTACCGGTGAGATCACTCTTCCAGAGGGAACTGAGATGGTTATGCCAGGCGATAACGTTGAGATTACTGTTAAACTCATCACTCCAGTTGCTCTTAACGAAGGTCTTCGTTTCGCAATCCGTGAGGGTGGACGTACAGTAGGTGCTGGTCAGGTTACTAAGATTATCGACTAATTTTAGTACGACATAAATTCAGGTGCCGGTTCATCCGGCACTTTTACAGGGGCATAGTATAAGGGCTAGTATAGTGGTCTCCAAAACCATTGATGGGAGTTCGAATCTCTCTGCCCCTGCTAATATCAAAGGTTACGATTTGGTAATGTTTAACAGACTCTGCGCAAGCTTCCAACAAGCAGTGTCCATTAAAAGAAAAGATGAGAAAGTTCATTAACTATGTGAAAGGGTCATTCGACGAGCTCACCAACAAGGTGACTTGGCCGACCTGGGCAAAGCTTCAGAGCGCTGCTCTGCTTGTCATGGTCGCTACTGTCATCATCGCGGCTGTGCTTTTTGTCATTGACTATATTTTCCAGTATCTGATGACAGCAATCTACACGTTGTAATTTTTTAATCATTACCATGGGCGAGAAAAAATGGTACGTCCTTAGGACTGCAGGAAGCAAAGAGAAGAAAGTCAAAGAGTACCTCGATAAAGAGATCGAGAGGAGCACTGATTTGCAGAAAGAGATTTCGCAGGTTCTTGTTCCCCTTGAGAAGAAATACACGGTCAAGAACGGAAAAAGAGTTGCTACAGAGAAGATTCTTTTCCCGGGCTATGTTTTTATTGAGGCTGAACTTGGCAAGGATTCCGATTACCTTATCCGCAGTCACGTGATTCCCGGTCTGGCAGGATTCCTTTCAGAGAAATCTGATGATTCCAAGAGCCAGGGAGAGAAGGTAGCGGTTCCGCTACGCGACGAGGAGGTCAAGAGACTTCTGGGTCAGCAGGACGAACAGACAGTGACCGCGGCAGAAACCGAAGTAGACTATCAGGTCGGCGATTCTGTCAAGATTACTGACGGACCGTTCAGTGGTTTCGATGGTACAGTGGATGAGATTGCAGTCGACAGAAGCAAAATAAAGGTAATAGTTATGATCTTCGGCAGAAAAACTCTGCTTGAGCTCAACTTTAATCAAGTAACTAAAGAATAAAATCATGGCAAAAGAAGTAACCGGATTCATTAAGCTCCAAATCAAAGGCGGAGCAGCGAATCCTGCGCCACCAGTAGGACCGGCTCTCGGTTCTAAAGGTCTGAATATTATGGACTTCTGCAAGCAGTTCAATGCAGCAACCCAGGGTTCTGCAGGAAAAGTGCTCCCAGTTGTCATCACAGTATTCTCAGACAAGTCGTTTACTTTCGTTGTAAAGCAGCCGCCAGTTGCGGTATCTCTTAAAGAGGCTGCCAAGATCCAGAAGGGATCAGGTGAACCTAACAGACAGAAGGTTGCAAGTGTATCATGGGATCAGATCAGGACAATTGCTGAAGGCAAGATGGCTGATATGAACGCATTCACACTTAAATCAGCTATGACGATGGTTGCCGGAACAGCGAGAAGTATGGGTATCAAAGTAACCGGAACATTCCCGGCTGACCTTTAATAATTCACATGCATTATGAGCAAGATTTCAAAGAACATGAAGGCTGCCTTGGCAAAGTATGATCCGTCCAAGCAGTACGAACTTTCAGAAGCATGCGGTATTCTTAAAGATATTACATATACCAAATTCGACGCTTCTGTTGAACTTATCGCAAACCTGGGTGTAGACCCTCGTAAAGCTAACCAGATGATCCGTGGCGTGGTTTCACTCCCTCACGGAACAGGTAAGGTCACAAGAGTCCTCGTACTCTGTACTCCTGACAAGGAGGCTGAGGCTAAAGAGGCTGGTGCAGACTATGTTGGTCTCGACGAGTATATCGAGAAGATCAAAGGCGGCTGGACTGATGTTGACGTTATCATCTGTACTCCATCTGTTATGGCAAAGGTCGGTATCATCGGTCGTATCCTCGGTCCTAGAGGACTCATGCCGAACCCTAAGACTGGTACCGTTACAATGGCCGTAGGCAACGCTGTAAAGGAAGTCAAGGCAGGTAAGATTGATTTCAAGGTTGACAAGACCGGTATCATCCACGCTGCTATCGGAAAGGCATCTTTCACTCCTGAGCAGATTTATGACAATGCAAAGGTTGTAATGTCAGCAATACTCAAGTTGAAGCCACAGACTCTTAAAGGTACATACCTCAAAGGCGCAGCTATCTGCACCACAATGAGCCCGGGTATCAAACTCGACATCAAGACATTCAGTGCTGAATAATAAAAATTCAATGTTATGAGAAAAGAATTGAAAGCCCAGATAATTGAATCTATCTCAGCACAGATCAAGGAGACTCCTAATTTCTACATTACCGATATCTCCGGTCTCAATGCTGAACAGACAACAAAGCTCCGCCGCGCTTGTTTCGAGGCCGGCATCAAGCTTACAGTAGTAAAGAACACACTCTTCCATCACGTTATCAAAGAACTGAATAACGAGGAAATCAATACTCTTGCATGCACACTTGAGGGAAACACTGCAATCATGTACACAGAGGTTGCAAATGCTCCTGCAAAGCTCATCAAGAAGTTCCAGAAAGATGGTTTCGAGAAACCTGCACTTAAAGGTGCATACGTTCAGGAGTGCGCTTTCGTAGGTGCTGACAAGCTCGAAGAGCTCGCATCCATCAAGTCCAAAGAGGAACTCCTCGGAGACATCATCGGTCTTCTCCAGTCTCCAGCGAAGAACGTTGTTTCTGCTCTTCAGTCAGCAGGCGACAAACTCGCAGGAATCGTCAAGACCCTTTCAGAAAAAGAAGAGAAATAAGTATAAACAATTTAAATATTATCATTTATTATGGCAGATGTAAAAGCACTTGCAGAAGAGTTGGTTAACCTTTCTGTAAAAGACGTTCAGGAACTTGCTAAGGTTCTTAAGGAAGAGTACGGTATCGAGCCTGCTGCAGCAGCAGTTGCAGTTGCAGCTCCAGTTGCTGGCGGCGAGGCTGCAGCAGCAGAGCAGACAGAGTTCGACGTTATCCTCAAGTCAGCTGGTGACGCTAAACTTAACGTTATCAAGACTGTCAAGGATCTCCTCGGCCTCGGCCTTAAGGAGGCAAAGGAACTTGTTGACAAGGCTCCAGGTGCAACTTTGAAAGAGAAAGTATCTAAGGCAGAAGCAGAGCAGATCAAATCTACTCTTGAGGAAGCTGGTGCTGAAGTTGAGGTTAAATAACTTCGCTTCGCCCCTAGATGGGATCGAAATCAGGTTTAGAGCCGTCAGTAGGCTCTAAACCTTTTTGTCGTATTTAAGTTTTTCTCTATTTCAAAGGCAGAATATGTCAAATAAGACTACCAATAAACGAATAAATTTCGCCACATCAAAAATCCTGGATTATCCGGATCTTCTTGAGGTGCAGCTGAAATCATTCAAGGATTTCTTCCAGCTTGACACCACCCCTGAAAACAGAAAAAACGAAGGTCTTTACCAAGTATTCCAGGAAATATTTCCGATCGAAGATACGAGGAACAACTACAAGCTTGAGTTTATCGATTATTTTATCGATCCGCCTCAGTATTCGATTGAAGAGTGTCTTGAGAGAGGTCTGACGTATAACGTTCCTCTGAAGGCAAAACTCCGCCTTTCTTGCAGCGATCCGGAGCACGAAGACTTCGATACCAAGGTTCAGGATGTATATCTCGGTAACATTCCGTACATGACACCTGGCGGTACCTTCGTGATCAATGGATCAGAGCGAATCATCGTATCACAGCTCCACAGGTCTCCGGGCGTGTTCTTCGACCAGACATTGCACGCGAACGGAACCAAGCTCTACTCTGCCAGAATCATTCCTTTCAAGGGATCATGGATCGAGTTCGCAACTGACATCAACAATGTCATGTATGCTTACATCGACCGTAAGAAGAAGCTTCCTGTAACCACATTGCTCAGGGCAATCGGTTTCGATGCGGACAAGGATATCATCAATATCTTCGGTCTTGCGGAGGAAGTTGACGCTACGCCTGAGAATCTTCAGGCCAATATGGGCAGAAAGCTTGCAGCCAAGGTCCTGAAAACTTGGAATGAGGACTTCGTGGACGAAGATACAGGAGAAGTCATTCCTATCGAGCGTACTACACCTGTCGTCGAAAGAGGTGAGATCATCGATGAGGAGACTATCCAGAAACTTACTGATGCAGAGGTCAAGACTGTCCTTCTCCAGAAGGATGAGTCAAGTGACAACGAGTATGCCATCATCTACAACACTCTGCAGAAGGATCCGACCAATACGGAAAAAGAAGCAGTTTATTACATCTACAAGCAGTTGCGTAACTCAGAACCACCTGATGAGGCAACCGCCCGCGATGTCATTGACAAACTCTTCTTCTCCGAGAAGAGATATGACCTCGGAGCTGTCGGCCGTTACCGTTTGAACAAGAAGCTCAGCCTGACGACAGACCCTGAACTTCGTGTCCTCACGAATACCGACATCATCGAGATCATCAAATATCTCATCCAGCTTATCAATTCAAAAGCTACCGTGGATGATATCGACCATTTGAGCAACAGACGTGTTAGGACTGTAGGTGAGCAGCTTGCAAACCAGTTCAGCGTAGGTCTGTCCAGAATGGCGAGGACAATCCGCGAAAGAATGAACGTCAGGGACAGCGAACAGTTCATCCCTATCGACTTGATCAATTCGAAGACATTGTCTTCAGTGATCAATTCATTCTTCGGTACCAGCCAGCTTTCTCAGTTCATGGACCAGACCAACCCTCTTGCCGAGGTGACGCACAAACGTCGTCTTTCTGCGTTGGGTCCCGGAGGTCTTTCACGAGACAGGGCAGGTTTCGAGGTTCGAGACGTACACTATACTCATTATGGTAGAATGTGTCCTATTGAGACTCCTGAAGGACCTAACATTGGTCTTATTAACTCTCTTGCATCTTATGCAAGAATTAATGAATATGGATTCGTTGAAGCTCCTTATCGTATTGTAGATAAGTCTGATCCTAAGAATCCAAGAGTTACTGATGAAGTGCGTTACTTCACAGCTGATGAGGAAGATGATTTCCATGTAGCACAGGCTAATGCTGAGATTGATGAGAATGGTTATTTTGTAAGAAATACTGTATCTGGACGTTACAGAGAAGAAACTTCTGAATTTGACAAGACACAGATTGAATTAATGGACGTATCGCCAAAGATGGTATTCTCTGTTGCGACATCCATGATTCCGTTCCTTCAGAACGATGACTGTACACGAGCGCTGATGGGTTCCAACATGCAGCGTCAGGCCGTACCGCTTCTGATGACAGAAGCACCGGTTATTGGTACAGGTATTGAAAATAAGACAGCAAGAGACTCAGGTGTCTGCGTTGTAGCAGAAGCAGACGGTGAAGTTCTTTTGTCTGAATCTGATAAAATTATTGTAAGAGAAGATGACGGCAAGGTACATGAGTATAAGCTGACAAAGTTCTCAAGAAGTAACCAGAGCAACTGCTACAACCAGAGACCAATCGTGTTCAAGGGACAGAAAGTAGCAAAGGGT
>OHEN01000786.1_pt1 | contig 13712 bp, 9 predicted proteins | sample 1567291 | NCBI WGS metagenome assembly OHEN01 (sample SAMEA3879592, study PRJEB24766) | human gut metagenome | biome: human-associated habitat; feature: feces | place: USA | collected 1985/1987
TTTCACCTTGATTTTTATAGAATCAATATATTACCCAAAGAAAGTAAAGTAGATTAATAAAAGTAAATGTGATTTAAATGTAATTTAATCGAGAAGATATCCTTTATTCGTTATTCGTACAGAGCTCATTCAAAGTTTCTTTGTCTGGACTATATGGGTCCGAGTAAGTTCTGAATCAGTTTCGAAAAAAGGGTACTTCTCTTTTAATTCTTGATAGGATTATTGTTATTTCTTTCTGTTGTGGCATTTGCATAAAGGGTATAGAATTCAGTTATGTTCGGTGCTATATGATATTATTTCAGTAATCTCTGGTATACATTAGAATAATATTGTATACCACAGTTCGAGTTGTATATTAAAGGTTTTTCTCGATGCAAACGGTTGCAGTTAATTATCTTTAAGGCGTTCAAAGAATTCTGATTGTCTAAAGAGCTGGAAATTATTTTCGTTGATAACAGGGGATATAAGAGATTAAGACAAATCAAAGATGTTTATGAACGCGTTTAATTTGTTTTGTAGAATTTTTATCTTGTATGATAAAGGAGAGAATTCTTGAAAATTTTGTAAGCTTGTTTTTTTCTTCATAAAGTAGTAATTTTGACTGCGATAAGATTTATTAAGATTAATATCAAGTATTGTTTTGAGTGAAGAGCTTTTGATAACGGGATTGCATAAAGCCAATGGTTTAGCTTTCAAGGAAATCTTTAAGTTATATTACCATCCGTTGTGTATGTATGCTTATCGTTATGTGCAGGATGATACAATTACAGATGATTTTGTGCAGGATGCATTTTTGAATTTGTGGGAACGGCGTAGAGAGTTTCATGCGTTGAATGCTATTCGCTCCTTTCTTTATCTGAGTGTGCGGAATGCTTGTTTGAATTGGCTGAAACATTTAGCCGTGAGGCAGAGAAATGAAATGGATTTTGCTTCATTCCTTCAAGAGGAATTGGAAGATGATTGTATTTTGGAAGATACGATTCATGCTAGGTTGTATGTGGCGATAGAAGAATTGCCTGATCGGGCCCGAGAGATCGTACTGATGTCATTAAAAGGTGCTTCCAATCCTGAAATTGCTTTAAATTTAGGAATATCACTAAATACGGTGAAGACAGTAAAGTTGAGGGCATATCGTGTGTTACGAGAAAAGTTAAAGGAGATTAATTGGTTGTTAGTCATATTTTTGATTTCATAATTATTTTCTTGCTTAAAAAATATCATTTTTTTGTCACCCTGTTGTGTGGGATTGTTGTTTATGGAATAAAATACATATAAAAATGAATTTTAATCCAGACATAGAAAATTTGATATATGGTTATCTTCGAGGAAAACTCTCATCCGAGGAGCAAACTAGATTGGATGAATGGTTAAATGATAAGCTTACTAATAAAATATTGTTTGATCGAATTTGTGACAGGGAGATTATATTGCGTAAGGCTAGATTTTTTGATAGGCATTCTCAGGAGAAGATGTGGGAGAGTTTGGAATCTAAAATCTATAAAAAGAAAAAAAGATATTTGTTACGTTGGTGGGCTGTGGCCTCTTTGATAGTGCCTGTACTGCTGGGGGGGTGTTTTTTCATGAATGATGTAGAAAAAGATAATCGGGATGCACTTGAATATGAGATTTTGTCTGGTATGTCTTGTGCTAGGTTGGAATTGGCTGATGGGACAATTATCGCTTTGCATCAAGATAGTATATATTCAGTGGAACTAGCTCGAGGAGGACGTTTGGATAATGAAGGGGGAATAGTGACATATAAGCAGGATTCAATTGGGGATTTAGGCAACGAGTATAACGAGATTCGGACTCCTCGGGGAGGGGTGTATCAAATACGATTGCCTGACGGGACGAAAGTTTGGTTGAATACGGAATCTATATTACGTTTTCCTAGGAGGTTTGCTGGGAACGAGAGACGCGTGTATGCACAAGGAGAACTTTATTTTGAGGTCGTTCGAGATTCAACTCGACCGTTTCGTGTCGAGTTGGAGGATTATACGGTGGAAGTGACGGGTACGGAATTTAATGTTCGTACATATGTTGACGGTCCGCAATTGACAACCTTGATATCGGGAGGTGTGAAGATTTGTGGTGAGAACGAATTTATTTATTTGAAACCGGGTGAAGAGGCTGAGTTGAAACAAGCGGGTGGGACTATTCGTGTTCAACAAGCGGATGTGGAGTCTCGATTAGCTTGGTTGCGAGGGTATTTCCTGTTCGATAATGCAAGGTTGGAGGATATCATGAACGAGTTGGGAAGATGGTATAACGTGGAAACTTTTTTTGAGACCCCGGGGGCTCGTGAGGTGCGTTTTTCTTTGGAACTCCGGCGTCACGAAGATTTTAGGCAGGTACTTGATTTGATTGAACGTGCGGGAATGGTGAAAATTGTCGTTAAAAAGAATGTAGTTTTTATAAAATAAAAATACTAGATGTGTAGTGACATCTGGTATAGTAAAAGGTCTTAATTAGATCATTGTGAAATTTATTTATGTACAAATGTATGAAAAAAAGAGGACGAATGGGTATACAAATGTATGCTCGATCTAAAATTTTGCGAATTATGAAATTGACTGTGATGTTTTTGTTCGTGACATTTTTATCCGTTTCAGCTTCAGGTTTCGCCCAAGAAACAACAATTCGGGTAAATAACACGAGTTTAAAACAAATTTTTAAGGAAATTAGGCAGAAAATGGGGTATACTTTTGTTTTTAATGAACAAATCGTGAATAAAGAGGGAAAGATATCTTTGGATATAACTTCTGACGATATACATGAAATATTGGATAAATGTTTGGAAAATACCTCGTTGGATTATGAAATTCAGGGTGATGCTATTGTGATTTTGCTTAAAGAAAAACAAACAGTACAAGAGGGAGAAAAAGAAGTTGTTAAAATTACAGGGAGTGTCAAGGATAAAAATGGTAGTCCTTTGCCGGGAGTTACAGTATTGGTAAAAGGGACTACTGTGGGTGTTGCCACGGATGTTAATGGAAACTATTCTATTGTTTTACCTGAAATAAAAGAACCTATTCTCGTTTTTTCATTTATTGGAATGAGAACAGAGGAGATTGCCGCTAATAATAAGGTGATTAACGTTACCATGCAAGAGAGTGCGGAGCAGTTGGAGGAGGTAGTGGTGAATACAGGTTATCAGACGATTAATACACGAAATTTAACGAGTTCTGTGAGTTCTGTAAGGGCAGAGGATATTTTGGTTGCCGGGATGACAAGTATCGATGCGGCTTTGGAGGGACGTATTCCAGATTTGTTATTGATGAGTAATTCCGGGGAAGTTGGTTCAACACCAAGAATTCGTATCCGTGGAACTTCGACTTTGTTGGGTAATCGTGAGCCATTGTGGGTACTGGATGGGATTATTCTTACCGATCCGGTTCGTGTTGACCCGACAGATTTGAATAATCCTGATTATATAAATATTATCGGTAATGCAATTTCTGGTATTAATCCTCAAGATATTGAAAGGATTGATGTGTTGAAAGATGCTTCTGCTACAGCTCTGTACGGGACTAGAGCTGCTAATGGGGTTATCGTTGTTACAACTAAAAAAGGTAGAAGTGGTAAGGCTCGGTTGTCGTATAATCATACATCGAAATTGACTCGTCGTCCTCGCTATTCTGATCGAGATATTAATTTAATGAATTCCCAAGAAAGGGTGCGTTTTGGAAAGGAATTGACCGATATGCATTATATTTTTCCTGAAGGAATGGTGATGGTGGGGTATGAAGGAGCGTTCTATCGTTTACAAACTGGAGCGTCCAATTATGAACAGTTTATGAACGAAGTAGAGTTTTACGAAAAAGTAAATACTGATTGGTTTGATGTTTTGACGAGAGATGCTTATTCCCATGGACATAATGTTAGTATTTCCGGGGGAAGTGACGATACTCGTTATTATACTTCTATTGGTTATGATCGGGAAAACGGAGTTTCTAAAACAACTTATACGGAACGTTACACTGCGTTGATTAATTTAAATACTGAGTTATTTGGTAAATTGAGATTAGGTCTTCAGTTAAATGGAAATATCCAGAAGAAAAATCATTTGATGGAATCAATTAACACGATGGATTATGCTTATAATACGACTCGCGCTCTTCCATGTTATAATGAAGACGGATCTCTGTTTTTTTACGGGAATCGTTATTATACCCATGCCAATAATCCGGGGAAAAAGTATAAATTCAATATTCTAAATGAAATTAATAATAGTTCTAATGAGTATGATGGAGAAGGATTAAGCGCACGATTGGATTTGAAATATAATATAATGGAAGGATGGGATATTAACGTGCTCGGATCTTATAATCGTAGTAGTATTTTGCAGGAAAAATGGTGGGGAGAGAAAACTCAATATGTAGCTATGTTGAGAGATGCGGAGGTAGACGAAAAGCCTTTGACGGATGCAGAGGGGGGATATTGTGAATTGCCCTATGGAGGTGTTTTATTAACGACTAATTCTATTTCTTCCGGATATACTTTCCGTGTTCAAAGTGATTTTCGTCATTTGTTTGGATCAGATGTCCATCATTTGTTGACGGTATCCGTTGGTTTTGAGGCTAATAGCAGTAAATACAAAAGTTATTCGGATGAAAAGCGGGGATTCATGAAAGATCGAGGGTTACAGTTTACTGATGCAACCGGAATTACATTGAGTGATTATGCCCGGTACGAATCTTGGATAAAAAAGAATCACTTGACTATCAGTGATAATTTAACCAATATGTTGGCCGGTTATGCGACGGTTTCTTATAGTTACGAGAATCATTTTACGTTGAATGTAAATGGGCGTTTTGATGCTTCTAATAAGTTTGGTAGTAGAAGTAACGAAAAATTTCTTCCCGTTTGGTCTGTCTCCGGAATGTGGAATGGAAAAGAGAATTTATTGAAAAATGTTGAATTCGTCTCTAATTTACAACTTCGAGCTTCTTTTGGTATTCAAGGGAATATGTTAGATGACCAGAGTCCTAATTTGATTATTCGTAAAGGTACTGTTGACGCTTATTACGGGCAAAATATTTCGAATGTAGAACGTTTTCCTAATCCGAATTTACGGTGGGAACAGACAAATTCGTTGAATTTGACGTTGGATGTTGATCTTTTTGCTTCTCGTTTAGCTATTTCCGGTTCTTATTTTTTGAAGAAGACAAAGGATTGTTTTACTGACGTAGAGATTTCTCCTTTAAATGGTTTTTATAGTTACGTGATGAATAACGGGGATCTGACGAATAAAGGGTATAACTTGGGAATATCTGGTACTCCTATTCGTACAGATGATTTTACATGGCAAATAAATTCTTATTGGTCTGGTAATTATAATGAAGTTGAAGCTCAAACAACGGAGGATTACAGTATTTCGGATTATTTGGATGGAAGAGCTTTGATGAACGGTAAACCGGTAGGGACGTTTTACAGTTATAAATTTTTAGGTTTGAATCCTTCAAATGGTGTGCCTGTTTTTGATGATTGGGAAGAGCGTCGTAATCAATTGGTAGGAAAATCTTTAGACGAAGTAGTAAAATTGGTGTTGGAAGATAGTGGTTCTCGTGAGCCGAAATTTTTTGGAAGTTTTTCAACTTCTTTGACTTATAAAAATGTAAGTGTATCGGCTTCTTTTGTTTATAGCTTAGGATCAAAAATTCGTTTATTTAGTTTATATAATCCTATTATTGAGGGTGTTTCTTCTGATGCCAATGTCCGGAAGGAATTTACAAATCGTTGGCAGGTACCGGGAGATGAAGAACGAACGAATATTCCTGTTATTTTGAGTCCTGCTGATCCTGATTATGATAATTATAGAGAACATTATTGTAAAGAGCCGGGTTTGGATATTGTCAGTTTTGCTTCAAACGTGTGGGATATGTATGATAAGTCGAATTTGCGAGTGGTGAGTGGTGATTATTTAAAATGTAACTCTATAACGGTGAGATATAATTTCTCTCCAAATCTTTTACAAAAAACACCGTTTTCATCGGCTTATGTTACTCTGAATGCAACAAATGTATTTACGATTGCGGCTAAAGAGTTAAAGGGCCAAGATCCGACGCAGGCAGGATTTGCTAAGCCAAATTTGTCGATTCGTCCAGCTTATTCTTTGGGGTTGAATGTTTCATTTTAAAAACGAAATGGCATGAAGAAATATTTATTATATATTGTATGTTTTATCAGTTTCACTAGTTGTGGAGATTTTTTAGATGAATATTCGCAAGATTTGGTTGTGGTGAAGACTGTTGAGGATTTGGATGAGGTGTTATTAGGGGATGTTTATTTGCCGAATAAGGCTCCTACTGCTTTTCTTTCGTCTTCTTTCGTATCGTGGCTTAATTTCTTGGATGATGATATAAATACCGTTATTTATCGTCGGGGAGGGGATAAGTGGTTGTCTACAAAATGGTTGTATGGTTATACGAATTGGTTGCAAGAGATTGGAGCGTCTGTTGATGGGAGTGTTACCATTGCTAGTGATGATAGTCCTTGGGTGGAGACTTATTATCGTATAAACATCATTAATGTTATTTTGAATGAGTTGAAAAATATTGATTTGGATGATGATGCGGATGAATTAGCTGCTCTTCGGATTCAAGGTGAATGCCATTTTCAACGGGGACTTTTCTATTTCTTTTTGGTTAATCTGTATGCGAAGGCTTATCAACCGGAGAGTGCGGGTGAGATGTTGGGGATTCCCTTGAAGTTGACGAGTTATGTTGAAAATGAGTTCCATCGAAATTCGGTTAAAGAAGTTTATGAACAAGTCGTAAAGGATTTGATCTTAGCTGTGGATGAGTTGACTCGTAGTCCGCAATCAAATCCTTCATTCCGGGCTTCGCGTGAATCGGCTTTACTACTTTTGTCGCGAGTGTATTTGTATATGCAGGATTGGGAAAATGCACGAAAGACAGCGAAGGAATTTTTAGAGAGTAAAAATATGTTGGTCAATATTGCGGGGTTAAGTACTGACCAGTATTTTATGAATAAGAATAATGAGGAAATTATTTTTTCTCAAAGTAGTCAGACTTTGGTGAATGTCCTAACTGCGGAAGGAGGGGATTTTTGCGTGTCAAGAAACCTCTATAATCTGTATGATGATAAGGATTATCGTAAAGAATTGTATTTTAAAAAAAATGTATCGACGGATAGTATTGCGTTAAATCGTAAATATTCAAAGAAAGAGGGAGAAGCGGCGCCTTCAGATGGTTTTACGTTGCGTGTGGCAGAAGCTTATTTGAATATGGCAGAAGCTTGTGCGATGTTGGATGATGCAGAAGCTTGTGATTGGTTGAATCAATTGCGTCGGAACAGGATAGGTCAGTATGTGGATATGCAATACAGCGGGGAAGAGTTAATCAATGAAATTCGGGAAGAACGGAGAAAAGAGCTATGTTTGGAGGGACATCGTTGGTTTGATCTGCGTCGTTATGCGGCATGTGTGAAGTATCCTTTTAAAAAGGAAATTGTTAGGGTATTTGCCGAGTATAGTCAGGATAATAATTATAAATTCAATACGGCAGAATTGTTCCGTTTGGAAAAAGATGATCCTGCTTATTTATTTAGGATTCCGGTAAGTATCCGGGAATATCATGAAGATATGCCGGATAACGAGCGTAACGTACGTAAAGCGTTTGCATCTTTAGATGCAGATGGAAATCTGATTGAAAATGAGTAAAGCTAGAATTATGAAGATGATAAGAATAGTTATTGCGTTATTTTTAGGATGGTGTCTTTTTATAGGGTGTGAAGACGAGAATATAGAGAGTGAACCGTCCTATTATGAAAATTTTTGGGAAATAAAGGATAATCCTAATGACCCGGTACAACATCGTGCTTTTGAAATCTATCAAAAATACGGGATTCCAGTATTCTTAAATGATACAATCGGTAAAATGTTTGTAAAGATAGACATTCATGGGGATTCTATATTCCGTTATGAAACAATAGATTTAAATTGGAATTTTACTTCAGAAAGTTATAGTACTCCTTATACTCACACGTATATAAAGGGGACGGATAAGTGTCTTATGGCATTGGAACTTGCTGCTAAATATTTGGAAACAATTCCAGCTAGTATTTATCCATTTTCTATGTTGCTGACAGAAAAAACCGTGAGACCGGATATGTCAGGAGGTGTCACTTCAATATCTTCAGGGATATTTTTCAGGACATTGCTGCTTTCTGATGTTTTGAAACAAAATACAGATGTGAAAGTAGAAAAGTATATTAACAAAATTATGATTGATGTAATTTTGAATAAAATAGACGATAATGCTGTTGATAATTTTTCAAAAGTTTCAGATCCGGATGATTATGATGTAAAATGGGAAGAGTTGGAACCGGATTTGCCAGAGAATTTTGATCCGGATATTTTAACGGATCCAGATGCTTTAGAGGAGGATAAGAAAGTGGTGAGAGATGTGTTGGGGAAATATGGTTTTGTATCTAGTTACGAACAACTTGATTTTGATGATGATTGGGAGTATGTTTATTTTGATTGTACCCCACCTTATCCGGATAGTGATTTACAGGGTTATATTAATGAGATTATTTCCGTCTCACCAGAAGAATTTGAAAGGCGTTGGGGAAATTATCCTTTAGTGATGCAGAAATACGAGTTTATTCGGGATTATATTCCGATGAAAGAATAACTGAGTGTTAATAGATAGTTGTTTTAGTATGAGAAAAATATTATTGGTAATATCTTTATTTGTCCTGTGGTGTTGTCAGGATGAGGATAACGTGGTATGTCCGGATGTGCAAATCGGTAATTTTACCGATGAGAGAGATCAGACAACTTATCGTTGTATTACAATAGGTAATCAGGTATGGATGGCAGAAAATTTACGTTTCCAACATGATGGAGGTGCTTTTGATGGATGTTGGACATGGAATGAGGAGTTGCCAGAGTTGAGCACAAAGCAATTTATAGAGTTAGTGGAAGACTATTGGGTCGAATACTTGATTTCTGATGATCTTTATTTTGAAATTGATGAGTTGAATCAAGAAGGATATTCTTATGAGGAGATCATTGATAAAGTTGGCGACCAATTGCCGAAAGAGTTACTAGAGGAATTTTATCAAACTAATCCGAACGGAGAGTTCCTGAAGGAATTCGGTTATCTTTATTCATATGAAGCGGCTGTGGCTGCGGTTCCGGAGGGATGGCGTTTGCCGACAGATGAGGATTGGCAAGAATTGGAAAAAACGTTAGGAATGTCTGGGAAGGAAATTTCCTTGATGAATCAATGGAGAGGAAATGGACAAGGGGATTTGTTGAAAAGTGGTGATAATGGTATTGGCTTTGATGCCTTGATGTGTGGAGGAAAGTTATTCGGGACAGGAGAAAAAGTGAATATTTATTCTCGTCAAGGAGTAAATGCTTATTTTTGGTCTGCTTCAGCTATTGCAGAGACGGATAGCACTCAAATAGCGGTTGTTAGAAGTGTGGGAATCGGAGAATCTGGAATATTGAGATTCTATTCCAGAACAGATGGTACTGCTTATAGTGTTCGTTGTGTGAAGAATAAAGAAGATTAAAATGAAGAGATTTGTACTTATTTTATTGGTGATATGTCCATGGCTGATAAATGCCCAACCGTTACATTATGCGACATCCTATGATAGTGCTTTTATACAGGCAAAGGAAGAGGGGAAAATGGTATTGGTCTATGCCTATTCACCCTGTCGTTTATGTGATGATATGACAGAAAAAGTGTTATCTTTACCTGATATTGCAGGTTTTTTGAATGACCATTTTATTTTGGTTGATATGGATATGGACGAACATGCTGGTGTTCTCTTTAAAAAAGAATACCAACTGAAACAATGTCCTTCTTTTTTATTGTTTAATAATCAAGGAAAATTGTTACATAAAATGGTGGGTATTTGTCCTGGAGAGGAGCTATTGGCTAAAATTTCTCGGGGGTTAGATGAGCGGGCTAATTATGCTATGGTGAAACAACGTTATGAATCCGGGGAACGTTCTATTGATTTGTTGCCTGATTATCTTTTTGCTTTAGATGATGCAGGTGAAGTTGTTAGTTTACCTGATGTCACCCGAGATTTTTTCCCATCTTTTTCTTCTGAGGATTTAGTGACTAAGAAAGGGTGGATTATGTTTGAGATGTGTATCAACGATTATCAGGATTCCGTATTTCAGGCTTTTCTGCAAAATAAAGAGTATTTTGTGGATCATGTGGGAGAAAAGCAGGTTAATGCTAAAATCCGTCAAGTACTGATGGTTGCATTCCAATTGTGTATACAGGATTCTTCCAATATGGAGGATTCTGCTTTGTTAATGGTTACAATAGATAAAGCAGGGATGCCTGAGAGGGAAATTCTTAGACAGCTTTGGACATTACATGAAAAGAAAGATTATGCAGCTATAATGGATTTTTACGATCAGAAAATTTTTATGGTAGAACCTATCTTTAGAAGTAAATTGGGAGATTTTTTACCGATTTTAATGAAAGGGGCAGATCGTGTACAACGAGAACGAATTTCGGCTTATACTATGAAATGTTTGGTAGATTTAAGAGCGAGAAGGTCACATATAAAATAATTGAGATGAAAACAGGTTTATTAATTTTATTAGCATTTATTTTAAGTAGTATTACTTCTGTGGAAGCACAAGAGAGAAAAAATGGGAAAACGATGGAAAAGGAAGAACGTCCTTTGCAGGCAGGAGATCGTTGTCCCAATTTCTCTTTTGAGGATATTGACGGTAAGAAAGTAACTTTAAAATCTTTAAAAGGGAAGTATATTTTTATAGATATTTGGGCAACATGGTGCCCTCCGTGTCGTGATGAATTACCATTCTTAAAAGTTTTGGAAGAGAAATTTAAAGATCGGAATATTTGGTTCGTGAGTATTTCTTGTGACAAAGATAAAAAGAAATGGGTTGAGATGGTGAAAAGAGAGAAATTAGGTGGAATTCAGTTGCATATGGGAGATGATTGGTCTTTTATGGAGGCATTCGGTAATCGAAAGATTCCCCGTTTTATATTGGTTGATCCCAAGGGAAAAATCATTTCTCCTAAAACCTCTCGTCCTTCAGAACCAGGAACAGAAGTTATGTTGAAAGCTTTAAAAGGATTATGATTCAGATGTGTAGGATGAAAAATATCGTTGGAATATTATTGTGCCTGTTTGTCTCTACTTTTTTTAGTAAGAGTATGGCTCAAGATTACGTGGTGGTTGCCAGGCAAAAACTAAAAACAGATACTGATTGGGTAAAAGTTATCTCTTTTCTACAAGAAAAACATAATGCTCCCGTGTTTTATTATCGGAACTCTCCATTCGAGATTTTAGATAGTTTAAAGCTTTATAATCCTCGTTATGTTGCTTTTGTTGAAGAACCTAAGCAGGTTGATCGTGAATTGGTCATGCTTTTACGTAGGATGAGTCGTCAGGTGGATGAGGATATTTATTCGGATTATATTTGGGGGATTATTACTGGATATGATGCGAAGGCTGCTTTAAAGTTAGTTAATAATGGAGTACAATCTTTGAAGATAAAAAGTGCAGTATCGACTATTGCAGAGTTACGTGCAGCAAAGTGGTTTGATCGTTTTGCATGGATAGATGACCATCAGGATGGACTTTGTGGGGAAAAGAGAAGTATAAAAGATTCCGTTATTACTTATATGATCTCTCCGGATGAAAGTTTACAAAAATTCTATGATTTTTATAAAGAATATGATCCGGATTTTATCGTTACTTCTGGGCATGCCACGGAACGGAATTTAGAAATGCCATTTTCACATGGGAATATTAAGTCGAAGAATGGTTTGTTGTATGCGGCTTTTCCTGAAGGTAAGGAATATTTGGTTGAAAGTGGAAAGAGACGAGTATTTTTAGGGGCAGGAAATTGTTTACTTGGAAATGTCAGGAAAAATCCTAATTCGATGGCGATTGCTTGTTTGGGAAGTGGAAATGCTGCAGCAATGGTCGGATATGTAGTAACTTCTTGGTATGGTAGAGTTGGGTGGGGGACATTGAAATATTGGTTATTCAATCCGGGACGTTATACTTTGGCAGAGGCTGTATTTTTGAATGAGCAAGATATGTTATTTCAAATGAATCACTGGAATCCTAATTTTAATCAGGTGAATTTTCCTTATGCTCAATCAGATGCTCAAATTCGGGGAGAGATGAAAAAAGCTGTCGCTACGATTCAAAATCAGTTAGGTATAGAAAATCCGACTAAAGATCAGATTGGTTTCTTGTATGATAGGGACGTGTTGGCTTACTATGGTGATCCTAAAGCTGATATTCGTTTGCAAAAAATTCCTAAAGAAGAGGAGTATAAGGTCGATTTTAAGGTTAAAGGGGAGAAATGTGTTATTAAAATTAGAACGCAGAAGAATTTCAATATTAATCACTTGAAAGGAGAGCAATTTAAGCAAGAACATGTTGGTAATTTGCCTTTTAGTTATTTTTTTCCAGAACGGTTAAAAAGTCCTCGTTTAGTATCAAAATGTTTAGGTGACATTTTGATTAATGAAGATTTTATGTTGATTTATAAACCGGATTTCAAACCCCAAAAAACGTATAAGGTTGTTTTGGAATTGGGATCATGATGGAGTTTTAGAAAATGAAGGTATCCTTGGGGAAGAACGTAAAAATATAGAATTGATGCTTGTAGTAAATATAAGGAAAAGTAAGTGCGATCTATTTGTAAAGTAGTCGAGAAGCTACCCCTTATTCGTTGCTGATTCAGAGCTGATTCAGAGTTTCTCCTGTCTGGACTGTATGAGTCACGAGTAAGCTCTGAATCAGTTTCGAAAAAGGGATTTCTTCTCTCTCAATTCTCGGTAGGATTACCGTTACTTCTTTCACAAAGGAAATCGGATAATAATTTGGTTTACATGGGTACTTATTTTGCTTACATCCCTGCTTATATGAGGGGGATAAAAACCATTAAAACCGCCTAAAACAAAAAAGCACCTACATTTGTAAGTGCTTTAAAATGAGAGCGGAAAACGGGACTCAAACCCGCGACCCCCAGCTTGGAAGGCTAGTGCTCTATCGACTGAGCTATTTCCGCAGTATGTGGGGAGAGCAGGATTCGAACCTACGAAGACGATGTCAGCTGAGTTACAGTCAGCCCCAGTTGGCCACTTTGGTATCTCCCCTTTGTTCAAAGAACAGTTGCTTGTTTTAAGCGGGTACAAAGATAGGTAGTTTTGCGGAATTACCAAATATTACGTGGAAAAATCTTGAAAAAATATATTTCGTGTGTAAAAGAATACGAGGAGCTTTCGGTACCGAAAACTCCTCGTTACATCTTATCGTCACTATGAGACCTATTTACGAGGACGATAAGTAATGTCAATGTTTTTTTCTTCGTCGAAACCTTTGTACTTGATGTGTAGTTGTACGGAATCTGTTACCTCGTTAAACACTTCTTTTAGCGGGAAACTGACATAACCGTAAAGACTTTTGTTCTCCGGATCTCCATAAGCATGATGTCTGAATTCTAACAGGGTTTTCCCGTCCGCTGTTAATTCTTCATGCTTTGTCAGGTTGACCATGTGTTCTTTAGCACCTCCGGCATAAAAGAATCGGAAGGTGATGAAGTCGTTGGCAATCCAGTATTCCGGTAATTCAATCGGATCCATACCCAAGCTGTCACTAATCGCTTCGGAATAGGGTACAATAGGTTTTGTAAGAAGCTTTTGTAGGTCGTTTACTCGCAC
>OHEN01000794.1_pt1 | contig 13613 bp, 8 predicted proteins | sample 1567291 | NCBI WGS metagenome assembly OHEN01 (sample SAMEA3879592, study PRJEB24766) | human gut metagenome | biome: human-associated habitat; feature: feces | place: USA | collected 1985/1987
TCGATAATTTCACGTGCCTTTTCGGGTAGGCCGTCTTTGCGAACCAAAGGCATTACTGCAACTTTTACAGGGGCGAGCGCTGCCGGTAATCGCAACACTACGCGACTATCTCCTCCTTCCAGTGTCTCTTCACAATAAGCGGCAGCCATAATACTCAGGAACATGCGATCTACACCGATAGAGGTTTCTATAACGTACGGTGTATAGGATTCTCCTAACTCCGGATCGAAGTATTGTATTTTTTTTCCGGAGAATTTTTCGTGATTGCCTAAGTCGAAATTTGTTCTTGAATGGATACCTTCCACTTCCTTGAACCCGAAAGGCATTTCAAATTCTATATCGGTAGCGGCATTGGCATAGTGCGCTAATTTTTCATGATCGTGGAATCTGTATTTTTGGTCTCCCAATCCCAAAGCCTTATGCCATTTCAGACGGGTTTCTTTCCATTTGGCGAACCATTTTAATTCCTCTCCCGGACGTACGAAAAATTGCATTTCCATTTGTTCGAATTCCCGCATGCGGAAAATAAACTGACGAGCTACGATTTCGTTACGGAACGCTTTCCCGATTTGGGCGATTCCGAACGGAATACGCATGCGACCGGTCTTTTGAACATTCAGGAAGTTCACGAAGATTCCTTGTGCTGTTTCGGGACGTAAATAGACTTTCATCGAACCATCTGCGGTAGAGCCCATTTCGGTCGAGAACATCAGATTGAATTGACGTACATCGGTCCAGTTTTTGGTCCCGCTAATGGGGCAAACTATTTCGTAATCGAGTATGATTTGACGCAATTCGTTCAAATCTACATCGTTCATTGCTTGGGCATAACGAGCGTGCAGCTCATCTCGTTTGGCTTTGTGTTCCAAAACTCTTGGATTGGTCTCTCTGAAAAGTTTTTCATCGAAAGAATCTCCGAATCGTTTTGCGGCTTTCTCGACCTCCTTCTCGATTTTTTCGTCCATTTTGGCGATACAATCTTCGATAAGCACGTCTGCTCGGTAACGTTTTTTAGAATCTTTGTTGTCGATTAACGGATCGTTGAATGCATCTACGTGCCCGGATGCTTTCCAAATAGTCGGATGCATAAAGATGGCGGAGTCGATACCCACGATGTTTTCGTGCAGTAGGACCATACTGTCCCACCAATATTTTTTTATGTTGTTTTTCAATTCGACACCCATTTGTCCATAGTCATATACGGCAGCCAATCCATCGTATATTTCACTTGAAGGGAATACAAATCCATATTCTTTGCAATGGGATACCAATTTCTTAAAAACGTCTTCCTGTGCCATTTCTTTTGTATGTTATGTTGCTATCTTGTTTTTACCTTTATTATTTTCGAGCCGATTACTTTCTTAAATCAGACGATTTTAGAGCACAAAGTAAATGATTTTTTTCGATTAAATTTGTATTTTTGCAGGGGAATGTAGTTACACGAGTATTTAAAAATTAAAAAGAGTCACACTTTTGTGTGTGCTTTTCCCGTTTATAAATCCAAATACACTCTATGAGCGACGAAATAACGACACCGCAAGAAGATATGCCCCAAGATCGTTCCGCTGAATCCGAAGTTTCAGCGGAATCTCATTCGGCTTACAAAGTACCCGTATCGGATAAGCCGGATATTAAATTCCAACTTTCGGGAATGTTTCAGAACTGGTTTCTCGATTATGCTTCTTACGTGATACTTGAACGGGCGGTTCCTCATTTGGCCGATGGTCTGAAACCGGTACAAAGGCGTATTCTTCATGCGATGAAATTGCTCGATGACGGGCGTTTCAACAAGGTCGCCAATGTCGTGGGACATACTATGCAGTTCCACCCTCATGGCGATGCTTCCATAGGTGATGCATTGGTGCAGTTAGGCCAAAAGGATTTGTTGATAGAGTGTCAGGGAAATTGGGGAAATATACTTACGGGCGATTCTGCCGCTGCTCCTCGTTATATAGAAGCTCGCTTATCCAAGTTTGCCTTAGATGTCGTATTTAATCCGAAGACTACCGAATGGAAGTTGTCTTATGACGGTCGTAAAAAAGAGCCGGTGACTCTTCCTGTCAAATTCCCTTTGTTGTTGGCACAGGGCGTCGAGGGTATCGCTGTGGGGTTGGCTTCGAAGATATTACCTCATAATTTTAATGAGATATTACAAGCGGCTGTGGCTTATCTGCGGGGCGAGGAGTTTCATTTGTACCCCGATTTTCAGACAGGTGGATTTATAGATGTTTCTAAATATAACGATGGGGAACGAGGCGGCAGCGTGAAAGTACGCGCTAAAATCGAGAAGATCGATAATCGTACGCTTTCTATCGTAGAAATTCCTTATGGCAAGACGACATCGACACTGATAGAATCTATTCTTAAAGCCCAGGACAAGGGAAAGATAAAAATACGAAAGATCGATGATAATACAGCCCAGCATGCCGAGATATTGGTTCATCTCATACCGGGCACTTCTTCCGATAAGGCTATTGATGCTTTGTATGCCTTTACCGATTGTGAAGTGAGCATTTCACCCAACTGTTGTGTCATCAATGAGGATAAACCTCACTTCATGACTGTGAGCGATTTGTTGCGTATCAGTGTCGAAAACACGAAAGAATTGCTGCATAAGGAACTACTTATACAGAAGGGTGAAGCGCAAGAGATTTTGCATTTTGCATCATTAGAAAAAATATTTATAGAGAAACGCATTTATAAGGATAAGGAATTTGAGGAAAGCCGTTCTATGGACGAGGCTATCGCGCATGTAGACAAGCGTTTGGAACCGTTCAAGCCTTCTTTTATCCGGGAGGTGACCTCCGACGATATATTGAAGTTGATGGAAATAAAGATGGCTCGTATCCTTAAATTTAATTCAGAGAAGGCCGATGAGTTGATCGCTGCTAAAAAAGAGCAAATCGCTCAAATCGATTATGATATAGACCATTTGGTCGATTATACAATCAAGTGGTACGAATCTTTGAAAGAAAAATACGGCAGCCGTTATCCCCGATTGACAGAGGTTCGTAGTTTCGATACCATCGAGGCTACCAAAGTGGTCGAGGCGAATGAAAAACTCTATATCAATAAAGAAGAGGGGTTCATCGGTACATCGTTGAAGAAAGACGAGTTCGTTTGTAACTGCTCCGATATAGACGACATTATTCTTTTCTACCGAGATGGAAAATATAAGGTAGTGAAGGTGAGTGAGAAAATGTTCGTAGGGAAAAATCTTTTACATATTGCCGTATTTAAGAAGAATGATAAACGTACGATATACAATGCGGTTTATCGGGACGGAAAGGCCGGATTGCATTATATGAAACGTTTTGCTGTGACCGGTGTGACTCGGGATAAGGAATATGATCTTACTCAGGGTAAACCGGGGTCAAGGGTTGTTTGGTTTACAGCGAATCCCAATGGAGAAGCCGAGGTTTTGCGGGTGACTTTTGTCCCGAAGCCTCGCATGAAAACTCTGTTTGTCGACCGCGATTTCAGTGAAATAGCCATTAAGGGCCGCCAATCTATGGGAAATATTCTTACTAAAAATGAGATTCATCGTATTTCTTTGAAAGAACGGGGCGGATCTACATTGGGCGGACGAAAGGTTTGGTTCGATCGAGATGTTCTCCGTTTGAATTATGATGGACGAGGAGAATATTTGGGCGAATTTCATGGAGACGATCAAGTGCTTGTCGTTTTGGAGAATGGCGAGTTTTGCACGACGACATCGGATGCCACGAATCATTATGACCCCAATATTTTACGGATAGAGAAATTTGATCCCGATAAAGTTTGGACAGTAGCTTTGTATGATGCGGCGCAAGGTTATCCCTATTTGAAACGATTTGTTTTTGAAGCGGGTAGCCGTAAACAAAGTTTCTTGGGAGATAATCCAGATTCCCGTTTGTTGTTGATTACCGATACGGCCTATCCCCGTATTGAAGTCGCATTCGGAGAGGGGGACTCTTTCCGGGAACCTATGGTTGTGGATGCAGCCGAATTTATCGCAGTGAAAGGCTTTAAAGCGAAGGGGAAACGGCTTACGACTTATTCTGTCGCGACCATTAACGAATTGGAACCGTTGAGGCAAGAAGACGATTCTGTCGTCGAAGATGACAGTAGTGTCGAAACGGATACTCTTATGGATAGTAATGTCGATAAACCGGAAGATAGTGCTTCGGGACAAATGACTTTGTTTTAATTATGACGAAATATAAGGCGATTTTATGTGCCATTTTAATGGGTATTACTTTTTCGATATTTTCTCCTTTATGCGTATCGGCACAGGAAAAAGAATCGGAGAAGCCGTTACGCCCGGTCACGTCTGTATTTACGGTCGAACTCGGAAGGCAAAGTGCTTTGGATACCTATTTGACACCTATCCGTTATTGGGGATTAGATGTGGCTTTGGGGTACGAACGTCTTCGGGCGGTTAGTTTTGCCCCGGAAAAGTGGTTTACCCGCCACAATGTTTCCGGTTCATTCGCCTCGATGACTAATCAATCGGGGAGCGGCTCTATGTTATCGTTTTATTTGGACTATTCGTTTGCGATGTTAAGAAGATGGCAGTTGCTCGATGGACTGTATGTGTCTGGGGGAGGAGAGGCCGCACTTACATTGGGGGGATTGTATAATTTGCGTAATTCCAATAATCCGGCAACGGCGAAAGCTGCCATCGACTTGGGTGCTACCGCTATGGCTTCATATCATTTTTATATATCACGATTGCCGGTAACTCTTCGCTATCAGGTTTCATTACCGGTAATCGGTACTTTTTTCTCTCCTGAATTCGGACAGTCCTATTATGAGATGTTCGGTATAGGGAATTGTAGCGGGATCGTCCATTTCGGAGCATGGCATAACCGGGTCGATGTGCGGAATTATATTTCGGTCGATCTTCATGTGGGAAAGCGGGCATTACGTCTGGGGTATCGTCAAGTAATGCGTACGACGCATATCAATAGTATAGATACACAAGTATTGACTCATACATTTGTGTTGGGAATTTCCGGTGAGATATTTCGTGCGGCTCCTTCGGATCGTCGGATAGTTTCGGTTTATTATTAATGGGAGATAGGATATGATGCATAGGTTTTCAAAAATAGGACTATTGGTTTCGATTTTATCGGTTTTCATGTTTCCGTCTTGCCATAAAGTGGAAGTGTTCGAAGATGATCCTTATGGTAATTTCGATGCTTTGTGGACTATTCTCGATGAACGATACTGTTTTTTTGAGTATAAGAATATAGATTGGACGCAAATACGAACCAAATATCGGAAGAAGCTGACATCGAGAATGACATCGGAGGAGTTATTCAGTGTCTGTAACGATATGCTCATGGAGTTGAAAGACGGCCATGTGAATCTTATCGCCGCACATGATACCTCGCGGTATTGGGATTGGTTGTATGGTTCTCCCACGAATTACGACGAACGTATTATAGATGAGTATTATCTTAATTTCGACTATCGGTATACCAGTGGTATAAAATATAAGATATTGCCTCAAAATGTAGGATATATGTACTACGGCAGTTTTTCTAGTACCATAGGCGATGGCAACCTCGACCAGATATTGGCCTATTTATCGACTTCTACGGGATTGATTATCGATGTGCGCAGCAATGGCGGCGGGTCTTTGTCGAATGTCGAGACTTTGGTGTCTCGGTTTATTAACCGAAAGACGGTCGTCGGTTATATTTCCCATAAAACGGGATTCGGGCATCAGGACTTCTCTGAGCTTTATCCAATAGAATATTCTCCGTCGAGCCGGATTCGTTATCAAAAGCCGGTCGTTGTATTGGCCAATCGAGGTACATTTAGTGCGGGGAATAATTTTGTATCGGTGATGAAAGCTCTGCCAAATGTTATTGTCATAGGCGATTGTACGGGGGGCGGTAGTGGATTGCCTTTTTCGTCGGAACTTCCTAATGGTTGGAGCATTCGGTTTTCGGCTTCCCCGATATATGATATAGAACGGCAACATACAGAGTTCGGTGTTGAGCCGACCGAGGGGTTTAAGATGGATATGGATTCCGAACAGGCTTCGAAAGGTCACGATACCATACTCGATCGGGCAATCTCTTACATAACAGGTTCTTGATGAAAGATTTGTTTTTCACCCGATAAACTTTGTGTCTTAATAATTGTATAGTTTGTAAACTTCTCGTATATTTGCACCGTCGTTTGCGGACGTGGCGTAATTGGTAGCCGCGCTAGACTTAGGATCTAGTGTCTTGCGACGTGTGGGTTCGAGTCCCGTCGTCCGCACAAAGCCTGTAAGAATTCTTACAGGCTTTTTTTGTTTTGTCGGGGATAAATTTAAAGACTCTGTATCTTTCCGGTATGATGGCGGTAGGCTATCTATGAATAAAAAATAGAGAACGTTTCTAAATATTTTGGTTTGAGGTGGGTAAAGATTTTTTCTTTTATCGTCTTTATGTATATAGTAATATCATGAAAATTGGTTTAGTTATGAATGTGAAACTCTTGAAGAATTTAGCTTTTTTAGGCTTGTTATCGTTTTCGGTTTTCCCTTCTTTTGCTTTGTCGAAAATTATTCCCGATGGAACAATTCCTTATAATATGGGAGTTCAGTTAAAAGGCGATACCGATGGTCCGGAGGATTTAGATCGTGTACAGGAATTAGGTATGAAGTGGGTAAGACGAGGGTTTATTTGGGAATCTATCGAACGAGAAAAAGGTGTTTATGATTTTAGTCAGTATGATCGTTTTGTAAACGATTGTGAGAAGAGAGGTTTGAAAATTATTGGCTGTATGGCTTTTAGTAATAAACTGTACGGGCATGTGAAAGACGAACCGGCTCGTTCGGCTTATGCCGATTTTGCAGCTGAGTTGGTAAAACACTATAAAGGGCGAAATATTATATGGGAGATATGGAACGAACCGAATACGATGACATTTTGGGGACGTCATGGGAAAGTCGGCAACTCCCCTCAGTATGCCCGGGAATATACAGATTTGGTACGGGCTGCCGTGCCGGCCATGAAAAAGGCCAATCCCGATTGTGTGATTTTGGCGGGTTCGGTTTCGAACATGTGGTCTGAGTCTTATAAATGGATGTCCTATTGTTTTGCAGATGGTATGTTGGATATCCATTGGGATATATGGTCGGTGCATCCTTATGGCGTGAAAGCCCCGGAGGATTACATGGAGGCGTATTCTCATACTCGCAATTTAATGAAGAAAGCCGGTGGAGATACCGGTCGTCTTTGGATAAATTCGGAGCGGGGTTTCCCTTTGGGTAAGGCCGAGGGATATGCAGGGGGCGATCCTTCTCTTGCGTATGAATATCAAGCGTGGCACGTGATTCGGCAGTATCTTGTTGATTTATTAGAGGGGTTGCCTGTGACCATTTGGTATGAATGGGGTGGAAAAGAGGGATTTGCTTTATACCGTGCAGGAAATATGACTCCCGCCTATAATGCTTGTAAAACCTTTGTGAAAGAGTTAAGCGGATACAAGTTGGATTGCCGAATGAAGACAGAGAACAAGAGGGATTTCCTACTCCGTTTTATCGACAAGAACGGCAATGAAAAGTTGGTCGCTTGGACGGCTCCGGGAGTGATGGAAAGCCCCGATAAGATAGTGCCTCATTCGATAAGGATAGCGGTGGGTGATGTTTCTCCCCGATTGGTCTCAACCGATTTATATGGCCGAACCGATATTGTAGAGGTGTCGAAAGGTGTTATAGAGTTGTGCCTGACAGGGGCTCCGGTATATATTACTCTTCGATAAATAAGATGGAAATAATTTCTTGTTTTGATTGTCGGGGCGTCTTTGGGTTATATCGATGATTTTACTAAGGGGGTAAGAATAAAAAAATTGATTGTCTCCCGACAACCAATCTTCTTAACCTTAAATCTAATACCATGAAAAACACAGTGCAAATATACTGCTTTTATATGTTTTACAACATGTTTTCTGGAAAAATTATTCTTGTTTTATACTATTTTAATATTTGAGCTGCTGTTTTAAAGAAAAGAAATAAAAATGCCCCTATATTACAGGGGCATTTTTATTTCTTTTGCGTTTTATCTTTATTGAATATCGATGCTATTCAATAAGTCTACTTTCCCTTCATTTACCAGTTTCAGAATTAATTCGCCGAAAAGTGTGTTTTGCCAAGCGAACCAAGCCCGAGTGAAATTTTGGGGATCGTTTTTATGGAACGATTCGTGCATGAATCCTGTTCCGGCATCCGTTTTCATCAACATTTCTATGCACTCTTTTATTTCTTGATCGTTTTGACTGGTAAATGCCTTCATCATAATACTCATAGGCCATACCATATCATAACCGATGTGGGGGCCTCCTATGCCTTCGCCGGCGCTACCTTTGAAGAAGTAGGGGTTATCTTCGCTCCATACGAATTTACGGGTGTTTTGATAAATAGGATCGTTTATGTCCACATCACCCAAATAGGGCATTGCCAGCAGGCTGGGAACATTGGCATCGTCCATCAGCAGTTGGTTCCCGAATCCATCGACTTCGAAAGCATATATTTTACCGTATTTCGGGTGATTATAAACCGCATACTTTTGCAGGGCGGTTTCTACCTCTTGGGCCAGATCGGAACATTCTTTCGCCAGTTTCTCGTTGTGATTTACCTTCCGCAGGATTTCAGCAGATTTTCTCAATGAAGTTACGGCAAAGAAATTTGAAGGAACGAGAAATTGGAATGTCGTGGCATCGTCGGAGGGACGGAACGCAGAGATTATCAGTCCGACGGGTTTTACCGGATTTCCTAATCCGTTGTTGGTCATTGTATCAAGAGCTCTCTCTGTTTTACGTTGGAATTTGTAGGGGCCATTGCCTTCTTTCCGTTGCTGTTCTTTGAAAGTTCGCAGTACATTCGTAATGGCTTGTATCCATTCTTCACCAAATACACTGGTATCACCGGTAACTTTCCAATATTGATAGGCTAACCTAATGGGATAACACAGCGAGTCTATTTCCCATTTGCGCTCGTGCAGTTCGGGCTTCATATCTGTCAAGTCAGTCATCCAGTTGCCACCCGTAGGTCCGTCGTTGAAAGCATTGGCGTACGGATCAATGTTGATGCAAAGGAACTGACGGCGAATGACACCTTCGAGCATCTCTTTCAATTGCGCATCATTGTTGGCTAACTGCACATATGGCCACACCTGCGCACCGGAGTCACGCAGCCACATAGCATGGATGTCACCGGTATAAACAAAAGTATCGGGTTTACCGTCCAGCATGCGAAAGTGTACAGTAGTGTCAAGCGTATTAGGAAAGCAATTCTCAAACATCCACGCCAACTTAGGATTGGTAAGCAGTTTCTTCACGCGAAGAATCTCAGCTTCCACCGCTTTTGAGGTGAAAAGGCGTTTCTTCATTTTTGGACGATTGCTCTTGTAAGCAGCAGTCATCTGAGCATAGTTCTCCACACAAGTGTTGTCACCTTTCAGGGTAAAAGTGTCTGCCTTAGCATAGCCTTGCATACAGAGCATGGCAACAGCGCACAAGGTAATGTTTCTCTTTTTCATTTGGTCTGATTCGTTTTAATTATAAAGACTGATTAGCGAACACGGCCAAACGCGCGTACATCTCTACCATGGCGGCTTGTGTCAGCAGCCATTTACGATTGTCGCAGCTCTTGCCGGTGAAATCAGTATTGAAAAGGCCGTTATCTTCACGGGCATGCGTCCAAGCATAGTCCAGACTGCGGGCAAAGGAATCAAGATAAACCTTGTTACCGTCCACCTGATAGAGCTCTATAAAACCACGCAACATAACGGCGGTGAACCACACATCGCCCTTCTTCAGCATACGGAACGGTTCTCCCTGTCCGGGGGTGAATTCCATGAAGAAATAATTATGGCAAGCGGCAGCAATCGCTTGCGCATCCTTCAGATACTGCCCATTACCGGTAAGCTGAAGAAGTGCTTGTGACACGCTTCTGCTATATTTTGTGCATCTTCCAGATAACTTTTCTGTTTGGTAATTTGATAGAGTAGGGCAGCTGCCTGCATCATTTGTCCACTGTTATAGGCAAATTTGGCACGTCCTATCTCACCGTCCAAACGCATGTTGTCGAAGTAAAGGCAGTCTGTTGTGTCCTGCAATGTTGCTTTAGTCCACTCGTACAAACTCTTCCCTTTCTCAAAATAGGAGCTGTCTTGCGTAGCCTTGAAAAGTTTCAGGGCAAAGACGGAACCAGGGGCGTTGGAACAAGTGTTCTTTGATTCCTTCTTCTGTTCGCACCAATAGATACCTCCTCCCAAACAATCGTCCATACCGCTTTCTATAAACTTCCAGATAAGCTTGGCGCTCTGCAGATAGTTCTCTTGGCTAGTCATCAGATAGACGTCTGTGAAGTCAATGCCGAGCCACACGTTGTCATCGTAAAAGCGGTCGGACAACGGAGCGTCCTTGATGTAAGAAGCATACGCTTCGGGCATACGACGAGTATCGAAATATTCAGCAAGTCCCGGAAGCACTTTCTCATCAAGCAACTTCTGATAGTTCCCGAAATCTTTCTTGTTATCTTTAGTGGCCTCCATCAACGCATTCACTGCGGAGAAGGTACCGGAATAAGGCCACAAATAAGAGTAGAGATTGGGACGGTTCTTCTGTTCCTCGGAAGCCAGATAAGTAGCGGTATAGCCTTCCACGTCCGAAGGATAATTCTCACGCAACAGACAAGTGCCCGGTGCGGAATAGTGAGCATATAAGGAATCAAGTGTTTGTGTAGATCTGACCAGCATTGCGTTGTCTGCCACAGCCGGTTCTTTCTGTGTCTTGCATCCGGTTACTGCCAAGGCGCATGCCAATAGGCAGAGGAGTGCTTTCTTGGAATTTTTCATCTTTTTTCTACGGCATTAAATTGTTCGACTTGTTTTTCACTCCGTTGCAGGAGTCTTCTTTTATATAATATATAAACCCTATTAAAAACGATTGCAAAAATAGACAGTAAGGTTAAAAGCCAACTATAAATCCGTGACATAACCGTCCACATTCCGGACATGGCAGAATTCTAAAACAAGTTTGTCACAAAACAGACACACCGTTTCCCCCATACTTCGGAAACATCATTTCCCAACAACTGGAAATTCTGAAATACGCAGGGTTGTACAACCGTAGGGTATCAGCGTGATTTCTTGCTCTCCTCCTTCGGCACTGCCACAGAAAGAGAAAGGCTGGGGCCCTGCCATTTCATTATATACTGTCCAAGTAGGGATAAGACGAGCCTTCATCTTTATTTCAACCGGTGCATTTTCCTGATTCCAAGGAAAGTCCAATTGCTGTTTTTGGCTATTGATACTTACTTGGGCCACCTCGTTCATTCTGTTACGGTCAAAATCCACCAATCCGTAGTTCCATGGATCCGAAGAAGTCACCTGATAATAATAAGAACCATACCAACTATCCTTAAACTCTTTCTTTTCCCAATTTTCTTCCATTTTCAGGGCATATACCAACGGACCTCTTTCAATAGATACTGCGTTTTCATACCAAGTGCTAGTAAAGACCTCCATGGGCAGATACAGTTCAATCTTATCATTCCGCTTCCATATACGGTCTACGATAGCTATTTTCCCACCTTTGACAGTTTGCTCCATCTTTCCATTTACCCGTATTTCAGCTTGCTTGCACCACTTCGGAACACGCAGGTGAAATGGAAATTTCACTTGTTTCACCTTATTCCTCACCTCTTTAATGGTAAAAGTTATCTGATGATCCATCGGATAGTAAGTATCTTCACTGATAACCACCGGTACATTATCACCCACATTGGCTGTTACTTCCGACGGAGAATAGACAATGGCTGCAATGCCGTTATCAGGTGTGGCATACCATAGGTGCTGTGTAAATTTTGGCCAACCTTGGTGCATATTCGAAAAACAACATGGGTATCCGGTCAGAGTGCCAAAAGCAAGGTCTGTCCCTTCATGATCCTGGTCGAAGTTGCGACGATGGCGTGTTACCATCACCTGATTCGGTTGCTGGAAATATTGCTTAGTCATAAAGTCATCGGATATTTGGGCTGGTAAAGCATTAAAAGCAATGCGTTCCAAATGGTCGGCAAAGTCTATGTCTCCTGTAATCTCCACCATTTTTTCCAGCGAGTACATCAACTCTACGGCCGAACACAACTCCGAGCCTTGTGTAGGATTGTTTCCATGCAAAGCCTCATCGCCTCCATACATGCCTTGCGGCTGTCCGTGGAACCGGCGAATATCTCGAAAGCCTTCCTTGACAGCATCAATATATTTCCGGTCGGTATCTTGCTGATAATAAATAATCGGTTCTTTGATGCCTTGTGCCAAATTAACACAGTGTATAGTGCAGGGTCTGCGCAAGTCTCCCCTATCTACCATATCTATGAAACTGAAACTCTGCCGGTGCAGCAAATGCCCCAATTCAAGCAAAAAATCCTCCCCCGTAAGATTATAAAGCCAATATACAGCTTGCAAATTGTCACAAGCACGGAATTCTGCCCAACTGCTCCAGTGTCCTAAAGGTTTTTGCGGCAAGGTATTCAGTTGATAACGGAAATATTTTGTCATAAAAGCGACGACTCTCTTATCGTTCGTTGCCGAATAATACTGCTGTAGGATTTTCAGCACGACCATACGCGGCCACCAGTCTTGCGAGTTATCACGTTGCAGTCCAGGCTCTCCCGGATAATCTTTTTCAGGACCGAAGAATCCGTCCTCACGCTGGCTCTGCAAAGCCCATTCTATCCAAGGTTGCACTTTGGCTTTCAAGACATCATCATCCAGTATATACGCCAAAGGAAGTAGACCGTCTATCCAGTATGGACCGCGTTCCCACTGGTCTCCATCACCACCTAACCAACCATTGCGTTTGCCCATAACCGAAGGGTAAAGAACATCCATCTGACCACTGGCGCCATTTTTCTGACGAACCAGCATTTCGTGCAACCAGCCTTTAGGTTTGATACTGCCTAAAGGAAGTTCCATTAAGGGCTTACGGAGTAGAGGATAGCGATTATTCTTGTAGTTTCCTTCTACTACCTGGCTCAAAAGAGCATCCACTTGTTTCTCCGCCTCAGGCGTAAACCACTTTTGAGCAGATATTGTAAAGAGATTAGCAGCTAATAAACATACAACAGCAAATATTTTAATTTTCATTTTTCAAGGTATTTGTTATTTCCAATAAATTTACTTCAATAGAGTTGTTAACTTACTCACATTAAGCACTTACACCTGAGAATCATCAGATCCTTGTGTCTGTCACCACAGACACAAGGATCTGAAAAATGGGAATATAATAACTGTTTATTCGTATACTTCCATTTCATAAATGCGCACATCTTTACCAGAAGCCGATTGCATGGGCTGTGTCACTAAAAGACGCAGGTAGCGAACACTTTCAGACTTATTTAGCGTGCGATTCAGTACATTCTTACCATTACCAGAAACATAGTCCAGTGTGCGCCATTCACCATTCTTGTCGCTCTTACCTTGCAGAAAGCAGGAGGAAGTGACGTAGGAATGGTTTTCGCCGGCAGCGTTCAGTAACTTCCAGCCATTAATGCTTCTTTCACCGCCCAAATCAAAGTCTACGTAGTGGGGCATTTCAGCAATAGCACACCACTTTGTGTTTTCGTC
>OHEN01000798.1_pt1 | contig 13593 bp, 5 predicted proteins | sample 1567291 | NCBI WGS metagenome assembly OHEN01 (sample SAMEA3879592, study PRJEB24766) | human gut metagenome | biome: human-associated habitat; feature: feces | place: USA | collected 1985/1987
AACTCAACCCAACGATATACTTCTGAATCAAGGTTGCGTCAACAACACTGATTTCGCCGTCATGGTTTACATCGCTGTTAAAAAGCTGAGTCTTGCCGAATTTTACAATACCTACAACATATTTCTGAACAGATGTTGCATCTCCAACCGTAATGTTTCCGTCTGGATATGCATCACCGCAAGTCAGGCAGTTCAATTTGCCACCAATCGTTATTTTACACTCTGCGCCGTTTTTAAGTCTGCAATATTTATAAGCCATAAGGCCCGTATCCTCGCCAAGCTGTCTTGAAATATACAACTCCGCATAGCCGTTCTTATCGGGGACAAAAGATGTTACCGCACCTCCGCTGACAAAATATGCGCCCGAGGTTGCATAGCAAGGTTTGCCGCTGCTGTCTGTACCGAAATCCTCATATGTAAAGTCAAAATTCTTGTATGTGCCATCGCTGAGTTTTCCGCTCATTGTGCCATCATCATTAAAGACATCAGGAAAATAGTCGGAGAGTTTAATCCTTATCTTAACATATTCTCCGCCTGTTGAATCATAATTGAATTTCATACCCGTATTACCAAAATAACGATTATCCGCTGTTATCATATGGCGAGTAAATTCCTGATTTTTCGGGAGATTTACAAACTTCGGTGCATCAATACAGTCCTTAAACATCACGCTGTACTTTTGATAATCCGTTGATATGAACATTGCCCCGAAATTCTTTGCCGTATTTTCGGTATATCCCGTTGTTGTAACAAAAAGCTGATTGTTTGAGATTTTCTGCGTTGTACCTGTAACTTCAAAGTCCTTGCGATCTTCATACTCGCTTACCGCACCTGTCATAAGAACCGAACCGACGGTAAGCACACCGCACATTGCGATTGCAGTTAATTTTTTGATTATACTTTTCATTGTTTTTCCTCTTTCTATCAATAGGGGCGCTCATTGGACGCCCGATTTGATTGAATTTTATGTTTTCGCAAAATCAGTTGATGTTATGGAAGTTGTGTGTAATTGGCGACATATATATAATCTGTCTTATCAAAAAGATTGTACCATTACTTCGTCAGTTTGCTTTTACATGAAATTTTTATTTAACTCAACCCAACGATATACTTCTGAATCAAGGTTGCGTCAACAACACTGATTTCACCGTCATGGTTTACATCGCTGTTAAAAAGCTGAAGCTTGTCAAAGTCCTCAATACCTACAACATATTTTTGAACAAGCGTTGCATCAGTAACAGAAATGTATCCGCTTAAATCCGTATCACCGCAAGTTAAACCGACCAGAGTATCTCCGATTCTTCCGTAATCGCAATGAGCTCCGTCTTTAAGTCTGCAATAGCGGTACGACATTACTTTTGTATCTACACCAAGCTGTCTTGAAACATATATTTCAGCATAGCCGTCCTTATCGGGAGCAAAGGATGTTACCGCACCTCCGCTTGTCGCATATGTGCCGGATTCCGCATAGCAATTAACACCGATGCTGTCAGTTCCGAAATCTTCGTATGTAAAATCAAAATCCTTGCAAGAACCGTCGCTAAGCTCAGCAGTCATTGTTCCGTTTTCATTGAACAGACGGGAAAAATCGGAAAGCTTGATTTTTACCTTAACATATTCACCGCCTGTTTTGTCAAACTGATAGAATGTCTGAACATTACCGAAATAACCGTGACCCTGCGTCATCATATACTTTACAAATTTTTCGCCCTTTGGAAGATTTAAAAATCTCGGTGCGTTGATACAATCCTTAAACCATATATCGTAATCCTTTTCTTCGGTTGTTTGGAACTTTGCGCCGAAATTTTTATCGGTATTTTCAGTGTATCCCGTTGTTGTCACAAAAAGCTGATTGTTTGAGATTTTCTGCGTTGTACCTGTAACTTCAAAGTCCTTGTGATTTTCATCCTCGCTTACCGCCCCTGTCATAAGAACCGAACCGACAGTAAGCACACCGCACATTGCGATTGCAGTTATTTTTTTAATTATATTTTTCATTGTTATCCTCCGTGTTTGTAATTTTATCCGCAAATTTGTTCATACTTGTCTAAGTTTATCAATCTATTTTTCTTATGTCAATAATTTTGAAATAAATTCGGCATTTACGGCAATATATGCGTATTTTTCAAATATTAACTATTACAAATGACAGACAAAATACTCGGTCATTTCTGTTTTAAACAATTGGTCTTTAAACAAAAAAACAGACTGCATCGTGATGCAGTCTGCTGTAAATTATGACGCACGCTCACATATTACATAGTAACGGTCAAAACCGCCGTTGCCGTCACTTATGCAGGTAAACATCGTGAGCAAATCTCTGTCCTTCTGCAAATAGCAGTCGCTTGATTCGCTCGGCTTATTGACTTTGGTTTCAACGACCTTGTAATTGAGTGTATCCCAATAATTTGTGATTGAAACCCTGTCACCAATTTTGAGGTTGCGGAGGTTGTCAAAGAATATTCGACCGATGTATCCCGTGTGACCTGCAAGGACTGCGTTTGTATTCTTACCGCCAATCGGCAATGAGGTTGCACTCATATGTGCCGCACCGTAGCTCATATTTGAGCTGTTCGCACCGAGGTAAATCGGCAGACGCATATTTATTGTTTCAGCGGTAACATAGCCGTAAATGCCGTCGGTTATGCCGTAATCCTCAAGATTGACAGCAGCCTGTGAATAGGTATCGTTGCGGAGCATTTCATACTGGTTTGTTTCAAGTTTTTTGTTGTAGGCAACGCTGTCATTGAAAAGTCTGTCGAGGTCAGCCTTGAAAACAACGGGCTGTTTGGAGGTACGCTTGCCGTCCCTGTCAATTTTGTAACCATCTTCATCAACCTTGCCGTCCTTGACCGCCTGTTCAAAAGAGCCGTCCTCGACTTCTTCAACACGGGTATCAAAGCCGTCAGCCTCACCGTTTGAAATCTGTGTTCCGATAAAATTTGATATAGGGGGGAATGCGACAAGACCTATTCCGACAACGAGCATTGCTATTGCCACACCCGTAAGTATTTTTTTAATCATCGGAATCACCACCCGAATCATTCTGATTTTCGTCAGCCGAGTCATCTCTCAGCCGTTTTGCACCGTTCGACTTCTTCTTTTTGCGTTTGAGCAGAAATACAACCACAAACACAACAAGTGCAACAAAGCCGACAATTATGCCGATTGCGACTGCATAAGGGATTTTGTAACCGAGAAAGAATATGTAACCGTTATCAAATTTTGCAAGCGACTCGCCCGTTTCAATATACTTTGTATCGTCATAATCGACACGCTTGCCACGCACGAGAAGTCTGTGAGTATTAACGCCGTATGGGGTACAGGTCAAAAGCGTTACAAGGTCTTCGCCGTCAACAATCCGCAAGGAATTGATTTCCGAGGGGAGAACAACTTCGATTTGATCAACCTCATATTTCAGCGTTCTGTCGAGGATATGAACATAAAATTCATCGCCTACTTTCATATCAGTGAGATAATCAAAGAAAGTTTCTCCCGGAAAACCCGAATGGGCAGAAATTACGGAATGTGTGCTTGCACCGCCGACAGGCAGGGAAGTGTTTTGAAGATGCCCTGCACCTTTGGAAAGAATCTCTTCGCTTGTGCCGTGATAAATCGGCAGATAAACATTGATTTTCGGCACATCAATATAGCCGATAAGACCGTTATCATCAATATTGAGAGTTTTCTCATAATTTGCACCGATTTTCTGAAAAGCCTTTTCGTCGAACGGGTCGGTAATTATCATATTATTTGAAAGGCTGTTATTGTACTTTGTCGCCTCTTCAAACATTTTTTGAGTTTTCTCACTCGGCATCTGAGCAACCCTGTTGGTGTACTCCTTAACCCTGCTTCTACTGACATAGTTATTAATTGCGGAGCTGACAAGCGGATAGCTCATTATGCCGATTCCTGCAACGAATATTAAAACTATTAGTAAAATTGACAGCTTTCGTTTCATAAAATTTTCCTTTTCTGCGTGTTTTTGTTCCGTTGTTATTATACTATATTTTACTATTTATCGCAACTGCACGGCGAGCCGCCGTTCCCAGTTCGTGAAGATAGTTTGTGCAATGCCAAAACATATTCCGCCCGAGCGTAACATTGTGGTGGTTTGCAACATTTATAAAATTTGATTTAACATATAATTTGCACCGTTGGCGACGGGTGGAGGCGGTTTTAGCATATACAAATGCGGTGCGGAACACCGCCACCTTAATTATTCATTATTCATTAAATAAAGCCAAAATAGAACGGGGATGCGTTGCCGCATCCCCTGAAAATTACATATATCATATCACAGATTTTAAGATAAAGATATTCGATTAATTATTTAGCTGCTTTCTTTCTCTTAAGAACAAAGAGAAGAACGCCTGCACAAGCGATAAGTGCTGCACCGCCAACATAGAACATCATTGTACCCATACCACCTGTCTGAGGAACAGTTACAGGGTAATCCTTAACTACTGTAGCAGCGCCGTTTTCAACTGTACCAACTGGTGTGTATGCCTTTGCAACAGCTGTTACTTTGAATATAGTAGAGTTGATGTTGTAGCCTGCAGGAGCCTTTGTTTCCTTTACAAAGTAATCAACGCCAGGTGTAAAGTAGAACTCGTGTGTGCCATAGTAGAACTTATCGTTGCCGTTAGTTGTTGTTGTTGCCTTAACAGTTTCACCTTCAACTACGATTGCCTCGGTGCATGTTGAATCCTTATAAAGTGTGAATTCAGCGCCTGCAAGCTTTGTTGATGTTGCGTTACCGTCAACCTTTGTTACATCAAGACCTGCAGTTGCAACATTTACAGTATCATTACCTGGCTTGTATGTGAAGTTGCCTTCATTACCATAGTAAAGACCGTCTGTGTTAGGGAGGTCTTTAGTAACTTTAGTAGCAATATCAGCGTTTACCTTAGCTGAGAATGTTACCTTGACTGTATCATAACTGTAGAACTCGTTACCATTAAGGAGTGCTTCTGAAGCAACGACTGCGAATGTAGCTGTTGCATCAACGCCAGTGGCATCTTTATAATCATAATTAGGAACTACTGTGAAGTCGCCGTCCTCTGCAGGTGTTTCAGCACCATCCTTAACAAAGTAAACCTTTACAGTACCGTCAATGAGCGAAAGAGCGTTGTCCATGTTATCAACAATTGCATACTTTGCAATCTTGTTAGTTGTTGAACCTGCTGTTGAAGCTGTAAGTGTGTAATCAGCGTTCTTCTGTGTACCAACATTGCTGTCTGCAACTGTCTTTGTAACTGTGATACCTGAAACATCAATCTTTGAAGCAAGGTTTACTGTTTCATAATCGTATGTCCAGTCTTTGCCATCGAAGTAAGGAAGTGAGATGAGTGAACCCTGTACAGACTTAACTGTACCAGGCTTCTTAGAGCAGTATACATAATAGATACCGTCTGCAAGGTCTGTAATCTCCTGTGTAGAAACATCTGCTGAACCGTCATATTTGAATGTAACAGTCTTATCAGCTGTACCTGTCCATGACATACCATCACAAATTGTGATGATTTTCTTGCTCTTGTCTGTATCTGTTGAGTTGAGAGCGTTTACAAGGGCAGTGTTGCTTGCATAAGCATCTTCAACTGTTACTGTACCTGTTGTAGTATCAACCGTTGCGAGCTTGAAGAATTTGTACTCATAAGTACCAACATAGTCGGCTTTATCACCTGTTGTATCGGCATTAGGGTTGCATGATACTGTAAGTGTTGTAGCAGCGCTTGCTGAGAATGGGATCATGAGAGCGATCATCATTACTGCGAGAACTGCTGCAAAGATTTTCTTTGTAGTTTTCATTTTTCTTTCTCCTTTGTGTTTGATTTAATATATGTAATTATATTCTAACCGAATGGTTAAACGGGTTGGGGTGGCTGCATGGCAGACACCGGCTAACAACGGTGTCCGTAGCAGTCAAAGAGGTTTTCTATGAAAGAAACATATGATTAAAAAATCACCTGTTCTAACAAGTTAAATCATATTGGGTTACTTTCTGCGTCCTGCTCTGCGTTTTTTACGAGCTTTTCCGTAATAGATTGCGTAACCCGTGAACATTGTCACCGCAAGACCTGCAACCGACAAACCGAGAACAACATAGCCGTTCATACCGTCACCGCTTGCCTTAGGCATTGTTATTGCACCGTCAACATAATTATATGTAACATCGTACTTACCCTCAACAGGAAGTGTGAAGTAGGAAAGTGTGTAGTTCGGGGTGTAACCCTCTGACGGTTTGTACTCAAACAGACAGTATGTTTGATATGTTGAAGTACCTGTTATATAATTGTCGGAACTTTCGTTCCATACAACTTTACCGTTTGTTTTTGTAAACTCGCCCTGACCGTCCTTGAAGATTGTCAGATTGCCAAACACAGCCTTACCGTCGCTGCCTGTCGTTTTAGAAACCATATGAGTTTTCATTGAGGTATCTTTAATGATTGTATTGATATCATCTGCAGTAAAGATACCCTCACCGGACACCTTCATCACCGCAAATTCCGTATCACTTACATTACCGCCTGTCTGATTCTTCTTGTTTACTGTTGCGCTTCCGTGTGTGGTTTCATTTGCAAACAGGGCTTCATTTTCTTTAACAGAAGTAGAATCGTTGAAGTATTCTGCAAGCTCAGCATCGGTTTTGTCTTTAATATCTGAGCTACTAACCTTAATATACTTAGGCGCTGTTACTTTACCGTTTTCAAGAAGTTCAATCTCGGCAAGCCAGGTGTTTGTATCCATTTTATAATCGGATGCATTTGCACCTTCGGCAAGAGCCTCGGTAATCTTAAATCTGTAAACACCCGCAGTGACTAATTTGAGGTTTTTGAATTCAACCTTACCGTTTTTGTCAGGTGTTTCCAAATTCGTGGAAATTGTTTTTGCGCTGTTTGTCTTGATAGGTTTGCCGTCGGCATCAGGTTTTGTTGTATCCATTGATTCAAGACCTGTCAATGTATAGACGAACTTGCTGCCGCTGTAAGCCTGACCGTCAAGAGTTTTATTTACCGAAATGGCAATGTTTGTAGGATTAACCTTATTGATAAAGTTAAGCGCATTTCCTGCTTCGGCGAGAGTACCGACAAATGTACCGTCGTCGAAGCTCTGATTGCCTACTTTGTAGGGAACATAACCTATAACTCTTTTCTCTGTAATCTTATAGGTTGCACCTACAGGAATATTGAGAAGCTTAATGCTTTCGCCCTTTTTGATTGTGAACGAACCGTCCAAGGGTGTACGGTAAGCTGTGCTTGAATAATCACTTGCGCCCTTCTCTTTGAGCTGATACTCAAGAGGATAGGTCTTGTAGTCATAGGTTGAATCGCTGCCGTCAAAGTCGAGAGCAATTGCAAATGTAAACTGCTGACTTGTGTCGTAGTCGGTTTTACCGTCTTCATCAACAACATTCTTTGAAATTTCAAGAGGTGCTGTCACTATCTTGTTAGTATAGTCGAGCTGGAGCTGTGCATAAGCCTTTTTATCAGCGGGATCCGCAAGATTGAATTCCGACTCCGTAGCTGAACCGCTCTTGATTATTGAACCGACTCTGTTGTTAACGAGTTCCCAGTTCGTTGTGTATTTAAGATTACTGCTGTCTGTTGACTCGTCAACCGTCATATAGTTGCCGGTCTTGAATGAGTTGTCAAAGTCAGCTATATAATTATCTTTAAGTGTGAAACCGCTGTTTGAAAGAGTTTCATTGCTTGTGCTTTCGTCTGATTTTGTAAGCTTGTAGCCTTTACCGGAGGTATCGTTGCCGTTCTCTTTGATTGTATAATCAAAAGTTTCATTAGCTTTGAGGTCATCTGAAATTTCAGAAACAACATCGCCTGTATCAAGTGCCTTTGTAACCTTGAGGTCATTGTTGGCAGGTGTCATTGTAAAGTTTACTGAGAAGTTAGACTCAGCCTCACCACGCTCCATATAGAATACTACCATATGGTATGTCTTGTTAGGATCAAGCTGAACACCATTGTTGATTGTCTTTGTAACGATGCCAAGATTTGTATGATGTAACACAGCGTCTCCGGTATACGGAGTGCCGTTATCGTTCCACATTCCACCGTAAAGGTCTGAAAGCGTAAGGGGGGCATCTGGTGTAAGATTGCCGTCAGTTATATTCTGCCACTTACAGAAGTTAGCTTTTGTATTTTTGCCAAGGTCTGCCTTTTTGAATTTGTAAAAACCGTCTGATTTGTCATAAGGTTCTACATAACGTTTACCATTATTATCTACACCAACACTTGTATCCTCCCAAACATTCAGACAGAAGTATTTATTATTTGTCTTAACCCAAAACTCATCACTCGGAACTGTAACTGTTGTCGACGATGATGAAGATGAGTAGTCGGCAAATACATCGTCAGCTGTTGCTTTCATTGTATTAAAGTTAATTGAACCTTTTGCCTCTTTATGGTCACCACCGAGGTCGAGAGCAAGTTCTGCGTTAGCACCTGTTGAATCTTCACCGATATAAACCCAAAGGTCATCGTCACCGCTGAAGTTAAAGGTTGCAGGTTTGTCGTCTGCAAGTAAACCGTTCTTCGGAACTCTGAAGTCTATATCAAGTCTGATACCGAAACCATAGTCAAGGTTATCGTTAGTACCCTTGCCCGATGATGTATTTGAAGTATTGTTGAATGGGAAAACACCATAACCGTTTTCTGTACCGCCGAATTTTCCCAAATCATCATGTACACCAAATTGTTCGCCCGCACCGTAGTTAATTTTGGTAGGTGTGAGGCCGTTCCATGTAAAGTAGATGTTATCTTTTGCATTTTTTGAAGTGAATTCATAAGTAGTAACACCATCAGGGTCAGTAGTTGTACGGAACGGGAAAGATGACTTATAAACATTGGCAACTCTTTTATCATTATATGTAGCGGTTGAAAGTGCCTCAGCATCAAAGTAAGGAGCCTTGACACCATTTGCAACCTGAAGATTGCCCTTACTGTCAAGCCTGTTGTACATAAGACCCTGTAAGGACTGGTTATAATTACCGTCGCCCCATGCCATACCGTTGGCGTTGTTTACTGCATAGTAATAGTTATCATTAAAATCGTTGATGTTTGTAAGTCCTTCTGCGTGGGTCTTAAATGTATCGTAGTGTTTATCACCCCTATACATATTACCGAAGTAGAGAGGATACTTCCAGTCCGATTTATGTGGTAAAGCAATCTTGCTTATGTAGTTGTTGAAGTTATCAAACTGATACCAATAGTCATACATATTGTCGTTACCCTGACACTGAAGATACCCGTTCGCCTGCTCCATATCCGACCAGTAGTCAAAGTATGTTGCGTCAACGCCTACGATGTCAGGATTATCTGAGAATGAATTTTCAACGACAGCACCATAGTTTACATTGTCTATTTCCGAGAATTTTGTCCAGCCTTCGCCTCTGGCTGTCTTAACATATGTAGCCGTGTTCTTGCTGTAGCCCGAACCATCATATCCCGAATCTGTCGGATATGATGTTGCGGAAGATGCACCGTTGAGGTTATGTTCGTTCGGATGGAATCTTAAAAGCGCACCCGCCGGAATTTCACCTTTGAACACCACAGAACCGCTTACCTTGGTGTCTATGGTGTCTTTTGTAAGCTCAACTGTTCCTTCATAGGCATCGTTGTAGTCAAAAGTTGCATAAACCTTTGTAAGCGACTTCCAGTCATCGTTTGAAACATAAACTTTTTTATATGTTGCCTTTGACTGTTTGTCGGGAGCTTCAACAGAAAGGTACTTACTTTCTTTGAACGAGCCGTCAGTTGTAAGATAAAATTCTGTGTCACCCGAAGCACCAGAAATGTCGATGGTCTTGATGAACGGGTTAGTCCACTGACTTTTTGAAGCGTCATAAAGAGCATTATCTTTACTGTATGAGTCGTTAATACCGAGGTCGCTTGTTTGTGTTTCGCCCTTGTTGCTGAAGATTACATTTTTATGGGATGACTTAACATCTACATAGTAGTAATCGCTGTCTGAAGATGTCTTAGTCATTGCAGCACCCGGCCACTCTGCGTTGAAGTCATCCTCGTTTACCCAAGAATATGCATAAGCTTCCTTATAGGTATTATTGCTGTTCTTAAGATAGATACGGCGGGAATCTTTTGCAACAGTCTTTTCGGGAAGAGTAAAATTAACCCCGGAAGAAAGCTCAATTTTTGTTGCACCGGATGGTGCAGTGGCTTCAAAAACTCCCGAAGAATTTTTGCTTACAGTACCCGTTTTGAGAACCGTGCCGTCATCCTTAGCAAAACGATATGTAACAGAAGAAAAATCTTTCCATTCCTTATTCTTGGTCAGGTTAATATAAATCTTCTGTTCCGAAGATGTTGCCGCAAATACATTAAGCAACGTACCCGACACGGCACATACCGAAAGCATGATGGTAAGTGCAAGCACAAGGGAAAAGCTTTTCTTTACGGTTCTGCAAAGCTTTTTACCTAATTTCATAATTTTTTCTTCTCCTTCATTGCCGATTACTTTGTTTTGGCAGTCAAAGTACAATTAAACAGAACTGCATAGGACAGTCCAATATATCTGCCAACTAATTATGAAACGCAATTTTTTGAATTTGTTCTTCTTTTTTACTTGTATACAATTATATAATATTTTATTGCATATTTGTAGAGGCAATACAGCCAAACTTTTGGTAATATTTTTGGCTATTTTGCATATCTGCAAGCACGATTTAATATTTTTGACCATAATGTGATTTTATTACTTATTTATCGCCATTTTTTGTGTTTAAGATAAATTATACCCATTATACAACCTTAACAGGCAGTTAAAAAGTCAATTTCAGCACTAAATTTGTTGATTTTTAATTCTTTTTCAAAAATATCAAAAATTTTTATGCAGGTTTACTCCATGCTGTGCGTGCGAAAATATGTATTATTTTGCGATTGCTGCTTTTAAAATGCCCCAAAACCTACATTTTACTGAAATTTTCAGATATATTTTTATAATCAGTTTCTATATCCGATAAAATTAATCACCAAACACCTTGAAAATTCGGCATAAATAAAGGGCAGAGTATTGCTCTCTGCCCCTCAAAATGTAATTCACTTAAACTGTAATTATACAAACCGCTTTATGCAAACATATTAAAGATCTCTGCCGCAGCACTTCTTGTACTTTTTACCGCTGCCGCACGGACAGGGATCGTTTCTGCCGATTTTCTTGCCCTTACGGATAGTCTTGTTGACAGAATCCGTACCGTCTGCAGAAGTTTCTGTAGGCTGAGCAACCTGCTCACGGTGAAGCGCCTGCTTTACGGCGTCCGACTGTTCAACAGCTTCTTCATCATCGGATGCAGACTTTGCCGCTGCGGCAGCCCTCTGAGCTGCTCTCTTTGCCGCTGCAATTGCATCCTGTCTTTTCTGAATCTCATAAACACGCTTTGGCATAATGAGCATCATCTTGACAGTATCTTCACGAATGCTTTCAATCATCTCATCAAACATATCGAAGCCTTCAACTCTGTACTCAACAACAGGATCGTGCTGACCGTATGAACGAAGTCTGATACCGCTCTTGAGCTGATCCATATTGTCGATGTGATCCATCCAATGTGTATCAACATTCTTGAGGAGGTAAACACGCTCCATCTCACGGATTGTTTCCTCGGGAAGAAGTTCTTCGTTTTCCTTGTAGATTTCAAGAGCATCGTCAACGAGCATCTTCTGAATCTCTTCGGGTTCCATATTTTCAAGATCTTCAAGGCTGAAATCATACTTTGATTCATCTCTTATAAGCCAGCCTGCATAGTAATCCTTAAGGCTCTGGAAGTTCCAATGTTCTGCAGGACCTTCGGGGAGATACTGCTTGATTGAAGTTGCGATTGTATCCTCAACCATTTTGAGGATTGTTTCATGGAGATCCTCACCGTTAAGAACCTGATCACGCTGACCGTAGATGATTTCACGCTGTTTGTTCATAACATCGTCGTACTGGAGAACATCCTTACGAATGCCAAAGTTACGAAGCTCAACCTTTTCCTGTGAGCCCTCGATAATACTTGTGAGCATTTTATTCTCAATAGGCATATCTTCGGCAACATTCATACGCTCCATCATCATTTTCATTCTGTCACCGCCGAACAGACGCATAAGGTCATCCTCGGTTGAGAGGAAGAAACGGCTGACGCCCGGATCGCCCTGACGGCCTGCACGACCACGGAGCTGGTTATCAATACGGCGTGACTCGTGTCTTTCCGTACCCATAATGTAAAGACCTCCGGCCTCTCTTACCTTTTCAGCCTCGCCCTTAATTTCTTCCTTATACTTGTCATTCAGTTCTCTGAATGTATTTCTTGCATTGATGATTTCTTCATCATCGGTTTCCGCATAACCTGTAGCTTCTTCAATAAGCTCCTCTGTAAAGCCCTGCTTACGCATTGCGGCTTTTGCCATATACTCTGCGTTACCGCCTAGGATGATATCGGTACCACGACCTGCCATGTTGGTTGCGATTGTTACCGCACCGAGTTTACCTGCCTGAGCAACAATTTCAGCCTCTTTTTCATGCTGTTTTGCATTGAGGACATTGTGCTTGATGCCTCTCTTTTTGAGCATTTTTGAAAGAAGCTCCGACTTCTCAATTGAAATTGTACCGACAAGGACAGGCTGTCCCTTTTCGTGAGCCTCAACAATTGCATCAATAACAGCGTGGAACTTGCCGTTTTCTGTCTTATAAACCGAATCGGGGAGGTCTTTTCTTAAAACAGGCTTGTTTGTAGGAATTTCAACAACATCAAGCTTGTAGATTTCCTGGAATTCTTCCGACTCTGTCTGAGCAGTACCTGTCATACCAGAAAGCTTTTTGTAAAGACGGAAGTAGTTCTGGAATGTGATTGTTGCAAGAGTCTTGCTTTCGCTCTGAACCTTTACGCCCTCTTTAGCCTCAATAGCCTGGTGAAGACCTTCGTTAAAACGACGGCCGTACATAAGACGACCTGTAAATTCGTCAACGATGATAACTTCGCCGTCCTTGACAACATAGTCAACATCAAGCTTCATAACGCCGTTGGCCTTGATAGCCTGATTTACATGGTGCTGAATTGTAAGGTTATCAGGATCGGTAAGGTTTTCAATACCGAAAAATTCTTCGGCTTTCTTAACACCGCTCTGTGTGAGGGTTGCTGTTTTCTGCTTTTCATCAACAACATAATCAATGTCGTTTTCCTTGTAATATTCCTCCATATCCTCTTTTGCGTCAAGTTCTGCAAAACGCTGAACTTTAAGAGTTTTTGCAAAAGCGTCAGCCTTTGCGTAAAGGTCTGTTGACTTGTCGCCCTTACCCGAAATAATAAGAGGAGTTCTCGCCTCATCAATAAGGATTGAGTCAACCTCATCGACAATCGCAAATGCGTGCGGGCGCTGAACCTTGTTTTCCTTGTAAACTACCATGTTGTCACGGAGGTAGTCAAACCCGAATTCATTGTTTGTTCCATAGGTAATATCGGCAGCATAAGCGGCCTTACGGGCAGGGTAATCCATTTCGTGAGTAATAAGGCCGACAGAAAGTCCCAGGAAACGGTAAACACGGCCCATATCCTCACTGTCACGGCGAGCCAGGTAGTCA
>OHEN01000801.1_pt1 | contig 13569 bp, 6 predicted proteins | sample 1567291 | NCBI WGS metagenome assembly OHEN01 (sample SAMEA3879592, study PRJEB24766) | human gut metagenome | biome: human-associated habitat; feature: feces | place: USA | collected 1985/1987
ACGGTCATCTTCCATGTACAGCTCCCACAACTTGTAGGTGTTGCCGAACAATCCGTTCGACCAGTTTACTTTGTGGCTTGCATAGTCCGTATCGGCAGAAGCGCATCTCAGACCATTGAGCTCACCCCAGCGGCTGTTGCCGAAATACATTGAGGAAGAGCGGTCACCATAGAAATCGACTTCCCACATTGACTCATGATACTCCTTGTCATATTTGTCCGCCACATAGTTTATGAAAATCTGCGAATAGTCCGGATTCAGACTGTGAAGACCGCTGTCAATCACTGCTTTGCAATGTTCCGCAGCCTTTTCGTAATATGTGTGTTTTTCTTCGTCTGTAACGCCGGATACAGCTTCACCTGCCATGTAGAGATAAATTCTTCCGAGTATTCCGTGCACTGTGGTACGAGTGACATCGGAAGGAGCGTGGTCGAAACTTTCCGTAATGACAGGAAGGACTTCCTCCATCTCTGATACCACCCATTTCATGACCTCGTGTTGCGGGGTAGGTGCGATCTTGACATCTTTGTAAGATGCAGTAGCGGTTGTCTTCAGCGGTACATCCAACCAGTTTTGAGCAAGGATGAAATGATAGTATGCACGAAGGAATCTCGCCTGGGCGCACATTGAACCGTCAGGATCCAGATCTGTACCTGAAATCTTTTCAAGAAACGCGTTGGCATTCCCGATGCCCTTGTACAGCCATATCCACGGATTAGAAACGGATGCTGAATTGGCGTTAAGCTCGAATGAGGCTCCATACATGTCGGAGTTGGTCGATGACATATACATTGAAATGTCTGTGTTGTAGCCAAGGTCGAGAATAAGTGTACATCCGTAGAGCTGCCAGCTGTTCATTACGCCATACACCGCATTGAGACCAAGCTGCGCCTGCTCTGAACTTGTGTAGAACTGATCTTCGGTGATGATGTTCGGCTCGCGGTCGAGAAGGTCGCAGGAACTGAATGTTGCTGCAATGCCCAGAACCGTGCCGGCCAATAGTATTTTATATGATTTCATACTTACAAATCGCTAAAATGAAAATGAAACTCCACCGGTCAGAGAACGCGCTCTCGGGTAGGCTGACCAGTCAAATCCTGGGGTAAGCACGCTGTTCCTGGTAGAAACTTCCGGATCCGGGCCGGAGTAATTCGTGAATGTGAAGAGGTTTTCGGCTGTCAGGTATACCCTGAGAGACTGTATCTTCATCTTTCTCAACCATTTTGACGGGAACGTATATCCCAATGTCACGGTCTTGATTCTCAGGAATGAACCGTCTTCGACCACTCTTGATGAATAAAACTCCATTCCGGATGCTCCTGACCTTGGAATGTCGCTGTCAGGATTGCGTTCGAGACTCCATGCATTCCGCATTGAGCCGAACTGGTTCAGCTGCGTTCCGTCATAGTATTCGAATACGAGCCTGTTGGCATTGAGAAGGTCGTTACCATAGCTCCAGTTCATGAAAATGCTCAAATCGATGCCATAGAAATTGAATGTGTTGTTCCAACCTCCGGTGTGAAGCGGTTGTCCGATGCCGATGACCGTCCTGTCGGAATCATTGATGACTCCATCGCCATTCACATCCTCGTATTTAGGGTCACCCGGGCGGATATTCTCGCGGACTCCAAAATATGGAATCCCGTCCTTCAAAAGTGTTCCGTTTGAAAATTCATCATATTTGTATGTTCCGATATAGCGGTAGCCGTACATAAGACCGGTAGGCATTCCTACTTTCGTGACATACGGAGTCTGCGAACTGTAGCGGGTATGCCAGTCGATTGTCGATATGAGCGTAGTCTGGTTGTTGGCCAGAGCTGTGACCGTATTGTTGTTCATACCGAAATTCAATGTCGATGTCCAGGTAAAGTTCTTTGTCTGGACAGGTATTGCAGTGATTGACAGTTCAATACCGCGGTTGCGCATTGAACCGACATTTATCATTGCACTTTCATATCCTGAAGAAGCCGGCATTGTCGCCTGAAGCAGAAGGTCATAAGTGTTCTTCTGATAAATATCTGCCGTCAATGAAATCCTGTTGTGGAGGAATGCGAGGTCGAGTCCGATATCTGTCTGTGCTGTGGTTTCCCAGCCGAGGAACGGATTCTCCATATTCTCTCTGAAGTAGCCTGATACTGTCTTTCCGTCGCGGACATAGTCAAGACTGTTGTAGCCAGGTCTTGTCACGAAACGTGAATAGTAATCGTAAGGCGTCTGTGTCCTGTTGTTACCTGTCATTCCCCATGAAGCACGGATTTTTCCGGTATTGAACCATCCGCTGTTCTGTGCCCAATCTTCGTTTGAGAAAGACCAGGCGACTGAACCTGAAGGGAATACGCCCCAGCGGTTGCCGCTCGGAAATTTGGATGATCCGTCAGCTCGCAATGATGCTGTCACATAATATTTGTGGGCATAATTGTAGTTTACTCTTGCGAGTCCCGAGAGCAGCAGCCAATCCCTCTTATACGGGGTTACGGATTGATACTCACCGGTATTGAGGCCTTCGACGCCTAAAAGTTCAGACTGGACATGATTAGCTTCCACTCCAGTGGATCTGGTAGTTTCTCCTTGGGCGGTAAATCCTACAAGAGCCTGGAAATTATGGTCATTGCCGAAAATTTTGTCATAATTGAGGGTGTTTTCGTTCAGCCAACTAGTCACGTCCGTGTTGTAGATAAATCCATTAGGACCCTTTCCGAGAGGAGACGCCGGGTGACCGGTCATTGTCTGGGAGTTGTTGAATGACTCGTTCCTTGTCCTTGCCTGATTATATCCTCCGGTTATCCTGAGCCTCAAGCCCTTGATTATGTCCCAGTTGAGCGCGACATTGCTGTTCAGGTAGTTGCGGATGATTTTTCTGTACGAATTCTTCACGTTTGCCATAGGGTTGAAACGGAAATCGTTAGGGTTGGACACTTCTTCATCTACCAGCTGGTTGATGAACGAATCACCGACAACTCCGTCGCGCAGTGGTTTCAGCGGACGGAATCCCCATACGGAATAGAGGAAATAGGTACTTACGGTAGAATTTGAATTGCTGCTGGACGGCTGGATTCCATTCGTGTTCGCCTGCGAGTAATTTGCGCTGAAATCTACCTTGACTTTTTCACCTATCTTCTGGCTGAGTTTGATGCTGCCGGAATAGCGGTTGAAGTTGCTCTTTACGAGAATACCGTTCTGGTCAAGCGCGGTGAAACTTACATTGTAGCTGGTTCCTGTCTTGGAATTGCCGCCGCTGAGCGAGATGTTGTAGTTCTGGCTCAGTGCATTGCGGTAAACATAGTCCTGCCAATCCACATAAGGAACAGTGGCATAGTCTTCAAGAGAGTAGTATCGGCTGTCAGGAGTGCCGTCTTCCAGATAATTCGTGAAATAACTGGTGTGTGACGAACTTCTGTTCATGTAATATTCATCGTCCAGTCGTACGTAGTCATAACCGTTCAGCAGATCGACTTTGTTGGCTATTTTGGAACCGGTCCAGGAAGCCGAAAAATTAACGGTCGGTTTTCCTTGCGAGCCTTTCTTTGTCGTGATGATGATGACGCCATTGGCGCCGCGTGCTCCATAGATGGCTGAAGCTGATGCGTCTTTAAGAACATCGATGCTTTCGATGTCAGCCGGGCTTATAGAGCTTGCAAAAGAACTTTCAGTCGGAAATCCGTCAATGACATAAAGAGGTGCTGATGATTGTGTCAATGAGTTGTTTCCACGGATGATGATGTTGGCTTCTGAACCTACGGCACCGTCTGAAGTGGAAACCACCACGCCCGCAACTCTTCCTGCAAGTGCCTGGTCGAAGTTCATCGGTGTGGATTTGGATATGTCATCCATATTGACCTTTCCGACAGAACCGGTCAGGTCGCGCCTTGCCACAGATCCGTATCCCACACTGACGACCTCGGAGGCGGCCAGCGTTTCATATGATTCTTTCATCATGAAGTCAATCTTGGTGCGTCCTGAAACCTTTTCCTTGATTTCGGCATAACCTAGACAGGAAACTATCAATGTCGCGTCCGGATCGACCATAATCGTATATCCGCCGTCTGGACCTGTCAAAATGCCGTTTGACATTTTTCCGTCCTGATAGACTGTCGCCCCGGGCAGCGGGCCGGAAGCGTCCGAGACGTTTCCTTTCACGGTCACTTTCCCCGCCTGTCCCCACAACGAGACAGGAAGGAGAATAATGACCAATACAATGATTATAAACTTGTTTATTTTCATAACATCGTTTTATTTTCTCTGTGCGCCATAGGACTTGTATTCATCAGTCGTCACGAAATAGCCGTTCTCCACATTTTCGACAGCGAACGGGTTTTTCCAGGATGCTATCTCGCTCCATCCGCCAGCTTTCCATGTAATGAGATTGATCATTCCTTTTGTCCATTCGGAAGTGACGCCGTCCGTGACAGTACAAAGTTCCGCGATGTTCACAAGGTTGCCGAGAGTGTTTGTCATTGCTGCCGCGGCTACGCCAGTTCCGATACCACCGTCAGCTGTCTTAAGAACTGCCAGCCATGTCAGATGAGGCTTTGTGGAAACAGACTTTGAGTCCGGATTGGTGTCATATACGATATTGCCGCTCAATGAGATGTCATTTAAAGCAGAAGCTACAATCATAGCGCGGTCTCTGCCTTTTGAGGCCAAGCCGTTGTTTACATTATAGAATGTATTGTTCTCTACTACAATGCTATTGAACTTGGTGTATTTCCCGCTATATTGACTCGCGACAAGATGGAACTCTTTCTTGTCGCCCTTGCTCCAGAACACATTATTCTTTATCGTGACATTACCGAGCTCAGCACCGCCGGCATGAGTGTTGACAAGGAGCGGCTGGGCAGTATTGTCGGCAGCCCAATTCACACAAACGTCACAGTCTGTTATCTCTATACCTGCCATCTTGCCTGAAGTGCTTCCATCATTGTTGAATCGCTGAAGGACAGGATATTTCAAATCCACATAGCAGTCATCAAGTATCATTCTGCCCATCTCAGTGTTGCTGTAGATGAACTTGCCTCCGGCCATGCCGTCAACCATTTTGACACTGACATTCTTAAACGCCAAGTCAACTCCGTTCACGGCAATCTGCTCCCGGATCTCCACGACAGGACGTGTTCCCGGAATATTGCCGAGAACGACGACAGAATGATTTTCATATCCTGCATTTTTGAAGAATACGCTGGACCCCTCATCTACGAAGAATACATTGAAGTTGCCATTGATGACCCAGGCACTGTAAATCTGTTGGTCTGCTCCGCCTGTTACAAGTTTTGCCTTGTCTCCCTTCGCCTTGCTGTAAGTCTGAGATCCGATCTTTATCTCAGCGCCTGCCTCCCATGCCTCGTAGTATGAGGTAATTGCAGCAGTCGTAAATTCGACCTTTGCAATCTTTCCGTCCTTGGCATCCTTGACCGGAAGAACATAGAATACGTATCCTGTCTCAGGCTCGGTGGACAGGACAACTTCTGTAGAGGCACCTGCCGTAGCGGCTTTCATTTCCTCGACGGAAGGAGCAGCCTCTGAAGCCTTCTTGAGCATCCAGTACCATGCGCTCTGATTCTGCACAGTGACATTGACCTTAGCGCTGAAGGCTTTCACTTCGCCCATGGCGAGCATCGCAAACGGGTCAGTTGCGCTTGCAGTTTCATCAAGTTCGGTAAGGACTTTGGCGATGGTAACGTATCCTGCAGTCGAAACGGCAATCACGGAAACATCGGTCTTGGAATCAGCTACAACGGCCTTTGTCACAGAAGAATGAGGCGCAGTGATCTTTATCTGATTCTCGCTGAGACTGACTTCCCAGCCTTCAGGAGCGACAACAGTGGCCGCACTGATTCCATTCTTGGTAACATTGTAACTTCGAGTCTGGCCGAGAACGAAATTCTGCACTCCTGCCGCATCTATCTTGAACAGGAATCCGGCAGCTACGGGTGCGGCAAAACGAGCGGCAGACCTGGTCGTGAGTCTGAACTCATTTTCAGATTGTCCAATACCGATGAAATAGTCCGAGCCCTCAGTCGAGACGGCTTTGTCGAGAACCATTTCATTGTCAGCAGCGCTTGCAGTCCATTTTCCAGCTTCATTTACCGAAAAGACAGGAAGAATATCAAGGTTGTCACCGTCTGTGACCGCAGTTTTGTCAATGAACCATTTTCCGTCATGGAAATCAACTGCAGGGGCATTGGAATAAATCTGATTGTCTATTTTCAATTCTGTTCCGTTGGCAAGAAGTATGTCATATGTGCTTCCGGATTCTCTTACGGAATTTATGACCTGTCCTTGGACGACAGCCTGCATCGCTGTGACATTTGCGTTGATTTTCGATACTTCAGCGGAAAAGTCTTGCGGTTCGGACACCTCTGTAAGAGCCTGTGTGCAAGAAATCATTGACACAGACGCTACAGTTATGGATAATATTGTGTTTGTTAGTTTCATTGCTATTGAATTTTAGAGATCTTGATCCAGTCTATATCAAATTGGGCATTGAATCCCTCGGTTGCAGGAACTTTCGCCTTGTCATTCTCGCCTCCGACAAAAGAGCCGCCTACGGCGATGTCGAAAATCGCGAAATAATTATGTTCAATGAAAGTGTAATTATTGAAATAATTGGCTTTCGGAAAGACCGTGTTTCCGGCAGAGTTTACAAAAGATTCCGCCGCATATTTATAGCCGATGTCAGATTTGCCGTGTCGGATATTTGCATACTTGTGAACTTGGACGTTATCTACATACCATGTTATCGCCTCATCAGTGACCTCTACGGAATATGTATGATATCCGGTAGGGTCATCTAGTGTCATTTTTGAGCTCTGAGGCTGATCCTGTCCAGGCCTCCATCCGTCGTAGCGTTTCGAAGGAGTATTCAGGGTATATTGATTGTGGCATGTGTATTGGGCTGTCGAAGCAAAAGAAGCATCCGAATAGTGGTCTCCAGCCTCCATGATGTCGATTTCGCCATCCTGGTATCCAGTGGTAGGAACTGTCCAGATTGCACACCAGAACCCGGTTGCCCTCCGGCTCATAGATGCACGGCAGTCTACTCTGAACGGAGTCTCATAATCCAGCTTGTCCTTACCTGTAACAGCGCCAGTCTTATAGGTTCCGTCTTCATAGACTGCTTTCAGCTGAAGTTTGCCGTCAGCAACGGTAGATTGTGCGGCATCTCCGGTCTGGAACCAGTTCCAGAGCGTCGAATTTCCCTCATTGTAACGCTTCCAATAGCGGTCGTCAATGTCAGTACCGTCAAAATCATCGAACAGGATAAGAGACGGGTCATATTTGAATTTGAATGTATATATCTCCGCTTTTGCCCCTTCCGCATAGGCCAGCAACTGGATTTCATAAACACCTGCCTCTGAGTCTGTTGAAGGAACCACAACGAGAGCATTGCTCTCAAGCCTTGCATTCCATCCTTCAGGAAGGGATGTGAACGCTGCATTGGAAACGCCTGATACTGTCGCAGGAAACATGTTTTCTCTTCCACCATAGACGTAGGTTTCGCCTTCAGTATAGTACTTGGAATCAAGCATTATGTCTGTCCCGGCTTTCTGAACGGTCACACCCAAGTCGTAAATCGTATTCCGCTTGAATTCCTTTTCTTTGGTGGAGTAGCGGAAATAAACTCTTCCGTCAGTTCCTATGAGTTCAGCGCAGATGCCGTTTGAAACGGTCACTGGCGCAGTTGCGATATAATAATCGCCAGGAGTGAGGATGGCGCCGTCTTTACCGTTGAGAACCACTTGGGCTACAGCGCCTTCGCCTGCAGTTATGGACGGTACCTGTTCATTGAAAGCAACCGTGCATGTCCCGGCGATTTTTTCATCGCTGTTGTTGGATGAAAGTCGGATCTGGGCAATCTCCGCACCAAATGCCTCCGGGATTGTCACCTTAAATAGCGCGTGTGCATTCTTGAACACAAAGGCGTCTTTATAGTCAGACCCCTGTGCGACGGCGACTGCTGCTGCCGGATCAAACGAAGAAGGCACGGCAGTCTGTTCTGCAGGAATGTCCAATGAAACTGAATTAGAGGTCAGCTTGGAATCTCCTACGGAAGAAAACGGGTAGACAAGGAAATAATTCCCGGTGGCATCCAATGCAGTCTCTCCTTCTTGAAGAGAGAATTTGGCCAATGTCCCGTTTTCAGCAGCAATGAACCGCTTAGGCGTTTCGTTTTCGTTCTGATACACGGCCACTTGGTCTCCGACAGTCCATTTTGCCATATTGGCATCAAGAATGGATTTGACGAAGCATTCCCTTGAAAGGGACAAGTTTTTACCCTCTTCACGAGCATCCGTGCCTGGCGCATCAATATTCGTTTGCTTGGCACACGACGCGACAGCCAGCAAAAATGCTGCAAGTGAAGTGATATATTTGGTCATTGTCATAATTATTCCCAATCAAATAGTTCTGAATCATATTGTTCCGGACTGTCGGCGTGAACTTCTTCTCCTGAGGAGCAGAAGCCTGATCCGCCTGAATCAATCTCCAAATAGTCCAATTTCGGAGATTCGTAATGCTTGTTTCCAGTCATAGTCCATTTGTTGAATTAACGTTGAACACCATAACTCTTATATTCCGGTAGAGTCTCAAATACTCCGGTTTCAGTATTTTCAGACTTGAACGGATTTGTCCATGATTCGATGACCTGTCTGTCTGTGCCCTGCCATTTTATCAGGCTGGTAAGTCCAAGTCCCCAATCGACGCCGTCTTTCTCTCCTGTCAGAATAGAGCAGTATTCTGCATAGTCGATGAGGTTTGAAGTGGAATTTTTTGTTACGGCTTTCAGTCCGGCGAGCGTCATCTTGTCTGCATACAGCCAAGTGAAATGCGCCCTTGATGCGACTGTCTTCGAATCTGGCTTGCTGTCGTAAGCGATATTGCCGCTCATCGAGAAACTGTTGACGGTCGATGTCACTATCAACGCCTTCTTTCTTGACTCAGACACCAATTCGCCGTTATTGACATTGTAGAATGTGTTCTGCTCAAGTACGACATCATTGAACTTGGTGTCCTTTACCCAAGGACCTGCGCAGATATGGAACTCCTTTTTGCCCTCTTTGCTCCAGAAGACATTGTTCTTGACAGTAAGATCTCCGCATTCTGCTCCGCCGGCGTGGGTATTGAGAAGGAATGCCGCGGTCTTGCTGAATGCAATGTTGTCTTCGGCCCAGTTTACGCAGACATCGCAGTCTATGATGTCTATACCTTCCATCGTGCCTACGGATGTTCCGCCGACGTTGAATCTCGTCAAAAGAGGATACCTCAAGTCCAATCCGCAGTCTTCGAGCACCATCTTGCCCATAAGGGTATTGGTATAGATGACCTTGCCGATTTTGTCATTCATCTTTATATTGACGTTCTTGCATGCGAAGTCGACTCCGGCTCCCTCGACGCCGAACTGTGCTTTGACCGTCACTGTAGGGCGTGTACCCGGCACATTTCCGAAGATTACCACGGATTTCTTGTATCCTGTATTATTGATGACAGCGCTTGCTCCTTCGTCCAGGAACACCGCTCCGAAGGTTCCTTCATTGAACCATTTGCCCCAGATTACCTGGTCAGCATTCTTGACAAGAGTTCCCTTGCCGTTCTTCGCCTTGCTGTAAGTACGTGAGCCTATTTTCAACTCAGCGCCTGCCTCCCATGCCTCGTAAAGGTTGGAATAGTCGGCAGTTGTCGCTTTGAATGCGGCAATCGGACCATTGTTCACGTCGCCACATGGAAGTACGTACATTACATATTCCGTCTGTCCCATAAGGCCTTCTACAGTCACCACGGCATCGGAACCTTTAGTCCCGTCGGAAATGAGTTCGCTTACTCCAGGTGCAGCTTCACCGCTCTTGCGTACCATCCAGTACCATGAAGCTGCGTTTTCTGTCGTCACATTGAACTTGAGCGTGCTTACTGTCGCTTCGACCAGAGCTACACTTGCAGCCGGGTCATAAACGGAAACTGAACCGTCTACTTTTACGCGCACTTTGGCGATAGCTATGTGTCCGGCTTCCGAAATGGCGACTACAGAGACGTCGGTACGGGTGTCTGCAAGCGCAGCCTTCGTAGCCACGTCGGCAGGTGCCTGGATTGACAGGACTGTACTTGTGAGATATGCTTCCCAGCCCTTTGGCGCCGTTATTATGGTAGAGGCTATTCCTTTCTGCTCGACGGAGAATGTCTTTTTCTCTCCTTTGCGGAAAACTTCTTCGTCTGAAGCGCCATTGATCTTGCATAGAAATCCGCCGACGACAGGGACTTTGTACTGCTCTCCGTTCTTGAGAGTGAGCACAAGGGATTCATTGTCATATTCCACTCCTGCAAAATAAGAATCTTCCGTGCTGCGGCCTGCAACAGCCTTTACCTTTTCTCCTTTTACATCGAGAACAGGAGCGAAGCTTGAACCTCCATTGTAACTTACTGTCCAATAACCATCCTCGCTGACGCCGAACATTGGCGTGACGCCGTTTTGTCCTACGGCGACGATTTTCTGCCCTTCATCATCTTTCAGATAAACAGCTCCTTTTCCGTCCTGATAGTCCACCATCCAATATCCGTCCTTGTCGACAGACATCAACGGAGCTTTGCCTACGCCGATATTGCCTTGCTGGAGTGTGATGGTCTTGCCATTGGAAAGATTGAGAATATATGCGCCATCTTTCTCTTCCACGCTGTTTATCGCCTGACCTGATGCAATGGCCTGAAGGGCCTGGACGTTGCCGTTGATTGCCTCAGCCACTTTTTCCAATGCGGAAACCCTGTTTTCTATTTTGTCTACCCTGTCCTCGAGGTCGTCAATGTTGCCACAAGCGACCATTGCCAAAAAGGAGGCTGCTATAGTTATTAATTTGTGATTCGTTTTCATTATGCTGATGTTTTGTGTTACAATTGTTTGACTTTAATCCAGTCTATATCGAACTGTCCAGGGAATTCTTCTTTCTTGACGATGCCGCCGACAAATTGTCCGCCTACGGCAATGTCGAGAAGTGTATTGTAATCTTGTTCCATGAATGTCCAGTTCTTGAAATACCATTCCTGCTCCTGCGGCTTCAACTGCGAGTAAAGAGGGTCATCCGCAGTATGGACAAAGTGCTTGTAAACATGGACCGGTGTATCATTGACATACCAGACGATCTGTTCGTCCGTAATCTCGACTGAAAAGACATTGAATACACCCGGAGCCATCGCATCCTGAGCAATTCCTTGGTTGTAATTCGATACCGTCTCTCCGGCTTCATTTACATAAGTTTCCTTTTTCTGGTTTATTGCCGCGGTGTTCAATGTGTATTGCGTGTGGCATGTGTGGTATGTTGTCGTTCCGAAATTCAGTTTTTCGCAAACATCTATTTCACCATAAAGGTATCCTGCATCAGGAGCTGCCCAGATGGCATACCAGATGCCCGTTCCCATTTGCGTGAAACGTGCCCTGCAATCCAGGCGGAAAGGCGGTTTGTATGTAAGCTTGTCCTTTGTCCAGATTGCACCTGTCTTGTATGAATCACCGTCAACGTGGGCGTAAAGTTTGAGAAGTCCGTCCTCTACTACAGATTGTGCCGGATCGCCTTTCTGATAAGTGTTCCAGTCAGATGTCACGCTGCCGCTCTTATAACGCACCCACCATCTATAGTCGATATCATTCCCGATAAAGTCGTCGAAAAGAATCAGGTCCTTTTCATACTTGAATTTGAACTTGAATGTCTTGGCCTCGCCGGAAAGAGTCGAAGCCAAAAGATTGACAGTGTATTCTCCTGTAACGCCGTCCTTTGGAGCTTCCACTACGAGCTTGTCCTTCTCCATCCGGAAATTCCATCCGTCCGGCACGTTGAGGAATGTCATGTCTCCGATACCCTTGATTTCTGCAGGGAACTCATTCAAACGGTCTCCATAGACCCAGGCGCCGTCCTTTTCATCGTAGTATTTCAATTCTATCGAGGCCTCAGACTCCAAAGGAATGGAGAACGTCTCACCGGTTACCAGCGTGATGTCCATGTTCCCGGTTTCCTTGTTGTGGACCACTCTGTCGAAGAAACAATACGATGCAGGAGCAAGTGATTTGCCGTCCACGGCACTTATCGGGTCGCCCTTGGCATCAACGACTCTCTGCCAAGTTTTGCCCTCGTCAATCGAAATCTGCCAGAAACCATATTTGTCAATGCTGACGACAGGGGATTTTCCATCCGTGCTCCACGGACTGGCTGCACCTTTTATCTCGGAAAATGTCTCGCCTCCGTCGAAAGAGACTGACCATTTTCCTGATTCGTCCACTCCTATCATCGGGGCAGTGCCTTCCAGGTTCTTTCCGAACGTGATGCTGATGGTGCTGCCGTCAGACAGTTTCAGGTCGTATCCTACAATGTTGCCGTTCTCCGTCCGTTCATCATATTGAAGTATCAGAAGATTCTCCTTGTAGAGAGTGTTCAGTGCGGTGGCATTGTCGTTTATTTCTCCATAGACGGATTCCAATGCGCTGATTCGCTCTTCCAAGGACGAGATTCTCTGCTCCAGATTGTCGCCCGTACACGATTGGAGCACGAGGGCGATAATCCATGGAATGATTAGGCGATATCTCTTCATATCATTGATTATTAGTTCATTATATTTTTTTATTTGGCTTTGCAGCTCGATGTCGCTGGCTTGTCATATTTTCCGTCGAACACATCCTTTACCGCTTCGAGGAAACGGAAGCCCCAGTAACGGTCCGGAAGAAGGTAACTGCCCTCGACATATTCATTCCATGCGTTGAGCATTACGAACTTCGGCTGGGTGTCAGCGTGGTCGTCAGCCCATTCCTTTGCGGTTTGTACGAAAGAAGCGAAGGCTTCCGGTGAATGATTGTATCGGGTAATGTCCTTTTCTCCTTTTGCCGGATAGCGTGGCGTGTCATCCCAGCCTACGGATGCCGTAGGGAACAGCGGAATTCCGAATTCCTTGTACCAACGCTCCCTGAAACCTATTGCCTTCATTCCGTGGCGGATATAGTCAGGCTCCATGCCACCCATATTGTAAGCGGCCGTCGAAGAAATGCCGAACCTCTTTATCTGGTCCTTGATGCGCTGAGTTTCCTCCTTTCCGCGTGGCCATATTCCTCCGCATAGTTGGATATGGACATCCGGAAATCCGGCTTCTTTTACCTTCGCGTGGAAATAATCCATAGCTTTTCCTGCCTCTTCCAATGAGCCGAAGCTTTCCATGAAATAATCCAGGCTCCAGATGCTGAAAACAGGACACCCGTCAATTTTCACGTAGTTCGGGCGATGGAAATACTGGCTGATGACCCTGTCCACGATTATTTTCCATTGCTCCCAATCGATTCTTGGATCGAATGTCAATGTCTCGGTGTCGGAGTTGATATGCGGATTCCAATAATTCGTCACCTCATGATTCGCATACATTATATAGAAGTTCATCTTCTCGTTGGATGGTGCCTTCAGGAAGCCGTTGTCCAGCGCTTCTTCGAGGAACGGATACTTGTGGAACCAGTACCAGTCATATATAAAGGTGTTGACTCCGTATTTGAGAGCTGTGTTTATCCATTTTTCCACTACTTCCGGATCATCATCCTGGTCGCCTTTCCACAGCGGC
>OHEN01000806.1_pt1 | contig 13434 bp, 7 predicted proteins | sample 1567291 | NCBI WGS metagenome assembly OHEN01 (sample SAMEA3879592, study PRJEB24766) | human gut metagenome | biome: human-associated habitat; feature: feces | place: USA | collected 1985/1987
TTAAATTTAATAATTAATTATAAATCAAACAATTATATAAATTTCAAACTATGGTATTTTAATTGCAAAGTATAAAACGAAAACTCTGTAATAGAGACATGTGAGAAATGGAAAAGCAGAAAATGGATCGTAAACAAGAAAAATTCAAAATCTTGAAATTCGGAGGAACTTCATTAGGAACCGTCGAGAGAATCAAACATGTAGCAAATCTTATTTGTAATAATGAGTTGAATCTGGTCGTACTATCGGCAATGTCGGGCACGACCAATTCATTGGCAGAAATAGCCTCATTACTATTTAATGGAGATATCGACGGTGCACAACGTGACATTGAGTGTTTGAAAAGCAAGTATATCGAAGTCGCCGATAAGCTCTATCTTTCTGCAAAGAGCATAGAAGAAGCTAAAAAGTTTATTCTGTGCTCTTTTTCATCGTTACAAACAATAGCTCAATCTCCCATTTCTTCAAAACAAGAAAAAATTATACTGTCACAGGGCGAATTACTGATAACTCGACTGATGCATATTTATTTGAAAGAAATTGGAATCGTATCGGTTCTGCTTCCTGCGATTGAGTTCATGCGTACCGACAGAAACGGAGAGCCCGATATACACTTTATCAAAAGAAATGTATGCAAATTATTAAAACGCTATCCCAATAATCGTTTGTTTATTACGCAAGGTTATATTTGTCGTAACGTATCCGGTGAAATAGACAACCTACAACGAGGCGGTAGCGATTATACTGCATCATTATTGGGTTCTGCCTTGAATGCATGTGAGATACAAATATGGACCGACATAGACGGACTACACAACAACGACCCAAGAGTAGTATCGACAACAGCACCAGTGCGTACTCTGACTTTTGACGAAGCCTCCAAGCTCGCTTATTTCGGTGCAAAAATTTTGCATCCGACATGCATCCTTCCGGCCAAATTAAAAAATATCCCTGTAAGGTTACTCAACACTATGAATCCCCAAGCTCTGGGAACGCTTATTTCCGATACTGCCGACACCGGGAAAATAAAGGCTGTTGCAGCCAAAGATAACGTAACTTATATTAAGTTGCGCTCTCATTATAAAATACCGTGTTACCGTTTCCTCGAAAAAATATTTCACTGCTTTGCACAATCCCATACACCTATCGATTTGGTCGTAACGTCTAATGTGGAAATATCTTTATCAATCGACAATAAGATACATTTGCCGAAAATAATCTCTATGCTGGAACGATATGCCGATGTTTCGGTCGAAGATGATATGGTAATTATTTGTGTTGTGGGTGATCTGAAATGGTATAATGTGGGCTTTGAACATCAAATAGTCGAAGCCTTAAAAGATATTCCTGTACGAATGATCTCTTACGGAGATAACTGCGATGTTTCGTTCGTTATGCGTCGTGATGATAAAAAGCGAGCTTTGGAAGCACTTAGCCAACGTGTTTTTTCTTAATAAATAGCAAAATAACCCTGTTAAAACGGGTGATAAAGTCAGACAAAAAAGGTCATTCATTTTCAGAATGACCTTTTTCTTATAAAAATAATTTTAATTCTACTAATTTACATCTTTCACTCCCGCAAGTTCCGGGTCAATCATAATACGTCCGCAATATTCACAAACGATAATTTTCTTACGCATTTTGATATCGAGCTGTCTTTGAGGTGGAATACGATTGAAACACCCTCCACAAGAATCGCGTTGAATATAAACCACTGCCAAACCATTGCGTGCGTTCTTACGAATTCTCTTAAATGCAGACAACAAACGAGGCTCCACTTTATTTTCAAGTTTCTTGGCCTTTTCCCTCAGCTTTTCTTCATCTTGTTTGGTCTCCGAAACAATTTCATCAAGTTCGCTTTTCTTTTCGTTCAAAATATGCTGACGATCCTGTAAAATCTCCTCCGAAGCTGCGACTTCATTACTCTTGGCCTCTTGTGCTGCGATAAATTCATTGATACGTTTTTCGCACAATTGAATTTCAAGCGTTTGATATTCGATTTCTTTCGACAGAAAATCAAATTCTCGATTATTCCGCACATTATCCTGCTGCTTGGTATATTTCTCTATAAGCGTTTGGGCATTTTGTATTTCTACTTTTTTAGCCGACACAGCAGCTTTAAGGTCTTCTATTTCTGTATGAAAGTTTTTGATACGAGTTTCAAGACCTGCAATCTCATCTTCAAGGTCTTGAACTTCAAGAGGAAGCTCACCCCTCAATGTTTTTATTCTATCGATTTCCGAAAGAATGGTTTGCAAATCATACAGTGTTTTCAACTTCTCCTCCACTGTATATTCTTTCTCTGCTTTTGTTTTGTCAGTAGCCATACTTTACAAATAATTTATCGGATTTGTATCTACCTGTGTAGAATGGATTGCAAAGGTAGGGAATTTTTTTTGAATTATCTCACAAAAAATTTCTTTTGTATATTGTTCGCTCTCATAATGACCGATTTCGGCCAATAGTATATGAGATTCAAATTCGAAATAGTCGTGATAACGAATCTCTCCTGTAACAAACATATCGGCTCCGGCTATGACAGCTTTTGTTATCAATGAGGCTCCGGCTCCTCCACATAATGCTATTCGTGAAATTTTTCGGTTATGCAACGGAGAATGTTTTACGCAACCGGTCTTAAAAATTTCTTTCAGCTTTTCCAAGACCAACACTTCATCGACAGGTTCCGGTAAGGCTCCTACAACACCGCTCCCGACTTGTTCCCATCGGTTGGATAACGGAATCAAATCGAATGCCGGTTCTTCATACGGGTGGCTCCTTTTCAGCGCATCGATAACCGCTTCTTGTACATGTATAGGAACTATCACTTCCAAGCGCGTCTCTTGTTCCCGGTGAAACTCCCCTATCGTACCGCAATATGGATTAGCATAGGTTCCCGCACGAAACGTCCCTGTCCCTTCTTGTCCGAAACTACACTTGTCATAGTTTCCTATATGACCGGCTCCTGCTTCAAAAAGAGCGCTTCTTACGCTCTCGACATGAGTCGAAGGTACATAGGTAACCAATTTTATCAGTCGGCCGCATAACGGGTCTAAAACTCGAATCGAGGTCAATCCCAGTTTCCGAGCCATTCTGTAAGATACCCCCTCCGGGGCATTGTCGAGATTGGTATGGGCTGCATAAATGGCTATGTTGTGTTGAATAGCTTTAATGACAATCCTCTCGACATAACTATTCCCCGTTATCGATTTCAATCCCTTGAAGAGTAAAGGATGGTGAGATACAATCAAATTATATCCCATAGAGATAGCTTCGTCGACTACGGCTTCCGTGACATCGAGACAAACAACCGCACCCGAAACCGATTGAAACCGACCGCCCACTTGCAATCCTGCATTATCATAGGATTCTTGCCAATTCAATGGAGCGACCGATTCTATCGCCTTTATGATATCGTTAACTATTATCACGAATCTCTAATTCTTCGGGTTCACTTTTATACATAGTTCTTCTAACTGGGATTCCGCCAAAACAGAAGGTGCATTAAGCATAACATCTCGACCGGAATTGTTTTTGGGGAATGCGATGCAGTCTCGTATAGAATCTAATCCGGCGAACATCGAGACTAGACGATCCAAACCGAACGCCAAACCTCCGTGAGGCGGTGCTCCATACTTGAATGCATTGATTAAGAAACCAAACTGATCCAATGCTTGCTCTTCGGTAAATCCCAGCAAACGGAACATATGGTCTTGCAATTCACTGTCGTGTATACGGATAGACCCGCCACCCAATTCGACACCGTTGATAACCATGTCGTAAGCGTTCGCTCTGACGGCTCCGGTATCGCTATCCAATAGAGGAATATCTTCCGCTTTCGGGGAAGTAAACGGGTGATGCATGGCATAGAAGCGCTGGGTCTCCTCGTCCCATTCGAACAAGGGAAAATCGATAACCCACAAGGGTGCAAACGTATCTTTATCCCGCAACCCCAAACGAGAGCCCATTTCCAGCCGCAGCTCACAAAGAGCCTTACGGGTTTTCATCGCAGGACCAGCTAATATCAACAACAGGTCGCCCGGTTTTGCACCGAATCTTTCGCCCCACTTTTTCAAATCGTCTGCCGAATAAAATTTGTCGACCGATGACTTTGGCGTGCCGTTTTCATCGAAACGGACATAGACCAACCCTTTGGCTCCTATTTGTGGACGTTTGACGAACTCGGTCAATTCATCGAGTTGCTTACGGGTATATGTCGCACACCCTTCGGCACAGATACCGCCCACATACTCGGCACTATCGAACACCACAAAATTATGTCCTTCGGTTAAATCTTTCATTTCAACGAATTTCATACCGAAGCGCATATCGGGTTTATCGCTGCCATAGTATTTCATGGCGTCGGCCCATGTCATACGCAAAAACGGTTCGTTGAACTCAATGCCACGAATCTTTTTGAACAGGTGTTTAATCATACCTTCAAAAATATTCAAAACATCTTCTTGCTCGACAAAAGACATTTCACAGTCTATCTGAGTAAACTCGGGCTGACGGTCTGCCCGTAAATCCTCGTCACGAAAACATTTCACGATTTGGAAATAACGGTCGAATCCCGATACCATCAATAACTGTTTCAATGTTTGGGGCGATTGAGGGAGCGCGTAAAACTCTCCCGGATTCATTCTTGAAGGCACTACAAAATCACGAGCCCCTTCGGGAGTAGACTTGATCAACACCGGAGTCTCCACCTCCAAGAAATTCAATTCGTCGAGATAACGGCGGACTTCGAATGCCATCTTGTGACGTAATTCGAGATTACGGCGTACTACCGATCGTCTCAAATCGAGATAACGATACTGCATGCGAATATCGTCTCCTCCGTCCGATTCGTCTTCGATAGTAAAAGGCGGTGTCTCTGCGGTATGCAACACGACCAAATTTTCGGCTATGATTTCTATTTCACCGGTCGGCAGATTGGTATTTTTGCTTGACCGTTCCGTTACCGTACCGGTTACCTGTATGACATACTCACGCCCCAATTTATTCGCTTTATCGCATAAATCGGCATCTGTTTCTTGATTAAAGACCAACTGTGTGATACCATATCTATCTCGCAGATCGACAAATGTCATTCCGCCCATTTTGCGACTGCGTTGTACCCACCCTGCCAACGTTACCTTTTGGCCGACATGGTTCAACCGCAATTCTCCGCACGTATTCGTTCTATACATTATTATATGATTTATTTTCGTTGATTATACTCCGACATTCTTATGAAAAATTATCTTTGCAAAATTAAAATAAAACATCGGTAAACAAATATGATTCCTTAAAGAATTTGATAAAAATATGGGAGCATAGTTGTGGATATAAAAAAAAGCTGTAAATTTGCAGCACCAAAATCGAGAAACGATTAATGGGATTCGGGGTGTAGCGCAGTCCGGTTAGCGCACCTGCTTTGGGAGCAGGGGGTCGTGGGTTCGAATCCCGCTACCCCGACAAAATATAAACACTGATTATCAAATGATTTTCAGTGTTTTTTCTTTATATATTTCATCAAAAAATATACTTTCAATCGATAGACGTTTCGTATATTTTTGTTGTGCTTAGGTGCGTTTTGTTTCAAAACCGTGCAAATTCCGTGCAAAAAAACTTGGCAAATATGGCTTCTACAAATCGTACTTAGACACACATCAAAAAAGAAAGATTGAATATCACTACTCAAATAGAGACTAAACCATCGGAATAAACATGTAATTCAAAACTCCTGCCCGCTATTTTCTTCCATTTTATAAAATATACAAAGCCCACGTTTACAATCTCTTATAAAAGAAGAAAAATAAAATAATTTAGATTAGTAAAAATTCTAGGATTATTTTATAAAATAATCAAAAACAAATCGCTATATTTGTATCATACAGTGAATAAATTCGTGGTGGCGATTGCCATTTCGGTTGGTTTGACATAGGCCTCCGATCCATAATAAAATGCAAATAGAGTTTTGCATTTCACGAATTTATTCACTGTTCTTTTTAGTATCGTGTATTATGGTCGGAGGCTTTTATATAAAAAAGTTATGACTAAAATTAAATTGTTTCAACTTAGATTATTTAGAACAATTCGCCGTCAAATTTGTTCAATAGACATGATTGATATAGAAACATTTACAAATATATTCCGATTGCTCAACCACGTTGACCGGTCAATCATTGAAAAATATATACAAGGATATTCTATAAAATCTATTGCAGATGAATCCGAATATTCCAAAGCATTTGTGTCCGAAAGAATCTATGTATTCCAGAACGAATTAAAAAAAGAAATTTCCAAAAAACAGAGTAAATCTGTCCTATTTTTTTCTTATCAAGTTCATAAAAAGCGTATTAAAGCCTTTTCTTACCGATTTGCGACCCAGAAAATAAAAACGAAATCGTGCATTCCGTTCCTTCTACTGTCGTATTATCGACCGTCATGATACATGAATCGACAAGGGGAATAAATTGTTTTCGAAAAACATAAAAAAAGAAAGGTTACCCGATATCACATCGGATAACCTTTCGAGAGAGGCAGTCTTTTCAGACTGTTATTAACCTGAAACAATCTTCTTTATTTCTTGAACATCTTCTGGCTACGTACCACATTGCCTTTCTGCATCTTCACTACATACATAGCAGAAGACAGATCGGAGACATTCACAGATTCGGGATTGTTGTTTACATATTTAACCAACTGTCCATCGACCGTATATATCCAAGCCTTATCTACATTGTTGAAATAGATTACATCGGTAGCTACCGTAGGATACAGCGAAGAAACAGACGATACACCGTTTCCGTTGCCATTTACGACATCTTCGATTCCAGATACATCTAATCCATCGGGTTCATCGGCAACACCTTGATCACGGTAGTCGGCATATGTTTTTTCCGGTTCACGTCCGGGATTCGATCCGGTTACTTCCACATCGAAATCGATCGAGAATCCTTTTGCCGTACCTCCCGTAGGTCCGGGGTGAGTAAACCAAGCATCAGAGAATACCATACGGAAACGACTTGTACCCACTGCCGCATCCTCGGGAACATTAAGAATGAAGGTACAACCTGTTGCGATAGAATCGGTTCCTGCATTTAACGTACCTACCTCCATTACTAATTCGTCTGTACTAGCATCGAATACATAATCGAGATTCCAATCTACATAGGCTTTACCCAAACACCACTTCAAACCATCGTCGCTACCGTTAACTCGTCCTGCAAACTTAACCGTTACTTTCTGGCCTTGTTCTACTTTCAGTTTTTGGTCGGTTACTCTCAAATAGTTATCACCTCCAACAGGTGTATTCGATGTATAGTTCAAATTTTCAGTTGCACCCGTAGTAACAAGCGATGAAACATAACGATATTTTTGAGCTGTCTCAACACCTTCCGATTCGAGATTCAAATAAGTTTTTCCATACAAATCGGTATCGGGCTCGGGTAAAGACCCCGTGGCACGAGGTACATGCGTCCACACCACCGGAGAATACGATTTCAAATCGACTGATACCGAACGAACACCGATATAGGGATCGTCGTTTTCATCTTCAAATTGAATATTACCTACATAAGCCGACCAAGTGGAAGTACGTCCTACTTCCGATACTCGTCCGTCTTCTCCATTCTTATACAAAATTTCAAAATGATCGATATTTACCTCGTCGTTGTAAACCATACCATAATCTTTGCGGGCAGGACTAAATCCAGTATAATCGACACTCCAAGTCAATTTTACAGACATCGAAGAAGTCGTTTCTTCCTTCACTTCTGTAACTACACTCAAATCGTCGATATCAGCGGGTTTCACAGCAGAGCGGTCATCGCATAATTGCAACTGTCCTACGAGCATTTTATAGCTGTCCGATGCCGAACCTTTCACACGCAGACCGATATATTCGATTACATCGTTTTGGTTGATACCGCTGAGAGCTATTTCTTTTTCTTCCCAAGTAGCGCCTTTCAAGTCGCCCACAGGGAATTCCAACCATGCATTGTCGTCAAATTTCTTCAAGATGAGATACAGATTGGAAGCATTACTTCCCTCGATACCCGATTTCACGGCCAGTTTGGCTGTTGCATTGTTCCCAGAAACAGTCAGTTTGGCACGATAAAGCACTACATCAGATCCCGTCGAAGTAGGAGTTCCTTTCAAACGGAGGGCAGATCCACCGATATAAGCATCCTCATGAGTAAATTCAGCATCGATATCCGTCGAACGGTTCGTTGTCCCCGTTTGATAGATTAACCAACGATAGGTCGGTACATAGTCTTGTTGTCCCATATTGTACCAGCTACCCAGTGTTTTTTTACCTTTATAAGCATAGAAATCTCCATTTCCCAATGAGAAATAGGTATTGAACGGCAGATCGCCTTGAATAGCCGTACGTTCCGGTATAAATTCGGCCAATCCGCAGAATTCGGCTAATTGCGTATCTGCTTCACTGGCATTTTCTACTTGGAATACATTAGTATACGAAGGAGCCGGACGTTGGATCGGTGTGCGATACCCCCCCGAGAATCCTTTTTCCAACAACTTTTGATAGTTCGTTTGCATATCCATGGGGTCTTTTCCCACTACATATTGGAAGAAACGACTGATTTTGTGCTCTCCCCAAAGGCAAAGACCACATCTCTTCGTCGCTTCATCTTGATTCAAGAGAGGCCAGCTAAGATCCATGTGACGATACCAACCACCGGCATATAAACCGTCGGCCGTACCGTAAGCAGTTTCTGCCGCTTGAACCGACGAAGCCATATATTGTGTTGCAAAATCTCCTCCCGAATAATTCAACATTAAGTCAGCGGTTTTACCGTTCGCTTTTGTTCCATAAAGGGCATTTGCAGTACGTGTCGAGAGTGAAGAACTACTGGTGTACAAACCAATATGGAAGCTGTCGAACCCTATCTCTTTCGCTCTTTTGTAAAGCGCTTGATGGAATCCGACAACGTCAGTCTGCTGATAGCCCGAATCCTCGAAATTGTAGTTTATACCGTCCAATCCCAAGAACAAAAGAGCATTCAAAAAGGCATCTACATACACGTATTCTCCTTTCTCGTTTTTCTTTGTAATAAGCTTGATATACTCACTTGAAGTTGTTCCCCAAGACTCGAAAAACTTAATACCCGAGAACATGTGCGTCCCATTCTTGTGAGCGGCATCGGCCCAAGAACCCGGAGCTTGTAATATAGTGTGGTTCCAAGCACCATATAAATTCGTATAGTTCCACATAGAGAATACATCGCTATGGAATTCGGAGCTGGGATAGCCACCGACACTTTCACCTTGTCCGGTCGGTGTGTTCATCCACAACCGACGGGTGGGATACACATCGGCAACAATGTTTTTGGCTGCATCTTCCATAATAACTGCCGGGCGTACGTGCGAACGGGAGAATTCCAGATCGAGATTAAAACCGGCAGCTTCAAACTCTTCTTTGGTCGGGTACTTACGTCCTTCATCAGCCGCCTGAGCGAATAACAGCAATAACTTGTCATCATTCCACGGTGTAAAGTCAAAAACTTCTGTCGATGCAGACGCCGGATATTCCGGTTCTTGCGCCTGCACGTTGCCGGCCAGACAGCATAGAGCCACAGCCGCACCGCATACAGTAAACTTCTTCATGATAAAAAAACATTAAATTATAAATTTTGTAACTATTATAAATAGTAGAGAGAAGAGGAGCGACAGCTCCCCTGCCCTCTAAACCATTTCATTAGAAATTGGAACCTTCTACGTCCCACCAAACACGAGTACCTTGTGTATCGGTCCCCCCCAAAGCCTCTATACCAGAGGTCTGAATATCGGACAAACCTGCACTCGTGTCCCTTCCCGGCAAAGGAATTTTCCGAATAAGGTCGCCTTGTACCAAACTGCCGTCACCGTCCTCGACATTCAATACGGGGAATATCTTCGGATAGCCCGTACGGCGCAAATCGTTCCATGCTTCATAGGAATAGGGGAACCCGGCAATATACTTCTGAGTGATGATTTTTTCCAATTTGGTTTCCGGCGTATCGCCTTCGTTCCATTTAACACCGATTTTGGTTACACTGGCTATATCATTGGTATGGTCCATCGGGTCGGTATACGCATAAGCGACCGGTTCTTCCACACTCATATACTCATCGACTTTCTGTCCATATTGCGAATTTGTACGTTGATCCAACTGAGCGCTACGAATGCCTGCTTCATAAAAAGATTGGGCAGAACCACCCATCGCCCAGTTACGCACTGCACCTTCCGCACGAAGGAACTGAACTTCTGAAAGTTTCATCAGGTATAACGGAGCCATACTGATACGATTGGAAGAAACTGCCGAATAAGCGATACGGGGGTTAACACTCACTGTTTGACCCGAAACCATGGATATACCAGCTCGTAGCCCTACAATCCGAGAATTGGTAGGTTCTATTTCCTCAGGATTTGTTTCATTGACAATCTGAGAAGAATTTTTCTCGAACAACGCATAATCGTCTTGTACATAAGGATGCTTCAAACTGAACAGTAAGCTCTCAAACGAAGCATTCAACCGGGAATCGCCCCATAATTTGCTAATATCGACCAATGGATGGGTAAACCCTGAAACGACTGGATCCAAAGCTATTTCTTGATTTTCCGTTTCGATTACACCTTCGGTAACAGCTTCTTGTGCCCATTTTTGAGCTTTTGTCCGATCAACTTTCACAATATGCATAGCCATACGAAGTTTTAACGAATTGGCAAAACGTCTCCATGTGTCAATACTAAAATCTTTCGTTACCCAGTCACTTTGTTGCAAGATACCATTCAAACGACTTTTGTACCACCCCGGACGTTGCTCATAATGTTTCAAACAAGCATTGATCGTATCCAGATTATCTACGATAGTTTCATAAATATCGGCCATCTTATTGAAGGTAAATGGATTCGTTTCCTTATTATTCTTGTGATCTACATAGGGAATAGAGCCATACAGGTCGACCATCTCCTGTGCCGAATAATTGTAAAGCAATAGTCCTATCGCTTTCATCTCGGGGATAGAGTCGATATGAGGGTGATTCAACATGTTCACCAAATTGTTTTTCACCATGAGAAAAGCGCCATAAGGGCCATCGCAATATCCTCGATTGTAATAGTAAGTAGAAGATAAAATACCGTCTCCCCCATGTGAGAAGTTATGAGGAACGCATAAATAGCCGGCATAGTTATCGACGGTTATATTATACACATATTGATATTGGTGAGCTCCGGGAAGCTGGCCTTCTTTTCCTCCTCTCATACAATATTGTACCGTTTGTAATTGAAAGAAATAATTGTTTAATTCTTTCTCGGCAAACGCAAAACCTTCTTCTGAAATCTCTTTTCTATAATCTATACTATCGGCTTTACCTTTGTAGACTATCGGATCCAATTCGGTATCACCACCAGTAAAGGTATCGGTGGGCATATCGAAATCTAAACATGAGTGCAAGCTCACAACAGAAAGCAATGCACCAAATGCCGCTAAAACAGTTTTTTTCATATATCTATTCATTATTTACTACTAAAAATCAATTTTCAAATTCACACCGACCGAACGGGTTGCCGGCATATTGAAGATATCGAACGCACCCAAACCGTTTTTGGTAGAGAGGGCGATATCGGGATCGACCGGAGCATCCTTATAGATGAAGAACAAGTTGCGGCCTACGACTGACAGCGAGAGGTTACTGATAACTCCTCCAAAAAGATTATGGAAAGAATAACCTAACGAAAGTTCTGCCAGACGGAAATTGGTGGCATCATAAACATATTGCGAACCAAACATATTACCACCTACTGCTTTGTAATATTCTTCAATAGGAGCCAAATTACCGTCTGGCATTACCATAGCCGGCTTTCCGTTCCATTGTAAATCGGGATTTGCTTCGGCTGCCAAACGAGCATCTCCCACTCGCTTAGATACACCTTGATAATCGAGATAAGCCTCGGTCAACGAGATGACCTTGCCACCGATACGACCGCTCACCAAGAAATAAAGAGAAAGGTCTTTCCAAGAAATCGTATTTTCCCATCCCAATTGGAATTTAGAATTCATATTGCCCAAGTAGACATAACTATTGTTACTTAACTGAGGTGCTCCGTTAGAACTTAAATAAATACTACCATCGTCATTGCGACGAAAATCGAGGGCATACATATCGCCGTAAGAACCGCCTTCGTCGTACCTTACCACAATATTACCACCGGCAATTTTTTGTTCGAGCTTAGACGACTTTCCTTGTTCATCTTTGAATGTCTTTACAATCTTGTTGTCGTTGTACGAGAAATTCACCGAAGTACGCCACATCCAATCTTTGGCAAAGCCCAACGAATAGGAAACGGTGGTTTCGATACCTTGATTACAAATCAAACCGGTATTTACAGGTTTGGACTTACCTCCCGTAGTAGCTTGTAGGAAATAGTTATTATACAATCCCGTGTGATAATACGTCAAATCCCAGTTCAACGAACTATCGAAGAACGATACATCGAATCCGGCTTCGAATGATTTTGAAGTTTCGGGAATAGGATTATCGAAATAGCCATAGGTAGACGAAGCGATCGCTCCGGTTGCTAAATCAGCTTTACCTTTATTAAACACCTCATTAGGAATAGAGTTACCTACTTCGGAGTAAGAAGCACGGAGTTTCAAGTGTGTAATAAATTCGGGCAAAGAAATGTAGCGATGCATTAACGTATTGGCTCCGACCGAGAAATAGCCATAATTATCGGGAGTACCCCGATATTCGAATTGTTTGAAAGCCCGATACCAGTCTTGGCGATAGCTACCTTCCAAATAGACATAATCTTTGTATCCTACTTGTCCCGTAAAGAAAAGACCTTTATCCCAGTTGGAAGACAAGGAATACTCATTCATATTGCTTCCTCCCCATGACGCCAGAGGCTCAAAGAAGTTAATACGGGTCGGTAGCTGATTCATGTCGGTATAGGAGAAATAGGTGGCTCTCGTCCACAACTTTTGGGTCTCTCCTTTAACGGTGTGTCCCACCCAACCGGCCGATGCCGATACAGAGAAATCTTTGATTTCCTTGTTGTAACTCAACATGGCATCGACATAGACATCGTTGCTCCAAATGAGATCCTGTCCATACATACCATAGTCCTCGATAGCGGCTACGTTTTGCGTAGTGGCCATTCTCTTTGTAAATCCTTTATACTTGGCACGGTCCATGTTCAAACGGCCTTGTATCTTCAAGCCGGGAATGATTTCATAGCTTGCCGTAATATATCCATAGGCTCTTTCCTCCTCGGTCTGTCCTTTATTGGCATTCGTTATCCAATAGGGATTATTGTTACCCGGTGAAAAATAGGCCCATTGTTGCATCGGTCCAGACAACTCAATAGTACCATCGGGAACCCACTGTTTCTGATCATTATAATATCCGTAGATGTTTGAAGTCCACGTGCCTTCTCCTCGAT
>OHEN01000836.1_pt1 | contig 13002 bp, 10 predicted proteins | sample 1567291 | NCBI WGS metagenome assembly OHEN01 (sample SAMEA3879592, study PRJEB24766) | human gut metagenome | biome: human-associated habitat; feature: feces | place: USA | collected 1985/1987
TATCTCCTTTTGGATTATTGTGTTCTAAATATGCTTCTACAGCCTGTGGCATTCCGCCAATCAGCATATACAACCGAAACATACGCATCAGATTCCTGTGCATTGCATTTCCGGCAGATTTTTTGCTTTTTAAAAGCAGCTTAATGGTATCCGCCGTGATTTCATCACCAACTGCCCACAAAAATTCTTCAAAATCCATCGGATACATGGATATCTTATGTTCTTCACTCGGAATCAATATATCCTTCGTATTCTTCTTTATCGATAAAAGTGACCCTGTTTCAATGTATTTATATCTTCCATCTGCCACAAGATACTTGATTGCCTGTCTTGCCTTCGGCAATAGTTGAACCTCATCAAATATAATCACGGATTCCTTTTCATACAGTCTGACTCCGGTCAACTGTTGTAATTGGAGGAAGAAAAAATCCAAATTATATCGCAAATCCCCGTTCGTGTAAATGCGTATCCTACGCAAATCCCCGTTCATCATCTTGCATTTGATACGCAAATCCCCACTCATTATCTTACATTTAATTCGCAGATCCGCATAATCCTAATTAGCATATGCGATTCGTCTACACACTATTCTTTTCATACCTTAAGATTTTTTATTTGTATTCATGCAAAGGACAAAGTTTTCCTTTAAGCTCTGTAGCTAACTGTATATCCATCATTCCTTCTACAATTTTTCTAATATTTTAAGACCAAGTTCAAAGGCCAGTAGCATGATTTTACTCTTATCATCCAATCTTGCACTGCCTGATAAACTTCTTGGCTCCCAGGATGAATGGTCAAGGTTATCTCCTGCATAAAAGAACTGGAAAAATTCTGTTCCCCTGAAATCACAGAGTGCCTGCATTCCAGCACACTCCATCTCGACACAGACCGCACCCATTTCTTTTCTCTTATTCACCTTATCCCTTGTTTCTCTATAGCAGGCGTCTGTTGTCCATGTGATTCCTTCCACATAAGGATATCCAAACTCTTTCAGAACTTTCTTAAACTCATCCCTGTAATTATGATTCACATCAATTGTGTCACATGGTTTCGCATAGTGGTAACTCGTTCCCTCATCCCTGACAGCCTTAATCGGAATAATAATTCCACAATCTTCAATCCGTTTATCTAATACCCCACAATTTCCAAGCAAAATCAGTCTTTTAATTCCCATTGCAATTATTTCTTCGTACTGTCCCACGCATAAAGGTTCCCCGACCATTGATTTGAACATTGCAAATCTTTTTCCTTTATATGTAACTTCATAAATAGGATTCAAGCCACTTGCAGAATGAACACTCGCTATTTCTTTTGCACGAAAAAATTCCAGTACCTCATTGAAAAGTTCTTCTGAAAAACAGGAAATCGTAACTTCCGGAAAATTTTCAATCTTCTCCACACACATATCCGGGTTGATGATTGCAGTTTTATTTGCGTCAAATTCTTCTAATAACATTTTCTATCTATCTTACCTTCCTGTTTTTTTGAATCCATGTCATAGTTGTATGTTGTACCAATAAGATGATCCTGCTGTATTATATCCCTGGATGCTGGATTATGACAATCTAACAGCCTTCTTCCAATAAATTTATCGCCACCTCGCTTCGTATAGCTGGCAACAGCTGTCGAATCCATGTAAATAATTTCATGCTGAAAGTGCTTGTATTATTTCATTATTAAATTATTGTTAGTCAGACAAACTTGAATGGAATTTATAAAACGCATTTATTTTACATAGGCACAGTATATCACAGTTCCTGTGTCTATGTGATATCATTTACTGTTTCTTCCGATAAGAACTCATCCTTCCGATGTGCATAAGCGTCAGATTTGACGCTTACTTTACAAATAAAGTGACACCTCTATTTAAGGTAGCCTTTTCTCTTTCAGTAATAAAATTATTTGTATTTTATTAGAAATTGAGAAATTAATTCTATACAACCTTCCACATCTTTTTCATCTGCAACTTCTGCGGGCATGTGCATATAACGCAGTGGGATTGACACGAGCACCGTAGGTACTCCCTGATTAGAAAAATGTATTTTATCCCCATCTGTATAACTAAGTCTGCTTGCAGCTTCTCTCTGAATTTGGATTCCAGCTGTTTTTGCACACTCCTCCATTTTAGTATTCAACGCTTTTACAACTATTGGACTATTACACAGAACAGGGCCACCACCAAGTAGAACTGTCCCCATTTCAGCAGGATCCATTCCGCTACAATCACTAGTATAAGTAACATCTACTACAATTGCCATAGATGGATTTATACGTGTACTTGTCCAATATGCTCCTGTCTTAGTTGTCTCTTCTCCTGTAGTAGAAGCTGCGTAAACACCAACCGTACAACCTTGTTTTTTAGCTCTTTTTATAGCTTCCATAATAATATAAACGCCAAGTCGGTCGTCGAGTGCACGTGCAGTAAATTTATCATTTGCCAGTTTTCGTATAGTTGTATCCAGTACAATTGGATCTCCAATACTTACATAACTTAATGCATCTTCACGGTCTTTAGCCCCAATATCAATCAGAAACTGCTTTGTTCCCAAATCTTTTTCTTTAAATAGTTCCCTATACGCTTCAACAACACCATAAACTATTCCTTTTGAAGTCTTAATTGAAATAGCGTGTCCAGGATATGTTGAAGGAACAATTCCGCCTCTATCAATTACTTGCAGTCTTCCATCTTCTCTGATGTTTGAAATCATAAGACCAATTTCATCTGCATGCGCTGATAACATAATTCTAATATCGCTGTTTGGATTTATTACACAGGTTACATTTTGCATTTCATCGCGACGTACTTCATCTACATAGTCTTTCATTTCTTCTTCAACAATGTCCTGTACCTGCTCTTCATATCCTGATACTGAAATGCTGTTTAGAAGATTGTTTAAAAAATTATTGTTCATTGTCATCATCTTCCTTCTGATTTGATGTTATTGTTATAAGATCAGAAAAAGTCGTCAAATTATATGTCCCCAAGCCACATGCAACAGCATCACCAATTGCTGCACAATCCATTCCACCAGCTATAGCAGCCTTTAGTCCAGCTTTTGCATCTTCGACAACCAGGCAGTTAGATGGTTCTTCATTTATATATTCTGCAGCTTTAATAAATACTTCTGGATCTGGCTTTGATTTTGATATATTATTTCCATCAGAAATTGCATCAAAGTATTCTCCAAGTCCTAACTGACCTAGTATAAATCTTGCGTTTTTGCTGGATGATCCAATTGCAAGCTTATGATTAGCTGCACGTAATCCATCCAAAGTAGCTTTTACTTCCTCGGATAAGTCGGAAGTGTTCATATTTTTCAAAAGTTCTTTATAAATATCGTTTTTCTTTGTAATCCAGAATTCTTTCTCTGATTCGTTTAATTCACCATTGTAACGCTCAAGAATTATTTCAAAACTTTCCATACGGCTTACGCCTCTGAGTCGATTATTAATCTCTTGATCGAAATAAATACCTATTTCATCCGCAACTTTTTTCCACGCTTCATAATGATATTTGTCAGTATGACATATTACTCCGTCTAAATCAAATATTACTGCATTGTATTTCTTCATTACTTATTTCTCCTTTTTTATCAGACAAGTTGGATATGATTACAGCTGCCAGTATAATTACACATCCGATTACCATTCGAGGTGTAATTATTTCGTGAAGAATAATGATTGAGAATATCGTTCCAAATACTGATTCCATGGAAAGTACAATTGCCGCTTTTGTCTCATCAACATATTTCTGGCATGCAGTCTGTAATAAATAACACAAAGTCGTACTTATTACTCCCAGATATAGCACGCTTAACCACCCTTGTGTTGTTACCTGAAAATCAGTTTCTCCAAAAACAACCATGCTGACAGCTGATAAAATAAACGCTGTGATCATCTGAACCATATTTAATACAGAAGCAGGATATTTCTTTACAAATTCACTCGTAAAGAAAATCTGAAATGCAAACCCTATTGCACAAATCAACGTGAGTGCATCTCCTAAACCAAGCGTAAGATTGCCGTTTAGCGAAAGAAGTGCAACTCCAATTACTGACAATATAGCTCCGATAATTCCCTTCGCACCTATCTTCTTTTTTAGAATAACAAATGCTATAAATGGCACAATTACTACATTAAGAGCAGTTAAAAAAGCATTTTTTGATGGAGTTGTATATTGCAGTGCTATAATCTGCAATGAAAAACCTATAAATAATGCTACTCCCATTAAAATGCCTGCTTTAATTGCACCAGTACGATTAACGACTTCTTCTTTTCGATTTCGTTGTCCCAGACTAACTAAGCCCATTAATACTGATGCGAGTAAAAATCTTACCATCATAATTTGAAAAGGTTTCATACTTTCCAAAGCCATGTCACTTGCTACAAATCCGCCTCCCCATATGACCGTAACCAGTATAAGTCCTCCGATTGCCAGCCCTTTTTTCATCACATATCCTCCATTCTGTTTTATATCATTTCAATTTTTCCGTTTACTTCAACCTCTACAGGTTCTCCACAAAGTCGTTTTACTTCAGCATTATTGTTTTTATCTGCTGTAATCTCAAGCCAAGCGCCCTTATAATGTAAACGGAATGTTAAATTCTGCCATTCCTCAGGCATATTAGGACAAACCCTTAACTTGCCATCTTCGCGCTGTGATACACCCGCAAAGCCAAATACAATTGTTTGCCATACTCCGCCTGTATTTGCTGCATGAATTCCTTCTCTTGTATTTCCCTGCATATTTAACAAATCAATAAACGCTGCACGACGGAGATAACGGTATGCTTTTGAATCGTCCCCTACCTTAAGTCCCATCACTGAATATATACTTGGACTTAATGAAGAACCATGAAGTGTTCTCTTTTCATAGTAAGCATAGTTCTCTTTTATAGTTTCATCATCAAATTCATTTCCCATAAGATGAAGAAGCATAACAACATCTGCCTGTTTATTAATCTGCGTTTCCTTTGCTTTCTTTGTCTTAAGCGCTTCTGGACGAATCGGCCAGTCATTTTCATCGTATTTTTCAATTGTTACATTATCTAATTCAAAATATCCTTCGAACTGTTCAAGAAGTTTCGTTCCTTCTTTGCGTGGAAGATAAATTTTTTCCTGAACTTCTTTCCATTTAGCAGTTTCCATCTCTGTAAGTCCTGTTTTTTCAACAAGTTCATTATATGAAGAAGTCTCTTCTTTTTTCATGACCTCTAACAGCGAAAGAACATATTTTAAATTCCATCTAGCAAGATAATTTGTATATAAATTATTATTAACTGGCTCATGCCATTCATCTGGTCCTGTTACCTGATTAATTTCATAACGATCCTGTTCATTATTATATTCACATCTGCTCGCCCAAAATCTTGCAGTTTCTGTCAGTATTTCGGCTCCTTTAGTGTATAGGAAATCTATATCGCCTGTAATCTTAACATAATCGTATATTCCGTATGCAACGGCCGCTGTTACATGATGTTCATACACGGCAACATAACATCTATAACAGCTACCATCTGGTTCTATTGTCCAATCTGGACACTGCTCGCTACCATCATCTGCTGATTCCCATGGATACTGAGCACCATTAAATCCATTCTTGTGGGCATTTTCACGTGCTGCGTCTAACAAATAATATCTATAGTTTTCAAGATTTTGTGCTGTTTTTGGGAATACCCATGCAAAAAATGGAAGCATAAATAACTCTGTGTCCCAAAAAGCATGGCCACCATATTCTTCGCCAGTCAGAAGCTTTGCACCTACATTTACATGATCATCATGCTCATTTCCAGTGCTCATAAGATGAAAAATATTAAAACGAACAGCTCTGTTAAGATCGTCATCTCCAGTTATTTTGATATCAGCATTTTCCCACATGTTATGGTATACTTCTTCATGTAATTTAAGCTCATTCTCAAAACCAGTATGAACAAATCCTTCGATTTCTTTTTTTATAGTGCTATGAAGTTCATATGTAGGACATTCCCTTTCTGAATACATAGAAACATACTTAACAATTTGTACTTCTTTTCCTTCTTCAACGTGAATATCACCAAATTCAATATTCTGTTCACCAAAAACACTTGTCATGCGATTTCCGAGAATTTGTTTTCCATCGCAATATGCTTCTATACGACATCCACATCCTACATGTAAATGCTTCTCCCTTGTAGCAACTTCAACATATCCGCCGTCCTCAGCTAACTTCTCATTGGCTGTCATATATGTATGTTTTACCTTAAAACGTGGTGCATCATAGAAATTAATAATACTTCCATCAATGATACTCTCAACTTCAACAATACCACTATAATTCAATGGTGTCATATATAGTTTAACACCCATACGGTGAACGTTATTTCTGCTAACAAAACGAAGTCCTTCAACAAGAGTTTCCCTACCCTTAGAATCCTTTAAGAGTATTCTTTTTCCGACAAAAGCTCCTCTCATATCAAGGACTCGTGAAAACTCTATTATTTCACAATCCTCAATTCCAATAAGTTCTTTTTCAATATAAAGTCTGATACCTAACCAGTTAGGAAGTGTCGAAAGCTCCCTCATAAATGTTTCAGATTTATCAAACACTCCGTTAATATAAAGATATGGAAGAGTAATCTTTGTACCTTCCTCATGGCTGCCTCTTATTCCAAGGTAGCCATTAGAAAGTGCAAACAGACTCTCATATTTTAGATTTTCTTTCGGATCATATTTATCCTGGCAGATAAGCCATTCATCATCATGTATTCTACTTCTCAGATTTTCTGAAAAAAGCTCTCTAGTCATATATGATTCTCCTACTATAAAATTAATTAGATATACTGTTTTCTTGCTTCATTTATTTCTGTGCCATTTTTCACAGTAGAAAAGGTAAATGCCATTGAGAAATCCTGTAATTTTACTTTATTTTCCTCTAACTGTTCTTCTCCACAGCTATTACTTCCTAGTCCAGAATGACGGTAATCCAAATGAATAATAACATCATTAGATTTCTCAATTTCGAATGGATGCTGTGCTTTTTCTAGACTTTCATCTGTATAATTTGCAAGATTTAATCCAAGTTTGTTCTCCATTCTGCATAATAAACCATTTTCTCCATCTCCTATGCTGAACCATTTTACATTTTCTCGGTGTCCGTTTTCCTGTGGGAATACGTAATTGGTCATCATTTCATCAATTGTACTTTCATATATCCCCATAACAGATGCCGCATTACTATCGATATAACTTTCTCCAGGTCCCATACCATACCACATGGTGTTCTGAAGGTTTTGATTTCCTTTCATAACGATACCGATTCGTGGTAAAAATGGTGGTTCGAGTTTACCTCTTTGAACCGCTCTTCCCTGAATTTCCACTTTCATCTGCCCACAAGAATATATTTCGTATACATAAACACATTCGAAGCCCCATGACTGATTATAGCAGCTAAAAAATGTTCCAATCTTAACAATTACCTTATCCTCTGCCTCTTCAAAATCAACATATTCTGTTTCTTCTACAGGCTTTTGAATAAAGTACTTATTCATCCAATCATCTTTTTTGTACATGTCATTATCAATTGTTGCACGATATACATTCATTCTAGGGCCATCAGTAATATATTCTGTTTCACCTTTACCAAAAGATATTAGTTTTCCATATACTGTACTGAATTTTGCAGTGACATTTTTATTTGTAATACTAAGTACGCCTTGCACCTCATTTATCATCAGCTTATCATCTTTTTCCCTAACAACAAATTCATCTCTTCTTATATTCAGTGGAATTTGTAGTTTCTTAATTTCATGTCCAGACGATGCATATTTTCTGTCTTCTTTCTGACATACCAAAACATTTAAATAATAATCTGTATTTATCAGCATTTCAAATGGAGTAATTGGCAGTTCAAGTACGCAACTGTCATGAGGAGATACTGATAAGTCATCTATAATCCCCTTCTGTACAGACTCATTTTCTGCTTTAATTTCCCAATTGATGATTACTGTGCTTAAATTCAGAAAATCATAATAGTTTTCAATTTTAATTTTCTTAATATTCCCCGCTATTGGAGCTATAATCTGCTTATATTCCTCCATTCCCGGTGAAGGTGTTCTATCTGGCATCAAAATTCCATCTATACAGAAATTACCGTTTGTTGGAAAATCTCCATAATTTCCGCCATATTTGTAATATTCATTATCACCTTCAACTGTATGAATTCCATGATCATACCATTCCCAGAGAAATCCACCCTGAAGTCGTTTATACTTACGATACATATCCTGATATGCTTTTAATCCTCCAGGTCCATTTCCCATCGCATGTCCATATTCACACATCACATGAGGCTTATCTCCTTTTACCTCATATTCTGCAATTTCTTTCAGGCCTTTTAGCCTTGTATACATAGTGGAATATACATCTGTAACCTCTGCTTCAAAATCTCCTTCATAATGAATAAGGCGTGTATCATCCAATTCACGTATTGCCTGTGCTGCACTTCGGAAATTACAGCCAAACGCTGACTCATTTCCCATAGACCACATAATTATAGATGGATGATTTCTATCTCTTTTAACCATACGAACACTGCGGTCAACATATACGTTTTTCCAAGATTCATCATCTGTGATCCATGTATAGTTTTCTACCCATTCAAATCCATGACATTCAAGATCTGCTTCGTTAATAACATAAAGACCATATTCATCACATAGATCATAAAAATATTCATTTGCTGGATAATGAGAGCAACGTACAGCATTTATGTTGTACTGTTTCATCAGACGAATATCGTCCTCCATCTGCTCTCTTGTTACAGTTCTTCCTTCTTTTGGGTTGTAGTCGTGATGATTTACACCATTTAGAAGAATCACCTGTCCATTTACACAGAAGTTTTTATCTTTAATTTCAATTCTTCGGAATCCGCATCTAACTGTAACTTCCTGTGTATCAGTTGATATTGTAAAATCATATAACTCAGGAGTTTCTGCTGTCCATGTATGTACACTTGGAATATCTGCTGAAATATATATTTCTTTATCTTTAAAAGAAGCTTCTCCTTCAAAAACAGCTTCTCCTTTGTATGACAATTTCCACTTAATATTAGTTCCAGCCTGCTTCATTTTGATTTTTGATGTGAACAGACCATTTGTATAACTATCATCTAAAGAACCGTCAATCTGTACATCTAAAACAGCGTTCTTTTCCTCATTAATCAGTTCCACATCTCTGTATATTCCTGATAACCACCACATATCCTGATCTTCCAGATATGTTCCGTCTGACCATTTATATACACGTACTGTAACATCATTTTCGCCGCTTTTAACAAATTCTGTAATGTCAAATTCAGATGGAAGTCTACTGACTTTACTAAAGCCTACATAATTACCATTTACCCAAACATCAAAAGCACTGTCCACGCCATGAAACTTCAAAATGGTATCTTTTTGTACCCACTGGTCATCCAGATTCACAATTTTCTTATAGATTCCTGTAGGGTTTTCATCTGGTACGTAAGGCGGATTTATCGGAAATGGATATAATACATCTGTATAATGCATCTTGTCATAACCTCTTAACTGCCAGACAGATGGAACATCGATATTATCCCACTCATTACCTACTCCTGGTTTCTCAAATCCTTCTGGTGAAAGTTCAGGTGCATCTATATATTTAAATTTCCATTCTCCATTAAGAGAAATTCTACTTTGAGAATCCTTGTAAAAAGCAGTTCGTGCCTCTCTTCTCCCGATTCCGGTAATCTGATGGTTCTCCCATCTTTTTACTGTTTTTCTTGCCATTAATCTATCCTCTCATTTTATAATGTAAAATCATTAATATAATTACGGTCAGACAGTTCAGTCTGTCTGACCGTTTTACAAGTCTGTCTTATTTAATAGAACCACTAGTTCCTTCAACAATATATTTCTGTGCAATTATAAAAATAATAATTGGTGGAATAATCATAATTATTGTTATACAGAGCATAGGAATGATCTGTGTACTGTGAACACCCTTGAAAGAAGCAAGTCCTAATGCAAGTGTATATTTGCTTCTGTCTTGTAAGAAAATCAATGGACCAAGATAGTCATTCCATACAGTCAACATATTAAGTACTCCAACAAGAATAAGTGATGGTTTCATAATTGGCATAAAGATTTTCCAATAAATCTGGAACTGATTTGCACCATCAATTCTTGCCGCCTCTTCGAAATCTCTTGGAATCCCCATCAGGAACTGTCTCATTAAAAATACATAATAAGCAGAACCAAACCATGCTGGTACAATCAATGGTTTCAATGTATTAATCCATCCAAACAGGTTAAATTCCATATACTGTGGAATCATGGTAACATCCCATGGAATCATCATTGTAGATAACAAAATCATAAAAAGAAGATTCTTTCCTTTGAATTCAAATCTCGCAAAACCATATGCAACAAGTGAACAAGAAAGCACTTGTCCTAATGTTGTAAAAACAGTAACAAGTATTGAGTTCCATAGATAAGTTCCAAATGGCTGAGACTTCCATGCATTTATAAAATTCTCAAAATGCCATTCTGTAGGAAATAATTTTGGTGGATACGCAATCGCTTCACTTTCTGTTTTAAATGCAGAAAACAACATGTAGATAAATGGTGCAAGAAAGTAAAGTGCCACAAGTCCGAGTAATGCGTAAATCACTATTTTTGATCTTTTAGACATCTTCATTACTTTCTACCCCCTTTTTTCTTTTTAGTCTTCTTTGCCCCACTATTTCTGGCTTCTGTTTCATAGAACACCCATGTAGATGAAGATTTAAATACTAATGCAGTAAGTATCATAATGATGATAAACATTACCCAGGCATTTGCACTGGCATATCCAAGCTTATGATGTTTAAATGCATTATTATATGTATACAGTCCATAGAAGTATGTTGACTTAAGTGGACCACCACCCGTAAGCAGCATAACCAGTGTTACCTGCTGGAACGAGCTAATGATTGATGTAATCAAATTGAATAAGATTGTTGGTGTAATTATCGGAAGCGTAATACTGAAGAATTTTCTTGCAGGTCCTGCTCCGTCAATAGATGCTGCTTCATATACATCAATTGGTATATTCTTGATATCTGTATAGAAAACCAACATCATAGTTCCCACACCAAAGGCACTTGCTATAATCACAGCAAGGAGTGCCCAGGCTGGATCAACCAGCCATTTTGGACCTTCTATTCCAATAAGAGATAAAAGATAATTTAAAACACCATAATCTCCATTAAGAATCCATCCCCAGATAATTGAAACTGCCACTCCAGAAATTACAGCAGGAATGTAGAAAATAGTACGGAACACCTTCACTCCTTTTACTGGCTGTGTAATTAACATTGCGAGAAACAGTGCGATAATCATGTTAAGTGGTACAAAAATAGCTGCATACTTCAAACTGATTACCAGTGACTTCCAAAACTGTTTATCGTTAGTAAACATTTCAATGTAATTTCCAAATCCTCTGAACTGTGGAGTTGAGGTAAGTGGCCAATCAAAGAAACTCATAATCAAAGATAAAATTAATGGACCGATTGTAAACACGAGAAATCCTATTATCCAAGGCAATATAAATATATACGGTGTTGCCGATTTCAGAAATTTTTTCTGTTTCATATATTTTCTCCCAATTACTTTGTTTATTGTGCTTCTGCTGCTTCTTTAAGAACTTCTTTTACATCCATGTATGCACTTGGATTAAATAACTGCTCAAATGAAAGGCTAAGATTTTCCGAAATCTCTGACCAGTCCTCAATAATGAAGCTTGCTGGAGTATGTCCATCACTCTGTTCCAACATTTTGTAGAATGGAGCAAACTTATCTTCATTCATAATCCCCTCTGATTCTACAACGCTGTTAAGAACTGGAAGCTCCATTCCTATTCTTGCCTTGTTGCATTCTTCACCAGTCCAGTATTTTACAAATTCCCATGCTGCATCTTTATTTTTACTGTCTTTTGAAATTGAAAGTCCTGAAGAACTTAAAATACTTACTGATGTCTGTCCATCAAACGTAGGAATCTTTACAATACCGTAATTCATGCCGTCGTTATCGAGAGTGTTAATTGCCCATGAACCGTAAACATACATTGCTACTGTCCCTGCACGGAATTCGTCAGTTCCATTTTTCTCTGTGGCAATTGCATATCCGTCTTTTTCCATATCTTGGAACATCTGGAATACTTCCTGAGAGTTATCAGAATCAATGTTTCCGGCCATCATTCCTTCTGTATCACAATAAGATGTTCCGTTGCTCCAAAGATACATTTCAAAGTCATATGGATCTGGCTTCATCTGGAAAGCAAAACCTTTCTGCCCAGTTTTTTCTTCAATCTTCTTAGCTGCGCTCTTTAAATCTTCCCATGTCCAATCATCTGTAGGCTCTTCTACACCAGCCTCTTCAAAAAGGTCTTTGTTAAAATATAATGCGTGTGTTGTAAATCCTACTGGCATTCCATATGTTGTACCGTCTAATGAATTGTAATTCCATAAAGTGCTGTAGATGTTTTCCTTAAAATCATTACCTTCACTTTCAATATATTCGTCAAGCGGCTCAAGTCCATCTGCATATGCTGGATAATTCCACATATACATTACATCAGGTGTATCTCCTGATCCCATACCTGCACTAATTTTAGTGTCATAATCACTTCCATAAGCTTCGAGTGTTACTTCAATGTCATCATGTTCTTCATTAAATTTGTCTACAAGTTTTTGCTGAGCATCAAGATCATCTGCCACGTCCCATGTTGCAAAACGAACTTTTGCTTTCCCGTCACTTGCTGTTACATTTTTTCCTGTTTCATTGCTTCCACATGCAGTAATTAACATTGTACCTGTTAATGCTGCCATACATACTAATGCAATCTTTCTCTTCATTGTTTTTCTCCTCCCAAACATTTTATATTCATCCGGTAAAATTATTTTACTATTTTACCAGTAAAATGTAAACTATTTTATTTAGTAAAATATTTTTTCTACATTTTATA
>OHEN01000844.1_pt1 | contig 12934 bp, 11 predicted proteins | sample 1567291 | NCBI WGS metagenome assembly OHEN01 (sample SAMEA3879592, study PRJEB24766) | human gut metagenome | biome: human-associated habitat; feature: feces | place: USA | collected 1985/1987
GCTAGACAAAGGATGAATCCGATATATTTATTCATATTTAGTACTATCTTCAAACTATATATTAAAATAAATGCCCCTCAATGTGGAATTTAGTGAGAGTCAAATAAACAAAATTATGCATTTTAGGCTAGTAATTCGTAATAGATGTCTTGCCCCAACCCCTCACGCACGGATAATTGAATCTTTGATGATGTCTGCTGTAAATCCTTGGCATCACGAGTCGTTGTACTTCCACCAAGTGTTTCCATAGCCCTCTTCCAGCATATAGACTGACTGTTTTCCGGCATATAATGATGAGACAGTTCACCTTCCGCATAAACATAAGCCGGGATTTGTGGTTCCAAACTGCCTTCTATATTACGCAGGCGAATATCGTCCTTAACAATACCGGGCATCGCTATCTTGTTCTCATATTTGTCATAACCAAGATACAGCGAACCTATCAGTATACGGAATGCTTCAAGCAACGAACTCTTTCCCGTGCCATTGTTACCCATAAGAACATTAAGTCTTGGGTGTAACTCGATGCTTACATCTTCGAAGCATTTGAAGTTATGTATGTTTATTTTATTCAGTTTCATATTCCCTAGAAAGTTACAAAAAATACCGGAACAACCTCGAAAAAAATGGGAGAAATAATGCTAAGTAACCTTCAAAAAAAAATAACCTGCATCATTTTAAGGAATCTTTTCGGTCTATATCTGTTTTCTCATCAGTCATGTGCCACCGGCACACTCCATCTTCGAAAACAATGTATTTTCAGGCTCATTTGTCCGGTTAAACGCCAATCCACCGGACAAGTTGCCACTTCCGAATATCACTCTCGCCGCGCATCACCTGAAAACAACAAAAAAAAGCGAGTCAGGTACGATATGACCTAACTCGCTTTGCGGGCTCTTGGCTCCGCGGCTATCAATCTTGTAAACTTCCGCCTGAAATCGTCGCTTACATCTCAAAATACAAATAAGTTTAAGCGAACTCTACCAAGCGTAACTTAAGCCTTAATACTCCTCCTCGTTAAAGAATGTGATTATGCGCATTCTACGCATGTAGGATAGCGATTCTTAGGTAATTTGGTAACTTTCTTGGTAGGTAAAAGTTGCGTCAAATGCGATGAAATGTGACTACTTGCTGCGTTTCAGCACTCCTTTCCCAGCACTTACCAAATCGAATTCAAAGAACTTACCATGAGTTACCAAATAACTCTATGCAAAGATACTAAATATGGTTTATTTTACGATTCGATTAATGGAAAATAATGTAAATTTGTGCCTATAATCAATTGTAATATCTCATATGAATTTTGTTGTAGATTATAAAACATTGATGAATAAGGATATTGCTGACATCCTTATAGTTACAGCCACAGATGTTGAGACTCAGATGCTTCATGCTTCTTTGTCTCCAATTGCTGACGAAGGCCTTCTGGAAATTAACCATGAGGGTCGAGTATATTATGCCGGGAGATTAGGTGAATATAATGTTGTGCATTGTCAGTGCACAAATATGGGGACCCAAGAACGCGGAGCATCTCTGATGACGACAACAAAAGCGATTAGTGCATGGCCTCGTATTAAAGCAGTGGTTATGGTTGGCATCGCTTTTGGTATGTATGAAAATGAGGGCGATAATCCACAACATTATTCTGATGTTCTAATTGCAAATACTATTTTTCCATATGAAACTCAACGGTTGAATCCGGATGATACCGTTGAGTATCGCGGGCGGGAACATTTCGCCGAATCTAAGTTTATTGATGCATTTGCTGTTATTGCTCAAAATTGGAAAAGACAAAACTTAAACAGAGAAACGACTAAAATTGACATATGTCCAATGTTGTCAGGAGAAAAGTTGGTGGATAATTTGGAGGAAAGAAATATATTAAAAAGTCGGTTCTCTACTTATAGGGGAGGTGAAATGGAGGGAATGGGAGTGGCTTCTGCATGCGAAGAATATGGAAAACCATGGATATTATTGAAGGCTATATGCGATTTTGCTGATGGAAATAAAAAAGTAGGAAAAAAAGAAAAACAAAGAGATGCTGCTGAGGCCGCTGTTTTGGCGTGCAAAGAGGCCTTGGCTACTGATAATGTAGCCATGTTAATAGGAGAGAAAGTTAATTATTATTATCGTCCAGAGAAAGTCGATTTGAGTAAGATTTTTTTTATTCATTATGACGATGCTTGTGAGCCTTATTATTTGCAGCGTTCTGTGGATGATGAATTAGCACCATTTATATTGAAAAAGAGTTGCTGGGTATATGGAAAATTGGGAATGGGTAAATCAGAACTGTTGACTCGTACTCTTGTTCATAATGGGTTGAATTATATATATGTGGATTTATCTTTATGCTCAAAAACTGATACGTTGGACTCTTTTCGGACAATGTATGATGAAATATGTAACAAGGTCGGTGTAGAACCTATAGACGTTAGTGATTTTAGAAGTGTAATTAACCTTACTGCAGATTTGCTGAATACACACTTTGGTAATCAAACTCTTTATCTGCTTCTTGACGAGATACCTTTTGAGCATAAGAGTGCAGTCTTTAATGAGTTTGTGGGAAATTTTTGTGCAATGATGACATATTGTGGGAAGAAATTGACGAATACTTCTGTGTTATTCATGTTGTCTTCAATTGCTTCTCCCTTGAAATTGTTGTCTCCAGATTATATAGACAAGATGTCTCAACATGTAAAATTTGAGGAACTGAAAGATTGGACGATGGAAGAATGTCGCGAACTTATAAACTTATTAAATACTCATGTGCATTTGGAATGGAAAGATGTCAATATAGATGACTTCGCTTTAGACTTTGATTGTTCTCCGAGATCAATTAAAAATGCGTTAAATGATGTTTGTGTGTTGGGCTGTGGGACTATTGATAAAACAATTGTTAATCGAATAAAACTAGGATAAATGCGTGGAATGTTAAGCTCTACAACAATAGTGTCTCGCGATCAATATATTGAGAGATCTGCAGATTTACAAATACAACGTATTATTTCCGAAATGGCTAGACCAGGATATGTTTTGGTAGCTAGACAAATGGGAAAAACGAATCTATTGCTGCATACAAAAGAAGTGATGCAAAGCGATAAGAATATTTTCGTGTATGCGGACTTCTCAACTATGGCAAGTTATTCAGAGCAAGAATGCCTGAATAGCCTAGTAGATACAGCTATAGAATCTAAATTTGACCTGTTGAGTGATGCGGAGGAAGAGATCGCCTCTCTTAGAAAGAGAGAATCATATAATGCCTCTAAAATGTTTTATCGAGAGTTGCGTATTATATTGAAGTATGTCGATAAGTTGGTATTTATCTTAGATGAAATAGATGCGTTGACAAGAACGGAGTACTCGGACAGGATATTTTCATTAATACGCGGTCATTATTATGCCAATACAAACTATCCAGAACTAAAAAGGGCTACATATATACTATCAGGTGTAATTGAACCTAAAGATATAATTAAGGATCCCAATATTTCTCCATTTAATATTGGTGAGAAAATTTATATGAGCGATTTTACATATGACGAGTTCTTACATATTATCGAGCACTCTGAATACTTATCTGGTTGCTCATACGATATTATAAAAAGGCTATACTATTGGACAAAGGGACAGCCTCGAATGTCTTGGGATTTATGTTCTGCGGCTGAAAAACAAAAAGTCAAGACCATTGAGGATGTTGATGCTATAGTTAAGTCGCTGTATTTAATTAGTTATGATAAAGCTCCGATTGATGCAATACGTGAAAAGGTCAAGCTTGATTCTGAATTGCGTGAGGCATTGATACAATTATCTATTGATAAGGGAGATTCACTGTCTGATGATGTTAAAAGTAAATTATATCTTGCCGGAGTTATTGATTATAATCAAACATCTGTTGGATTTAAGAATCCTATATTGTCTCATAGTTTGACTTATGATTGGCTATTGGCAATACATGATCATGAGCTTAATTACCTTTCAGTTGCAGATAAGAGTATTCATCTTGAAAAAGACTATAAAAAGGCTATATCAAATTTAACTAAATATCTGGATTCTAATCCAACTGATATAGAGGAGGTAGATAAAGCTCACTATTTATTAGGGGAAGCATATTATAAGTCATATAGGCATGAGAAATCTTTGCATTACATAAATAAGATAATGCAGAGGGGACCAAAAACGAAATTATACTACGAAAGTGTTTTATTAAAAGGGAATGCGCTTTCCGGTAATGAGGAGTATCTAGCTGCAGAAGGATGTTATCGTGAAATTTTAAATAATGCAGATTTGGCTGGAGCAGAGATATATTTTAAGGCATTGTTTGGATTAGTGAATGTATTAATATCTCAAGATAATAAAGCCCAGTGGGATGAAGCAGAGAGATTAATAAAAGATTCGCTGTCTAATTGGAAACAGCAGTTGCTTGAGTTGCAATGTTTATCACTAGCATATTATTATCTGGCCTGCATTTATATAAAGAAAGCTCATAACGATATCGCTGTCATGCATATAGATAGTGCACTCAAAACAGCTCAGCCGAATGAACGTCCATACTTGTTGTATATCAAGCATGAGTGTGTTAGTGAAATGGCTAAGATTGATACTGCAAAAGAATTGTATCAGAGTCTAGATGCTATCAAGACACGTCCAGAAGTGGAGGATTTTGACAATGCGTTAGGTTTTAACTTAATGTTTGCAAGTCAGATTTTATCTATGTTGATGCTAACATATCAGGAGTTGGATGTCACGAGGTATTTGAGATTTTTCATGTATGAGTCTAAGGAGAATGCAGTTATATATATATGAGATATTGCTACGTGATAATAACGAAATGTCACAGGCTTTTTTTGAGTATATTGTGACTCTGTTATACAAAGAAGACTGGATGTTTGATTTAGCTCATCGTTGTAATATAGCATTGCATCAAATTAGAGAGTATAATAAGAGTAAAGTGGCAGAAACAATAATTTCAGAACTTGATTTAAGTAGTTCTTATTATCCAGATATTATTCAAGAACTGTTCTCTACTATAATATTTTTCTATATCAAAGAGGCGGCACTTAAAGGTGCAATTAATGCACTAAATGTATATCATCAAATTGATTCAAGAATTGGTAAGAAACGTGAGGATAAATCCTTGTTATTGAATTATTATGAGTGCTATCTTTTATATAAAGAAAATAAACTATCACTTTTCTCGCAGAAAGGGGCAGTCCTTCTAAAAAGAATTACGGAATATTGGCAACGATACGAATCAATTGTTGAGGATAAATTGCCTGTTGATGATGTGAAGAATATTACAGAACAGCTCAAGAAGTGGTTAAGCCAAACAGAGAATAATAGGCAAGCATTATGTATTAAACCAAAGAATTATAATCATTTAGAACGTAATGCTAGAATTTTGGTAAAGTATTTATCTGATGGACGAATTCTAGAAGGGAAGTACAAACATTTCGAAGCTGACTTGAAATTGGGTGTATGTATATTGGTTGATAGGCTCTAATTGAGGAGAATAATGACATTCTCATTTATTTTATGGCTCATACTTTGAGAGTTTAATGTTATGTGGATATAGCGAAGAAAGGATATGCAGGTGCAAATGTTGGATAATGTACTTTTGCACCTGCGTAATGTTGGAGTCTTTATTCTATGTATCTTTTCTTACGAGTAACAAAGGCCTCGTAGTGGGTGGTTTGCATGAATTCAAGGATATCATTGCGAGAATAGTAGTATTTGTTGTTGATTTGGGAGTAGCCGAGGAGGCCGGAGTCTCTCCATTTTTTTGAGGACAGCGGTGGAGACATCAAGTTGCTCCATTATTTCCTGGTTGGTGAATACCATTTTGCTGGCTGAGTCCATGCTCTTTCGCATTTCACGGATGTCTTTACGCAGTCCCTTGATGTGCTTCAGGATGCTACTGATGTTTTGATCTCTGTCTTCCATAGTTTATAGTGAGTTTTTGATTGATATCTCGTTGATGTCGTATCCCCGGCAGTTCTGCAGCATTTCATTAAGGTCCTTGTGCTGGGCATATAGTGATGACATATCTTTGACTTCCTTACCGGGAAACATCTTTCTGATGTCTTCGAGACATTTGCGTCCTGCCTGGTCGTTGTCGAGGAAGCAGATGTATGAGTCGTGCAGTTTAAGATAGCCTGTCGCCTTGTCGAGATTATTGACAGAGTTCAGGACCAGCACATCCGTCGTAGGGGTCTTTGCGTTCTGCAGTACTTGCCAGGACAGGAAGTCGAAACTTCCTTCAAAGATCGATACAGCCCTGGTTGACGGCATTACAGTCCGTTTCCCTTCGTAAGCATCCGATTAAGGACGACTATCCAGGCTGCTGGGGAGTAGCTACCTTTGCATCAAATACTAAAAGCCATGATGACAAAGGAAGAGGTCGCCCAGGTGATTGCCTACTGCGACGAGAACAAGATCAGTTACAAACAGCGCCTGTCGGAACTTGGGATTAGCCCATGGAACTTCTATGACGCCAAGCGTAAGTACGCTCCGAAAGAGGAAGGTGATAATGCGGGCGAGTTCCTTCAGCTGATACCGGGAGGATCATTCCTTCCCAATCCAATCAAGCCTTCACGGTCCCGCAGCAGCAAGCAGAAAGAGTCTGCACAGGAAACCGTTGCTGTGAACATCGAGCTCAGGACACCAACCGGCACGATGATGCGGATAAGTGGCAATCTGACCGGTCGTGAGTTGAAGGAGATCATCATAGCGTCATCCACTCATGTTTAACCTGGAACGAGGACTTCGCTATTGGCTCTACAGCGAGCCAACAGACATGCGAAAGAGCTTTCATACACTGTGCGGTCTTGTGCGGAACAAGATAGGCGGAGATCCGATGAATGGAGACGTGTACATCTTCGTGAATAAGCGCAGGAACAGAATCAAGTTGCTTCACTATGAGACTGGCGGAATGGTCATCTACTCAAAGATGCTTGACAGGGGGACCTTCGGGATGCCTATCCCCGGTTCTAAAGACATGGTGACGAGCAGTATAAAATGGGAAGATCTGCTGAAGATGGTTGAAGGAATCATGTCGGATCCTGACAGCCGACAGGCTCGTTTGGATGGACTCAATAATCTTTGGAAAACTGACAAATAATCTAAAGAAAACGCTATTCGGCTTGCATATATGGCTGATTTTTCGTACCTTTATATCATTGAAAATGAGCGAAAAAGATGGCATCCGAACAGGAAATCATAGCAGCGCAGGCGGCGGAGATTGAGCGACTCAAGAGCAAGGTCGCCAGTCTGGAGGATCAGCTTTATTGGCTGCGGAAGAAGATGTTCGGAAAGATGAGTGAGAAGAACCTCCCGCTTGATCCGACAGTGCTGAGCGACCCCACCTTGTTCGACGTTCCTCTTACCGAAGGAGAGCGTGCGGAACTGGAAGCAACTGTGCGGAAGGACGAGGAAGACACCGCAAAGCTTATCCAGGTCAGAAGCTTTGAGCGCATGCCTCGCAAGACCATCGATACGGCCAATCTGGAAGTGCGTGAAGAGCACATATATCCTGAAGTTGAAAACCGCGAAGACTATACTGAACTGGACCCGGAGGTGACGGACACACTGGTGCTGGTTCCCGCACAGATGTATGTGCGCCGCATCATCCGTCACAAGTTGGTTCTGAAATCGAATCTCCAGATAAAGGAACCGGAGCGAAAAGCCTTTGAAATGGCCCCGCTCCCGGTAATGCCATTGCCCAAGTGCATGGCTTCCGAGAGTCTGCTCACTGACATTATCCTTCAAAAGTTCTTCTATCACATGCCGTTCTACCGGGTGATACAGAAGTACAAGGAACTGGGCGTGAAGATAAGCGACTCCACGATGAACGACTGGTACGCAGCGACGTGTGAGAAACTGAAGCTGCTGTACGACATCTTGAAACGGGAAGTGTTGTCAAGAGACTACATACAAGTGGATGAGAGTACATTGCCGGTGATAGACAATGAGAAACACCGTGCGGTGAAGGGTTATATGTGGTGTGTGCGTGCCGTTGAAGGCGACCTGGTCACTTCCATTACGACATGGGCTCACGCTCCCACGAGACGGCCCGCAAACTTCTCCGTGGTTATCGTGGCACAATCCAGACAGATGGCTACGGCGCCTATGACCAGTTCGAGAGTGATCCCCATATCCAGGTGATTGGTTGCTGGGCACATGCGCGCCGGAAATGGTCTGATGCATTGGACGAGGATAAACGGACAGCGAGTGAGGCGTTGGCATATATCAACAAACTCTATCACGTCGAGAACGAGGCTAAGGAAGCCGGTATCTCTGGAGAAGCTTTGAAAGAGAAGCGTCAGAAGGAATCCTATCCTGTTATCCTCCAGTTCGAGAAATGGATGTACGAGACTGTGACCAAGACTTCACGGAACAGTCGCATCGGAAAAGCCATCAGTTATACGCTCCCTCTTCTGCCACGCCTGAGCCGCTATGTGAATGACGGGCGCTTCTGCATTGACAACAACCTTGTGGAGAATGCTATCAGGCCTCTGGCCCTGGGAAGGAAGAACTACCTGTTCTGCGGGAACCACGATGCTGCGGTGCGTGCTGTCATCGTCTACTCCCTGGTGGACAGTTGCAAGGCCCTGGACGTTAATCCACGTGAATGGATGGAGGATGTCCTGCTCCGGATACCCGGGAACGAGAACAACCGTGAAGCTCTCCGTGAACTCCTGCCAGACACGTGGGCAAAACAGACCAACTAGGATCAACTTGACCCAACTTTGGCCAACTTGAACAAGTTGCCTCCAACTTGGAATCAAAAATACAAGTCGTCCTTAATCGGATGCTTACGAAATAAAACAGCGGGCAAGTCATTTGAAAATTCAGAAAAGGCGGCACATTGCAATAATGTTCCGCCTTAACTGTTTAATTATCAAGCAATTACCCGCTAATACTCTTCCTCGTTAAAGATATAATGCAGTATTGATTATCAATCAGCTAAGTAGTTTTGACGGAATTTTATACAAACAAATTCTGACCTCTGAGGATTTCAAATGAGCGGTTTGTTTGTATCTTGGATGTCTCAAATAAATTCTGTTGTACTTCATGAATCAGCGTACACGGCTTGAATATCCAAAAACGTCTCTTTACTTTCATAATACTCTCGCCATTTAATTAATACATCGCAATCTCTGAAAAACTCGAATTTCAACAATGATTTAACTATTTGAGCTGTTCTTTCTCTGCGATAAAGTTTCGTATTTACTATTAATTCAGAATCAGTCTTGTCGATGTTAGTGTGCTCCCATAACACATCCAACCCAAGAATAATCTTTTGGAGAGTTCTTGTTGTCAGCATATGTTGATATTTATCAGTAAATAAGCCAAGAATGTCAATCGTATTCACAAGTCCATCCTCTTTCCCACATCGAAAATTATCTGAAATAACATCTATCTCATTTGACACATCGAATCCGCAGCGAACTTGTCTGATGACGGATGCCAACAAATCTGCATACATATGCTCGTCACCTGTTGATGCCAAGTTGAGAAACCTTTCATTGATATCCTCCGAGCTATACCATAACGGAAATGCCTTCTTAATTGAAAAATCAGGCAATCCATACTGTGCATATTCGTCAATAATTGCTTTTAGTTTTGTCGCACTATTTTGATTTACCTTATTTATGTGTGGGGCTATCACGCCAATAATAATTTTGCCGATATCAATAAACCGAGAACCATACTCATCTTTTGCAGAAATCCCAAACTGACGTTCTTCACTTAAGAGTAAATCTTTGTCGTGAGACCATGCTTCATAAATCTGATCAATAAGTCGTTCTATTTCATCATCACGCCAGTCATATTCTACGCCTTCATTAGTAGTGCCCTTTATTTCATTCAATATTTGAACATTCCCAAAGAAAGCCGTTGATTTTTTGGATTCATTGAATGGTATATGAGTGGAACTAAAATATTGCCTTAATAATTCAACCGGATCCACATCGTTTGGATGAGGTAAAATCAAAAAGACAAATTTTGAATATATTGATTCGTCCGGGAATCCAGAAGAATCCCTAACTGCCCAAAGTGCATCAGCAAAGGATATTATCTGATTTTCACTGAGTAGTCCGTAACGGAATAGAACAGACAGTCTAGTAATGTAAGCTTGCCGTTTCACATCATTTGACCTTACTGCACTTATCATCAAATCTATACAGGAGGAATCAATATCTGGTCTATTACCAATAAATTTATCTGGCATAAATGACATTGGTTCCTTGGAGTAATCACCAATTTTCCTGAGGCAGCCCACACTTAATTTTATGAATATTGAAAGAAGAGAGCATTTTTCCTTTGATGAAAAAGAAAGCATCAACATCTTAACTAGCGAATCGACATCTGTATATGACATCGTTTTTTGTGAAGCATATATCTTATCAATCAGATCAAATGTTTCAACCCGCAAATCGTATGAAGCTTTCAAACACAATCTTGACAGAATTCGAATAGATACTGATTTCTGTGATTGCTGCCAACTCTTTTCCGCCTCCCCTTCTAAAGCAACAAGGTCATTGGCATACCCCAAATACTTGGCATACAAAGCTGACACTTCTTCAGCAGATGATTGTTCTAGACGTTTTCTATTGAACATCGCATCTACTACTACAGTATCTCCAAAGCGCCGCACCCAGTTTTCTGCAATCATCGGAGAACAATATGACATCACAGAAACAGCTTTTGCCAGTGTGTCTTTGTTCATGGTCGTCAAATGAGGCAAGTGAATAGGATACCCCAATTCTTCATAATAGCAGAAATAGGCATACGCTATTCTGTAATCACCGCTATTATTGCTCATTGAACTTGTTATCCGGCTTCTGCCAAGTTCATAAAGAGACCATTTGTTATGAACCCGAAAGACTTCTTCGGCCCATCTTAACTTCGTATCAAAGAATTCACTTTCGTACCAGATGTCGTTATAATTTTTCAATGTGCTCCATGTTTCCTGGGCCCTTGGTCTTTCATAGTCTTCGTCAAATGAAAAATTAGCGCTACACATCAGGTTCAGAATCGTATGTGCATATGCCTTTCTGGATGCCCAATAATACTTCTCCTTATATGAACAGGTCTCGAATTTGGAGGATATAACATCAAATGCCTCTCTAGCTAAAGACTTCCCCTCGCCAAGTGAAATATATTCTGCTAACAGCGATGCTTTCTTAATCTCCCAATATGGGATGTCAAGATTCTTTTTACATGTCTTCAAAGCTGCTTCCAGTTTAGCAAAGTCACAGACATACACAAAATGCAGGCACACCTCGTACATATAGGAAGCATATTGTTCTGCTGTCATTAAATGAAGATATCTCTCCATCTCTGCATATAAACTCTGCCATTTTTCTTCCCATGCCTCTTGCCGATAAAGCCTCAGCAGTGCAATTTTTAGATTTAGCCAGGCTTCCCTGTTTACCAAACTGGAATTTGCTCTTGTCGGTTGATATTTGCCAACAACAGAAAGATATATCGGTTCCCATTCGTTACATATTGGGAAAAGGCATTTCTCCATCAACCAATTAAATTGTTCAAGATATAACAGGTCGTATGGTTTCTTTAGTGCTTCGATTGAAGATTTTGACAATGAAAAAGAGTCGGCGCTAGCCCAATATTCTCGTTTTTCACGAGGAAGCAGCAACCACCCCGGGTACGAATCTCGTTGAGTCTTAAGTAGTTTATACATTTTCATGTAATCTGTCTCTCGACTAGAATACATATTATGGTTATCTCGGCCCCATGATAATACCATTTTCGAGAATGCGGATTCTTCTGCTGTTGGCTGGGGTCTATAGCTATCCAAATACGAGCATAAAGCCTTTATATCCTCAGATACGCTAGATGTTGAACCTGACATGCCCGAGATGTTTAAGACTATTACATTTTTACTTTCTAAAGTTTTAACTCTGGCATCAGGCATTTTCTCCACAGCGACCAGATACACCTTTCTAGCGCTTTTCCCAAGTTTATCATTTACCCATCCAAGCCATTGGTTGAAGTTGGGATCCTCACCAGAGAATCCTATCATCACCATTGTTGTACGAACAAAAGAATTGCACACATCATTAACAAATAATGGATGCTTGGACGGATACAATCGATAATCTTCTTCAGTAATGATTATCTGTTCACTAAGATTAGTAATACTGCCATGCAATTTTGCAATATATGGAGAGCTTTGAACTGACAGCGCTTTATCATTCAGGACTTTTGAATAAGATCTTCTTCCTGACTGTTCTAAAGAATCAGCAGCTCGTTCGAGAAGAGTATCATAATTTGTAGTATATACATTTAGCCAAGGGAGAGATAGTATTTCAGAATATATCTCAGAGGGCGTTCGATATTTATCGGCTATGGCCTCTGAAATAATACTATCAAGAGTAGTGCGTCCAAAAACATGTTCAACATCTTCTGCAAGTTTCAAAACATTAGCATACGCTTTATCTTTTGATTTAGGTTTTCTGCCATTGACTTTTGTAAAGAACAAATCTCCCAAACCACTCCACAACGGAATAATAGGGATGTCAGATTTACTTATAGCATTCCGACTGAATCCGGCCCCCACAAATAAACTTGCTTTGTTGTTCCAAAGCTGTTCTGCTATTTCATTCAGATATATTTCTGTTTTCTTATTCATTAAGCATGAAACGATATGTTGATTATCAAACAATCAAGGAAGCACTATGTTGTTATTACGGAGATGACATCATTTCTTATACAAACTCTGACCTCTAAAGAAACTTGATGAGTGACTTGTTTGTATGGCTCACTCTTTCTGAGTTGAAGAGTCTCTAATCGCTAATTTAGTACGATTAAGTTCCTTCTCTGTTTCTTCTATCTGTACTTTTAGTTGCGAGTAATTTGAGTGTTCTTTATCCCAAATTGCGAAAGCCTGCTCTCTGCGCTTATTAACCTTCTC
>OHEN01000845.1_pt1 | contig 12927 bp, 9 predicted proteins | sample 1567291 | NCBI WGS metagenome assembly OHEN01 (sample SAMEA3879592, study PRJEB24766) | human gut metagenome | biome: human-associated habitat; feature: feces | place: USA | collected 1985/1987
AATATTGTTTGCTGCCGTGTAACCTGCCATCGCGGTTGAACCGAAAGAATTAACTGACGATTGTAGTAATGCATTAGAAAAATTGATGACGGTACTCTGTATGCCTGCCGGAATTCCCACCTGAAAAATCTGTTTCAGGTAATAGCCTTTCATAGAAAGTTTTGAAAAAGAAAGTTTATAACTTCCCTCTGTTCTGCAAAGACAGGTCAAAACCAGCACACAGGAAACCATCTGGGAAAACACGGTGGCGATTCCAACTCCCGCAACTCCAAGTCCAAATACAATCACTAATACCATATTTAAGCCTGCGTTGATCACTCCTGCGATGATCAGAAAATACAATGGTCTTTTTGTGTCACCCACTGCACGGAGAATCGCCGCACCATAATTATACAGCATAAAAAACGGCATTCCCATAAAGTAAATCCGCATATAAAGCGTCGACAGTCCGATCACATCTTCCGGTGTTCCCATTAATTCCAATGCCCCTTTGGAAAAAACAAGCCCAACAAACGCCATGAGAATTCCGCTGATTAGCGCAAGCGTGATGGAGGTATGTACGGTCTCTGACATTTCCTCCTTGCGTCCGGCAGCAAAAAATCTTGCTGCAAGCACGTTTGCCCCAAGTGAGATTCCAATAAAAAGATTGGTAAAAACATTGATCAGTGCCGTTGTGGAACCGACTGCTGCAAGCGCTTCACTTCCACTGAATCTTCCCACAACAATAATGTCCACTGCATTGAACATTAACTGTAAAATGCCAGACAGCATCAATGGCAGTGCAAACGAAACCAGTTTATCCATTATGGAACCATTGCACATATCAATTTCGTATTTATTACTTTTCAAAAAAATTGCTCCTCTCTACTTTTTATCTTCCTGTAACTTAAGACCCGGAAGGAATTTGAATGATTAATTTCTGTCCATCTTTTTCCATCATTGTCAATACTGGAATATGTTTTTTCCGCAGCTGATGTACGATTGGATATGTCTCAAACACATTTCCTTCCACATATACTGCCTCCGGCTTCTGTTTTAAAATCCGTTTCAGATTCTCTTTGACTTCGTTTTTCCACTGCTGCTTGTCCATCGCTGCTTCACCGTAAATTCCATCCACTGTAAGCTCTGGGAGCTGCATAAAATCCATATGTATCACCGTTGCCTCCTGCATTCCCGGAAGCTGCTTTAACAGCGGATCTATACAGGAATCCCCGCCGAGATTTACGATTGTCGGATTTTCATGATATAACTCCATGCTGATACGGCAGGCTTTCACCGCGTCCTCTAACATTCCCACCGTCATAAGAAATCCTCCCTTATGACAAAATCCTGCACTCTGTAATCCGGTAACCTGTTCCAATTCTTCATTTTCAAGACCAAGCCACTCTGCCGGAAAACTGCATTTGTAATTCATGGAATATTCCTTCTTCTGTGGTTGTATACAGTATCCACCACGATTGGATGGGAATATGACAAATGCAATCTCCGTCTCCGACAACCGCTTCTGACACGGCACAAACTCCGGTAAAATCAGAATCTTTGCATCTTCTCTGTCCCTTTTACCAGATGTAACCGCCTGCCGGTGTTCTTCTAAAATCTCCTCCACGCGCCTGTCTGCCCGCTCATTTCCGCGATAACGCTCAAATTTGTTTTCAAGGATCATGCCTGCAACGCTTACTGCCTGAAAAAATGCCTCATCATTTCCACCCTGTGCATCCCAGGTCGGATTGAAATTGCCAATCAGGTTTGCAAGCTCATTTTTCTCCCCCGTGTTATCATTATGATCCAGCGGCTGCACAAAAGCCTCGTCAAACTCCTCTGCCAGCTCTTCCCCAAGGATCTCTGCACCGACTGCCTCCCACAACAATCCAAACGCAGCGTATGGCACACCGTTTTCCCGGACTCTGCTGTCCCTCTGATGATGGTCATACGCACCTCTTCCAATATCAAACACAATTCCATCGAAATCATCCGGCACACGATTTCCACGTAAAATCGTAATTTCCGGATTTATATAAAATAAAAGTGCTGCCGAAAACACATCATCCGCATGAAATTTTCCTCCATGCGTAAATGCCCTGGCATCTTTTTTCTTAATCTGCTCCATTAATTCGTTCATTGCAAAATTCTTCTTTCTTTTCTGTGATTATTCTGAAATTTCCTCGATCAAAACTTTTCTGTTTATTACGCCTTTTTTCAATTGCATGACATACACATGAAAATCCAGCGTATCCTTTGCGGTCGTAAACGGCTCTTCGTGCAGTACCTCCGCATGGATTCCCGCACGCTCCAATTCTTCTTTCCGTTTTTCTGCCCGCCCTAAAAGTTTCCCGATATTTTCATCCTCTTTTTCGCCAAAAGATCGATTAGGATAAACGGATGTCGCTTTTTTTAACCTCTCTGTGATCAGATCCACTACTTTTGCATGCGCATTCCGATGTAATAAAACTGCAAGACACCTTGCAACAACAGGATATGGATACCTTTCATAAAAATGTATCCATTTTTCAATTTTTCTGTCACCCACCTGCTCTGCCATCTCTTTCATCAAGGAAAATGCACCATCCGACGGTATCCATGGATTGTCTCGCGGCACAATGTACTGCTTTGAAACCGCCGGATAACAGGTATAATTCAGAGGTGGAAAATAGGCTAACTGCACGAGTTTTCGTTCTTCCTCATTGCAGACAGCCTCACCAAGATACTCATATTTATCCCATAATACCGCAATACGAAATTCCAGTTGCCGCAGATTTTCATAACCTTTTCTCCAAAAATGCGCAATATCACCATAATTATACAGATTTGTTTCCAGCTCCAGCGTTTTAAAAAGGATAGTGACAACACAATCCTCCTCTTCCTGTCGGACAACAAGTGCGTAATCATCCCCATCGCGATAAAAAGAGGCCTCAATAGCCCCTTCATAATCTTCTTTGTATGTACCTGTCATTCTTGCTTCCTTAAAAACAAGAAAGCTTTCTATCGTGTCATTCATCTGATATACCAGACGAATATCTGTTTTATCCGTGTTCTTTTCTTTTGCTCCTGTCTGATCCGGCAGCAAAAGTTCAAATTCATTCTGGCTTAACAGCCTTTTTAACATCTCAAATGTATCCAATGAGAGTCTCCTTTTTCCTGTTGCAATACTTTTTATTCATTATATAAAAATCCCTCCGGCTTGTCTATATGCGCAGCTTTCTTTTTATTGCCCTGCGCTTTTCGTCATGCCGTGAGGGATGAGTCGTAGCTGTCGTCCGCGATCTGGATGACAAATTCTTTTGTATAGCCTGCAATCTGCGGAATTTTTTTCTCGTCCAGCTGTTGTATAAAATCCATTTGAAATCCATGCATTTCAATGATTTTTTTTGCAATCGAAAGTCCTAGTCCGCTTCCACTTCCACTTTTTCTGGATACATCTCCTTTTGTAAATGGTTCAAATAAATGTTCCGCAAGCTCGCCCGGAATTCTCCTGCCACTATCTGCTACAAGAATATAAATGTATCCATTTTTCCGGTACATGCCAATCTTTATATGCGTACCACTCTCATTGTGCTTCATTGCATTATTCAAAAGATTCGTGATCACTCTGGAAAACTGGATTGAATCAACGGATACCGAAACCACTTCTTCCGGAATATCAATCTCGAATTCCATCCCTGCATCTTCAAAGTCTGCATAAATGAGTGCAGCATTTTCACGTAACAGTTCACTCAGATCTGTTTCTTTTCTGTCCAGTGAAAAACCTTCACTGTCTAATTTTACATACTCAAATAATAAATGGATCAGATCGTTCATCCTTGCCGACTTATTCTGTTTCTCCGGCTCCACCACCATTCCGTCTGCCAGTGCTTTTGCATAACCGTTAACCGTGGTCATCGGCGTTCTGAGATCATGTGCAATGTCTGATAGCATCAGATTTCTTTTACGGTCAAACTCTTTCTGTTCCTCCTCCCTCTCTCTCTGGATCTGACGAAACTCTTTAATCGTTATTTTTGCAAAACAAACTGCCCCTAACACATACGGGGTTAAAATTACCAACACTACTACAAAAGCAACCAGAAAAAGCAGAATTGCCTGCCCTCTGTTTAATTCATAAAAAGAAAAATTAGTTTTTCCAGCGGAAACGGTATGCATGAAATTTTTTTGCATTTGTTCCAAAGCCGCCTGTACCATCTCATGAAGCGGTGATGGAAACATTGCATTCAATGCTCCTAAGATCAGTAACATTAAAACTGCAGACAGGAAGAAGATCACGCCGGAGCCGAGCAAAAGCGGATTTTCTTCCACGCCCGGAAAAAAATATAGCAGTACGTTAGGCAGCACAAATCTGTTGACCAGAAAAGTCAACAGATATTCCACAACTCCAACAACTGCTAGTATTTCAATAAATTTTTTGATCAAAAACCACTGTAAATCATTCTGTTTCTTCATTTACTTCTCCAAGCGATATCCCAGACCACGGATTGTCTGAATATAAGCGGAAGGATTATCATCCAGTTTTGCCCGCAGCTTACTGATGCAGACCATAATGTTATTGTCTGCCACAATATAATCTTCCCCCCATCCATGTTCATAAATCTGCTGTTTTGTAAAGACTTTGCCCGGATGCTTCATTAACAGTTCCATGATGCGATATTCCACAGAGGTCAGCTGTATGATTTTGTCTCCTTTTTTCAGAGTACACGCGTCCTGATTCAATACCAGATCCCGAACAGCTAAATTTCCCTCCTGAACCACTTTTGTTCCAAGAGAATAAAAACGCCTAATGTTAGAATTCACTCTGGCAACTGCCTCTAAAGGATTGAACGGTTTTGCCAGATAATCGTCTGCTCCCAGATTTAATCCCAGGATTTTTTCCGAATCTGCGTCCTTCGCTGACAAAATGATCACTGGAATATTACTCTCTTTGCGAATCTGCTGCAATACATGATAGCCGTCTATCTTCGGCATCATAATATCCAAAATACATAATGCCGGCTGCTCTGCCCGCAATAAATCGAGCGCCCGCTGTCCGTCCTCCGCTTCTATTACATGATAGTTTTCATTTTCCAGATAAAGCCGGAGAAGATTTCTGATCTCCGGCTCATCATCTGCGATCAAGATTTTGTAATCCATCCGTAGTTGTTCTCCTAATAATCCGTTCTGTCCTCAAACGGCTGATCGATATTCTGATTTTCAAATCTATTCGGCATCTCTGTTGTCTGCTGATTCATTGCAGTATTCTGCTGGTAAGGTGCCGGATTCTGAATCTGCTGATACGGAGTTCTGTATCTTAAAGCTTCATATAATGCGGCATGTGTTCCATCTTTGTATGGCTGCACATAAAAGATTCCCAGGATTCCCATTGTCATTCCAGATAAAATATCCCATCCAATGAATGATAAATCCAAAACAAATGCATTCCATTTCTGTCCCTGCATCATTCTCTTACTCTCTGCAAATGCCTCCTCTTTTGTCATCTGTGGATTGTCTGCCAGCAGATATGGGATCATCTGGTATTCATATGACTTTACAATGCCAGGAATAATAAAAAGCATTGACCACAAAACAGTATACAGATCACGGAAAAACATTGTCTTTGCAATATTTTTATAATTGTTATCAAATGCGTATCCGGCATTTCCCACTAAAGCTGCCTCATTGAGGTTTCTTAAATAGAAACGTTTACATCCCACTTCCAATGGATTAAAAATAAATGCATCCAAAAGAATTGTAACAGTCATAATGATCACAAATACAATCATAAAGATCACAACAAAAATGACTCCTGCAAAAAGAAGTGCTGTATGATCTGTATTGTCATAGACATCATTCATCCCATACCAGATGTCATCTGCGTCATCATAAAAATCATCATAGGAGTCCGAGGTAATATCACTTCCGTCACTTCCTAAAGCTGATGACATAGCCGAACCTGCACTTCCTGCGCCACTGCCGCCTCCTATCAAAAGCGCCAGCAGTAAACTGATCAGCACACTTCTCCAATAGTTTCTTTTAAATGCAAACTTTGCTCTGTCTTTTAATTCCGCTCTCGTCCACATATTTTTTCCTCCTCTTATCTTTGATGATGCCATCTTAACACGTAAATCTTACTTTCCAACTCGAATAACCTTAAGGTTACCTTAATTCATTGTTTCCAGTAATTTATCTTTTTTATTATACCATCTTATGGAATTTTCCGCATTAAAAAGGATTCATAAAATCTGCATATACAAAAATAGCCCTAAACCCTTGATTTTTCAAGAATTTAAGACTATTTAGCATACGTGCGCGAGAAGATTCGAACTATTTACGTAATTTAAAACCCAGTAAAATCAAGGGTCTGCGTCTTTCAATTTCCAAAGTAAACAAAATGTTCACAACACGTTATCATCCTATGCGATGTCTGCAATCTTTTCTGATAATACTCTTAAATCAAAAATTATACAAGTATAAATTAATATCACTCATCTTTCTTTCCACAAAAGCAAAGGCAGCAAATCATTTCTGATCTACTGCCTAATTCTTTTCGTATTCACTTGTCGCCTATGCCATTGCAGGCTCTTTCTTCTTAATAACTGCTTCCACAGCAGCCACGCTTGTTTCTGCAATATCTGCGATCTGATCTAATGTATAACCTTTCTTATACATATTCAGAATAAATTTTTCGCTTGTTTTCTCTGTAGCTTTTTCTTCAATGCCTGTACTCAGATTACACATAATTCTCACATCCTCTCTTAATTCATTGCTGATTGGGATATTATACTCATGTTCTATAATATCAAGTTTTTCCTGCTCCCTCAATTCGGTTGAAAGAAGTGCCCCAATCAGACGATGCATCTCATAGTTTTCGTCATGTTCTGGAATATCATTCGTAATCCCAACTAACACGATATTCAACAGATCCATATTGCCCTTCCAGTCATATGGACTCAGCATCTCATCCTTCGCAAGATGTATATGGCTTAAACTATTATAATCCATATTCATACAAATCCAAATGCTGAATACCTGTTTTATGTCATCATAATTCGTGTTTACAAAATCTCTCTCTTTTTGTGATGATACAAGCCTGCTCACATAAAAGATTGCCCGGTTTAATATCTTATATTCAGTAGGTTCATCCTTTTGAGCCTCAACATTCACAATAATCTGGGAAAGTCCATTTTTCATGCGAACATAAAAAATAATATCGAATCTGACCAGTCCCTCATTGATTTCGGCGTTCTCTGTGTTAAGTCCGACGATTCTCTGTCCTGTGGCATCTGTTTTTTCTATATTAGACAATCCCGGTTCAACTGGTACAATCCCAACTTTTGGCTCACCCTCAATGTATGTTACTACATCCTCCGGCTTCATTCCCTTGAACTCATCAACCGTTTTTACCAGAATGTGAGCTAAAATATTCTTTTGTGCTAATATCCTTTTAACACGGGCATCATACTGTGCTTTGTCTCCCGCTGCATTCACAGCATTTGTTATTTCGGTATTCAAGTCGGCATTCCTCCTTTTGTACTGTGCATAGCACCTTTCAGTTTCCTCAAAAGGCTCTCTGCCTCAATATCATTATAAGTGAGAGTCTGCACGGAATCAACTGAATTTTCCATAAACTTTTTTGCAAGCTTTCCATCAATTTTATTCCAATCCTATTCTACCATCGAAAGATATTTATATATCGTCACTCTCGAACATTTCAACAGCCTCGCAAATTCCGACACATTGATTTCCCCAGCCTGATACTTCTGATAATATTTCCAGAATTTGTCAGGCAATCTGTCCATCGTTATCGGAGGCCTTCCAATCTGTTTACCTTTCGCTCTAGCATTTTTCATACCCGATTTCACACGTTGGGAAATTATATTCCGTTCCATTTCAGCAAAGACACCCCACATCTTTATCATCCCTTCTGTCATCGGATCAAGTTCCCCTTTTGAGCAGTCGACCACAAAAGAGCCGCCGATGTTGAGGGTCAGCTTCTTATCCTTCACCGTCTGTAATATCTCGCATAAGTGCTTCGTTGACCTGGTAAGACGGGACACCTCTGTTGTGGCAATGGTATCCCCTTCTGAGACAATATCCAGCAACTTATTGAATTCGGTTCGGTCATCCTTCATTCCACTTTCGTATTCCCAATATATATACTTCTCATCTGTGACGCCCAATGTATACAGTTCCCTCTTCTGCCTGTTAATATCCTGACGTTCCTCATTTGTGCTGCATCTGGCATATCCGTAAATCATGTAATCCTCCTAAGTGTTAACGAAAAGGTATACTGAATATCTTTTACAGAAATCGGTATCTTTTCCTATTTATATAGTGCTTCTCCCGGTGTAAAGGAAACCAACTGTTTTTGTTTACAGCCTTTTTTTTATTCTCAGAGCACCCAACCGATTGTGATTGTCAGATGCTCTGATTCGTACTCCCTCAGTTTTAATCCTTCCTGAAACAGATTCCGAGACCAAAATTAGGTGTATTGACTGAAATAAACAGCAGCGCCTGTACTGTACACTCAGCAACCATCTCTTTGTACGCATGCATCAGACGATCCAATTTCACCTGTTCTTTAAATAAATAGTAATTCCAAACGCGATCAACCAGCATCTCACTAAATCTCGAATATGCTTCAGTCATCTGCTCAACGTAGGCATCGCTCTCAGATAAATATTTCTGCATGTCTTCATATGCTATATCTTCCTGTTCCGTCAGCTTATCAAGCCGCGTGACTTCCAGATATGCGTTGTAGATCGAATCATCAGGGATTGAATATATCGTTTTTCCAATCAGTTTTTCAAAGTCAGTGTCTGTAATCCCGCATGCTCTTAAGTCGTACATTAACCGTTCCCGATTAGTCTCTTCCTTATACAAAAGCGACGGTGAATTAAGCCATTCTTCCGTGATCGTGATTGGAACCGGAAGCTGAATGTATCCGGCTTTGACGAGCTCGTGGTTGTCTGCGGTGATGTTTAATGCGTTTCTCATTGTTTTCATAATTTTTCTCTCCTTCGTTTACTAAGTGTTGTGTTTTTGTTTTTACATACATAATAAGGCTCACATTTCTGAAAACTCGTCAGGTATTTCATATTTATTTCAAAAAGTTCATGTTCCATAACATTTTAATCAGATTGCTGATTTCAAAAAGCTTATTTGTCTGTTAGTTACTCGTCCATATTCTAGTACGAACGCGAGGAAGGACTACATACAACCGATTCAAAAAGAATTTGATTCCCATTTTGATTACATTACGAATCAAACCATGACTGTCAGTTCAATGAGGTTTCCTTTCTCCGCTACCGCATGAGCGTAAAGCACATATTTTTATACGACTCAAAGAAAGGACTCACTGTAATTGGTGAGATAGGTACACAATATGGAAAACACAAAGACATTACAGACATTGCAGAACGGCAACATCGATAACCAGAAATCGGTAACCACAGAAGGAACAGGTACAGTTCTTAAAGAATTGAATCTGGAAGCGATTACAAGCATTATATCCCCAGCAGTTAAAACATCAGGTTGGAAACAGTTCAATACCGGAGAGTCTTCAGAAATTGATTTTAACAAAAGATTTGATCTCTATATTAGAAGACGAAATCTTTCAAAACTGATGCTGCAGAATGACGATATTTTAAAAAAATCGTCAAATGAGGTTGATACAGCAAACCGGTCCAAAGCTTGTAAAATCAATGGTTTCGAGACTTTTCCGGACACGGTGTCAAATCCCCCTATGGGAAACCCAAAGAAAGATTTGACACCATTGAAAACAAAATCGAAAGAACAGGATCGGTCAGTTATCAGACCTGGTAATAATCTTCCGGTTCTGTCTTCGTTTTCTAATTATCAGTCATTGTCGGCCATCAGACCTGATAGTCCAGCTTTGGTAATCAGTTTTGATAGCGAATGGTATTACCAAGACCCTGTGAATAAATCTGATCGTTTCCTCCTGTCCTGGCAATTTTCTGTAATCGATGGAAACGATCTTGTGGAATACATCTTTATCCGAAAACATGAGAAATACCGTTTGAACCTGGAACTCGCAATCGGACGTATCTTAGACAGCCTCAGTTACCACTGTACCGATAATAGAAAAGTCCGAAAATATGAATCTCAAACTGGTAAGAATCTTAGTACCGGTGATTACACGACTACATTATATGGTACTGATAAGGAGGCTCTCGAACACAGCAGATATCCATATCCTGACGGTAAGAAAACTCGTATCCGATATGACTGGTCTAAGACTCCTCATATTCCGGTCGTTCTGCTCTGCCACACAGGTAAGGTAGACATTTCCGGATTTGACCAGAGCGGGAAACGAAATAAGGACATCCTGAAATACTGTACTGAAGTTCAAGGTGGTCTGATTACCATGCAACCAACCAGGCTGTATGCTCCTAGCATGAATCCTAAGTATGCTTATAGCCGTAATCCGCATACCTACCCGATCGAATTCAATTTGGCGGATACCATGTGCCACGCACCTGCGAAAATGAAATCCTTAAAAGATCTCGGTGAAGCGGTTGGTTGGAACAAAATTGAGCTTAAAAAAGGTGTTATCGATCATATGGATCAGCTTCTTATGGACGACCCATGTAAATATTTTGAATACGCTGCCAACGATAGCACGGTCGCCTTATTATATGAATCCGCGCTCTACGGCTATAATAACAAACCACCTGTGACGATTACATCTGCAGCTGCTCACGTTATGAAAGATTCTATGATGTCATATCTGGGTTGTGATAATACTGCCGAATTTGACCGTAAATACCGTGGTCTCGAAAAGATTGGACACGGATTGGTCAAAAGACCTAATAAACCAGGTTATGTTGAGAGTTCCAGTCTTGAACCTATTTCAGACAAGGCGAACACGATTCAATATTATGCATCACAGGCCTACCATGGCGGATACAACGGAAGTTCAGACATTGGATACTTTTTTCAAACCACATTCGACTATGACTTAAAAAATGCGTATCCAACCTGTATGTGCTTGGTTCCAGATGTCGACTGGGAGAATCCGATTAAATCTGAAATCGTGAACCGAGAACTTACTTTACAGGATTTTGTGAACCCGGATTCTGGTGGATATGCATCGTTAACTATGATGTTCTGCTATGTTCGATTTGAATTCCCGGAAACCGTTAAATATCCATGTATCCCGGTCAACGTTGAAGGGGTACCGATTTATCCGTCCACATCAGAGGGTATTGATGGTGTTTACGCTTGTGGTCCGGAGCTGTTTTTGGCATTGAAACTCGGTGCTAAGGTTTTTGTGGAACAGGGATATGTTTTGAATGCGATCATTAATCCTGAAAACGGTAAAATGTCATACTCGCTCCGTTCCGCTGTAAAGCAACTTGTGGCAGACCGGGATAAAGCTAAAGCAGAGCACGGAAAGAAATCTCTTGAGGAACTCATCTTAAAAACCATGGTGAACAGCGGATACGGAAAAACAGCTCAGAATGTTGTTGAGAAATCCACTTGGAGTGCATATAAAGACGAGATGGAAAATCTGGGGTGTTCGTCGATCACCAACCCGGTTGCCGCCTGCATGATTACATCAATTGTACGCGCTGTGCTTTTGGCAACGCAGAATCAATGCCACGCTCTCGGATTCATGACCTGTTCCGTCACAACAGACGGTTTTATATCAGACGTTCCGGAAGACACTCTGAAATCGCTCGATTTATTCGGATTCAGACATTCTATGGAACAGGCAAGATTATTCTTAACTGATAATAAGAATCCTGAAATCTGGGAGATCAAACACTGTCAGGACGATCTCATTAATTTTACGACGCGCGGGAATGTATCTTTGTACTGTAAGTCGAATCCTATGCTTTTTGATGGTAAGGAATACGAAGGCGTGTGCGCTCACAACAGCACAAAATCCGGTTACGACTCCGACACTTATAAAGACAGACTGTGGTTAACGACACAGGTTTTAAGTCGTACCAAAGCAGTTGAGTATAAAAATGAGGAGTGGACAACCTTTAAAGACTTAGTTCAAGGAAAGGATTTCATTGTCAAAAATACTGTGAAACATATCCGTATGGATTTCGACATGAAACGGAAACCCGACAGAAAAAGCTTTTCTTCAAGCACTGTTACTGTTGAAAACACTACATACGAAATCGCTAACTTTACAACCGTTCCTTTCCATTCCGTTGCTGAATTTAAAGAATACCGTGAACGAAAGGTTACCATTCCATGTCTGCGTACAATAAGCGACTGGGATGCGTTCTGGCTCAAATCTGATACCAAAACCTCAAAGACCAAAGTTCGTGACATGGCTTGGGCTGTATTAAATTCCTGCATTATCGGACATCGGGCTGGCTTCTGGACGATTCCGAAACTTAATGAGTTATCCGGTGCAGAGAGAGATGCCTGGATTAATTCTCATAATAATTCTTCAAAAGTATGGAAGGCTAACGACTGGAAAAACGCTGGTCGAAACACACGTCAGGTAAACATGCTTCAGCGAGAACTGATTAAAGATAAACTTCAAGAGCTTATGAATGATAAATAATTTTGTTACAACACAAGGAATGCACTAAAAATGCATTCCTTTGCAATTCACTCACACATATTTAAGTTAACTAATAAAAATACCACAAAATGTCACCTGTTGTCTAATCGTTTTTTCCTATAGGTTAGCAATGCTGGTGTACTAGAAAGGATTTCACTATGACAACAATTGATGCACTGACAAAATTCAGCAAAAATATCAACGCACTTCATGATTTCCCGCAAGAGAGCTCACAAGAAGATTTCACAAATTTAATGACTCGCTCATTTCGTGGAATGTACAGTCCTATTAAATACTACTTTAATCCCACTCTTAATCGTCATACAGTACGCTTAAGAGATTGGCCTCAGATTTCAATTGATATCATCTGGACTAATACAACTGAAGTTGCAATTAAATTAACAAACTTTTTAAAA
>OHEN01000849.1_pt1 | contig 12885 bp, 10 predicted proteins | sample 1567291 | NCBI WGS metagenome assembly OHEN01 (sample SAMEA3879592, study PRJEB24766) | human gut metagenome | biome: human-associated habitat; feature: feces | place: USA | collected 1985/1987
GTATGGATCACAGAGTTCCCACTGCTTGAGTGGAGCGAGGAGCTTGGCAGATATCAGGCAATGCACCATCCATTTACGATGCCGATGGAAGAGGATCTGCAGTATATCGAGTCTGATCCGGGCAGAGTACGTGCAAAGGCATACGATATCGTATTAAATGGTACAGAAATCGGTGGTGGTTCCGTGCGTATCCACCAGGATGACATTCAGGAAATGATGTTCAAGGCACTTGGATTCACAATGGAGCGTGCATACGACCAGTTTGGTTTCCTGTTAAATGCGTTCAAATATGGAGTACCACCACATGCAGGACTTGCATACGGACTTGACCGTCTCGTTATGCTGATGGCACAGGAAGATTCTATTCGTGATGTTATCGCATTCCCGAAGGTAAAGGATGCTTCTTGCCTGATGAGTGAGGCACCGAATACCGTTGATGCAAAGCAGCTCGAAGAGCTTGGGATTGCAATCGCGAAGCCGGAAGCTGAGACAGAAGAATAAAGCATAATAAGAAGATTACCGCATATGTATAGACTAAGGGAGACCGGAGTTTTGCATATGCGGTTTTTTGATCGGAAAAAAGTCAGATTGTTGTTTGGATTTACCGTATTTTTGGTGCTATTGATCCTGAATTGTGTGATGTATTGTAACAAAGCGGGGATGAAACGGGATTTGACGGTTGTGATTGATGTCGGACATGGCGGCAATGATCCGGGAAAAATAGGTGTGGATAATGTAAAAGAAAAAGATGTGAATTTGCAGATTGCCCTATGTCTGAAAGCACAGTTACGGGCGCGGGGGGTGAAGGTAATCCTGACACGCGAGGGGGATGTGTGTCTGGCAACGAATGGTGCGACGAACAAGAAAGTATCTGATATGCATAACCGGGTGAGCCTGATCAATGCGTCCGGCGCGGACTATATGATCAGTATCCACCAGAACAGCTACCCAGAGGCAGAGATTAGCGGACCGCAGGTATTTTATTATGGTTCATCGGAAATGTCGAAGAAACTGGCGGAAGCGATACAGGCGCAGTTGATCGTCGATTTGCAGCCACCGAAGGAACGGGAGATTAAGACGGGCAATGATCTGTATATCCTGAAAAACAGTCAATGCCCGGGCGTAATCGTAGAGTGTGGATTCCTGAGCAATCCGACAGAATGCGAGAACTTGCAGAATCCACAATATCAGCAGGCGGTTGCGGCAGCGATTGCACGCGCCATCTGCAAATTATAATTCGACGGTGAAACAGATCCATGTATGTTCATGGAATGTCTCGTTATCCAGATAGATTTTACCGTTGTAATGATCGACCAATTCTTTCAGATTCGGCAGACCTTGTCCGCGGGAGGTGCGTACTTCTGCGGACGTTTTGGTAGAATAGCCACGGACAAACATTTTCTTGCGCAGCTCTGAAGAAATCTCCCCTCCTTCGTTCTTTGTCTGAATTCGGATGTGTTCGTTTTTGCTGTCAAGAATCAGCGAGAATGTATGTCCGGGTTCTGTCGCTTCAATCGCATTGTCAATTAGAATACCCAAGATGCGGATCAGATCGTACTCTGGAACCGGCGTGATCAGGGAACGGTTCTTGATCTTGACCGAGATCAGCCTGCCCTTTTGCTCCGCTTCTTTGATCTTACTAAATACAAATCCAGCAACAACCGGAAGATTGATCTTCAAAAGCTCAGATTCATTGAACTCCTCTTCCAGAAATGTTGAATAATTCGCGATCGCGTCACTTAACGAATCATAGTCTTTGTAAGTATATGGCAGCATGCGGATCGCATTCATCTGATTGTTGAAATCATGCTGTTTGCCTAAGATGTCAGAGATCAGATCGTGCGCCATCGGTTCATAGGTCTGGTAATCTTTGATATCCTGTTGCTGAATTGTAATTGTGCGTTGCTGCTTTAGAACCATGATATCTGCTAACAGCAAGATGATCATAAAGGTTACGGTCATAGGAAATACTGCAATGGCATCGAGAGAATCAATTTTTGAGATTGCAATTGTCACTAAGTAAAGCATAGATATATAAGATAGTACAAGTTTGGCGATTAGTTTCCCGCTATTGATAAAAGTATGTAATCGGTTCAGTGGTAGTAAAGAGATAAAAATACAAATTACGCCAATAATGCATGTTAAGGTTAAATCGCTTATGATACTTGAAGAAGCAGAGATGGAGACAGGTAGGAGGATAATAGTGATTGCTTCGATTAAACCATATGTAACATAGCTAAACATAAATGGGAAAACACTTGTTGATATAGAGATATGCAAAATGAGACTATATGAAAATAACATTATAGGGAATGTTAAAAACCAGCCAAATACGTTTGGGATAAAGATAGAGAGAAGATTATTTATTATTCCACATACAGGTAAAAGTAACAGAGCTACAGATAATAAATCTCGCCTTTTTTTCCCTAAAAAGGAGCAGATGAGTATCAGTTCTGCAATTGTCTCCACAATATATGTACAACTGGTTAATATAAAAACTTTCATATAGTTCAAATCCCCTTCTGTTTTATAAATATTATAGAAGTATTTAGGGAAAGATGTCAATTAAATGTAATAACTGAATGGAATGAGTTTATTATGTAAATGAAGGAAAAATGTTGTCTATTCCCCACGAAATGTCGTTCGTTCCAAATCTATTGCGCATTTATTTTAATCATGTTAAGAATAATACAGGAATTCATTTGGGGATGAATTTCGAAGAATATTCTTTCAGAAGGAGGAGATGTGTGATGAAGGATATGAAGAAGGCGGTTGCTGCACAGTTGGAGGATTTGTCAGATGTAATCCTGACTCTTACAGGATGCCGGCATTTTTGGGGAGAGCCGGAGCTTCCTGATTGTATGAGAGTCGAGATGGAATCAGAATCTGAGAACTAGTACATCAACCAAAACACTTGGGGGTATCCGTTGTGCGGACTTTTGGCGGATATCCCATTTGTTAAAAAGCACATGGAGAACATAAGACAGGGGATGAATTATGAGTATCAATCATAGGATAGGGGAGCATGTGACACGGTATCTCGTGGGACGTGACTATGATGTGGCAGATGTGCAGTGTGCAAAAGTATGCTATGCAGTGGAATCAATTGTGGGAGATTTGCAAAAAGATCTTGTTCTATTTGTTATCTTTTCAGTATCTGGATTTTTCCGGGAATTTTTGTTTTGCTTTGTGACGGTCAATCTGGTTCGCCGGTTTCTGGGCGGTATCCATATGAAAACAAACATCGGGTGTACAGTTGCTTCGGTCAGTGTGTACGTGATCGCAGTGGCGGGCGGTGTACATGTCATATTTCCATATCCGGTCGTAGCGGGATTGTTGCTGTTTACGATGTATCTGATGGCGACGATCGCACCATTACCATCGCCAAATCGACCGGTTTACAAGGGAGAACGAAAAAAGAAGATTCAACAAAAAGGCTTGATCGGACTAGGCGTATTGAGTATCTGTTCGGTGATCTACCCTGCTTGTTCCACATTTATTGCATGGATTTTGATTTTACAGATTGTGGAGGTAGGAGTTGTAGTGATGAGAGAAAACTATTTGAATTATAAGGATATGGATGCGTCGCCGTCGATGTCGGAGGAGGCGGAAAAGCTATTTATGGAATGTACGCGGAATTATGAAGCACGAATGAATGGCTTGCTTCATTATCCGACGGAGTTTCGCTCTATGACGCGAAAAGAACGAACCAGCGCATTTAAGGGCTTTACGGATCAGGAAAAAGATGCAGTGATGAATCTTATGACAGACGAACAGAAGGAACGGTTAGTTCAGGATATCCGTTATCAGGCGGTGCTTGATTTCAGACGTGGGAAATAACTAGCAGGGACTGAAAGTGCTTTGGTAAAATATTTTCAGTCCCTGCTAATTATCTTTTTGACATAATCTTTATATTTACGTCCGACGGGGGTCGAGATATTGTGATTCCCCAGATAGAGAAGCGCGTTGGTCGGATCGTAAGAGTTCACATAATCACTGTTTACAATAAAGCTTCGATGACTTTGGATGAAATTCGGCGGAAGCTGTGCAATCAGTTCTTTCAGACGGATACCGCTTGTGTTGATCACATTGCTTTCCTCATAGATCGTCAGGTTCTTGCCAGCCGCTTCGATATACAGGATCTTTTCCGGAAGAACGCGAAAATAAATACCATTGACATCGCGTAGTTCTATGGGCGTAACGTCCAGAAAACGATTGTGGATCAGCTTGTCGATGGTATATAACAAATCTTCTTTCTTATAGGGCTTTACCAGAAAATCATAACAATTCGTTGCATGTATTGCACGTGGTGCGTCCATGGAATATGCAGTCAGATACAGGATTGGTGTTTTTGCATACCGCTGCATGGAACGAATCTGTGTTCCAAGTGCGATACCGTCCTGCTCGGACTCGTCATCTCCAAGAGAGATATCCAATAGGAATAGTTGGATTTTGTTTGCGCGCATCAATTGGGTTGCCTGCTGGTAATTGGTTGCTTTTATGCAATTCATATGATCGTATTTTTCGAGCAGGATGGATTCAATGCCATCTAACTGTTCCTGATCATCTTCTACTATTAAAACATCCATGAAGGAACTCCTTTCGCACGACTGTACATTATAAATACGGCGTGATTTGAATGTCAATCTTTTTTCGATGCTGATGGGAAACTCGGTAAAGAACATGCTAAAAACATACAAAATATGACAGAAACGTTTGCTTTTTTATAGAAAAAGCGTTATGATATAAACAATATTGGAACGTCTGGGTTGGACAAAATTGGAGGGTATATATATGAATATAGCAGCAATAGGAAATTCAAATCTGACGCTGGCAGTCAGTGATACCGGAAGTATGAATGCCATTGATATGGCGATGCTTAAAAAATCACTGGATGCGGTGGAGACAAATGGTGCGATGATTACACAGATGATGGAACAGTCTGTGAATCCAAACATCGGTGCAAGCATTGATATCCGTTTATAAATGATATGATAAGTCCTGCATTTTGCGTGTAGGACTTTTTCTTTTGAATCAACGTCAAATAAATGTAAAATATGATAATTCCACGTCTTGTTTTTCATATAGCTATCGCGTACAATGCATCTTAGTTTTGTTGATTTTTATTTAAGATAAGAGGTATAAGATGAAGACGAAGATGACGTCCAAAGAGCGGCTTCCGTTGATCGGAATGACTGTCTCGGCATTTATTTTTAACACATCCGAGTTTATGCCAATCGGTCTGCTGACTGATATTGCAAAGAGCTTTTCGATTTCTGAGGCGAAGGCGGGCATGTTGATCACGGTATATTCGTGGATCGTTATGTTGCTTTCCCTGCCGCTCATGCTGCTCGTGAGCAAGATTGATTATAAGAAGTTATTTATGGGAACGGTTGCATTGTTCGGAATCTGTCAGGTGTTGACCGTGTTGTCAAACAGCTACGGCATGCTGATGGCGTCCCGAATCGGTGTAGCCTGTGCACACGCGGTTTTCTGGTCAATCGCGTCTCCGATTGCAGTGCGTATGGCGTCAGAAGAACATCAGTCCAAAGCACTCAGTATGGTCGTGACAGGTACTTCGGTTGCGACGATTGCAGGACTTCCGCTTGGAAAAATGATTGGACATTATGCAGGATGGAGAATCGCCTTTTTGATCGTGGCAATCATCACATTCGTTGTTTTGACATATATGGCATTCCTGTTCCCGAAGATGGAGTGTGGCGAGCCGTTCCGTGTGAAGCAGTTGCCAGAACTATTTAAGAATCGTGCACTTGTCTGCATCTATATTCAGACATTTTTGTTTGTAGTGGGCTATTATACGAGCTATAGTTATATCGATCCGTTCCTGCAGCAGGTCGCACACATGGGAAATAGTACAGTCACCATTACATTGTTTGTGTTTGGTGCCGCAGGATTGCTCGGCAGTCTTCTGTTCTCGAAATTCTATGACAAATACCGGCATGGATTCTTGCGCACGGTGATGATTTCGTTGGCGGTTGAACTGTTATTGCTGCTTCCTGCAGCAGGACAGCCGGGATTTATAATGGCGCTTTGTGCTTTATGGGGCATTACAGTACTTGTATTTAATGTATCGTTCCAGTCAGAGACGATCCGCTGTACGGATGAACAGTCCTCGTCGGTTGCAATGTCGATTTTTTCCGGTATTTTCAATTTTGGTATCGGCGCAGGCAGCTTCCTTGGTGGAATTGTGTGCGATAAGGGACAGATTGTACATATTGGATTTGTTGGAGCTGCATTTGCGGTAATTTCGGTTCTGTTCTTCCTGGTGTGCATGTCCAAGAATCTGGTAGAGAATAAGTAACATTGACTGTTCTTTTTTTGAAATGAGATATCATGTAAGCGGTTGTATCACAAGTGGATACAATCGCTTATTTTATGTAAAAAAGGAGAACTTATATGGCGGATAGAATCGGAATGGCACTTCGGCTTGCGAAAGAAGGAAGAACCGAAGGCTTTCAATATTTATATGAATATACAGTAGAAAAACAGCTTGGAAAGGCAATCGCCCTTATGGGGGATATTGGGCAGGCACAGTCGGTTGTGCAGCAGGCGTACCAGCATATATTTGACCAGATCGCGCAGGTTTCACAGAGTGATGTCTTTGAAAATTGGCTTTCTGAGATGATTCCATATTATGCGGTTATGACGGTTCGGGAGATACAGCCAGATGCATTTGCAGGCTCAGAGGATCAGACATACCGACTCGAAGATGATGACATGGCGATTACAGAACCGCTGGAGGATTCGTTGGTATCCGCAGTATATGCGTCTGATGAGATAGCGGCTATGACAACTCAGATTTTGTCTGAACTCACGGAGGCAGAAAAAATCTGTGTGATTATGCATTATCAGGAGAATCAGCCAGTTGCACAGGTGGCGAAGACGGTTGGATGCACGGAACAGGTAGCTGAGAGTCTGATTGCATCTGGAAAGAGAAAGATACAGGCGGCAATCGGACAGCTGGCGGAGGAAGATGATCGTGTCAGATGGAATCCAATTTCTTTTTTGATGGTACTTCTCCGATTAAAGGCAACAAATCTGGTAACCTCCGGTATCACTGGAACGATTGCAACGTTTCAGATTGCGGGCAGTGCGGTTACCTTTGGAACAGCGGCAGCAGGTGGAGTCTCTGGCGCAGCAGGCATGGCAGCCGGAAGCAGTACGTCAGGTGCAGCAGGAGTGACAGCCGGAAATGAAGCAGCAGGAATTACAGGAGGTGGCACTACGATTGGTTCAGGCACCGCAGCTGGATCGGGAACCGCGATTGGGCATGGATTCATGCATACGCTGGCGGCGAAGATTTTCGTTGGTGTTGCGGCGGCAGCGGTTATTGGGGGAACGGCAGCAGGTATTATTGCATATAATCATTCGCATAAAAAACCAGCCGATACGACTGCTACAAGCACGGATGCCCAGGTAGCTTCTACGGCAGCGGAAACAACGGAGCAGACAACGACCGAGGAAGCTGCAACGGAAGAGGCTGTAAACGAAGCATATAAACCAGTCTATTTACAGATTTTGCAGGAACACGAGGCAAATATCAAAGCATATAATCAGTACCGGCAGACACTCGGCGTGGATGATTTTGCCAGTGACAATGAGAACATGTCTATCGCATTGTCAGATGTAACCGGAGATGGTGTACCGGAATTGCTATTTGTAGAAAAATCACCGTCTTCCGAAGAGTATGTGGAATATGATGCATTGAATATATTCACGGTCGAAAATGGTGCTGCGAAGCAGATCTATTATGCAGATCATTGGGAGACACAGGTTGCTGGAGGAAATGTATATTCGTTGTTTCAGGTGGACGGCGAATCGACGCTTTACTCGTGCAATGGCATGCAGGATGAAAGTACCTTTGAGGATTACTGCCGATATGTTGTACAGCCTGATGGAACCTTGCAGGAGGAGTCGCTGATGTCGCGTAAACGGGAACCGAACGAGGACTATTCCGGTGTGGTTGAAACCTGCACAGTCGGCGGACAGTCCGTCACGCCGGAGGAATTCCAGTCACAGCTCGATGCGCTGACAAGCCGGATGACCAAGCTTCTGATCTATAATTTTGGCGCACATGATGACAATGCCAATGCGGCGATGATAGCGGCAGAACCGGACTATATGTCTTATGAACAGGCAGTTGCAGCACTTTCAGGAGAAACAGCATCAGAAGCAGGCACAACTGGTAAGACAGATGCGTTACCATTTACAGAGACACAGGATTTCACTTTTATGAGTGGTGCTGGTGGATGGAGTACGGTTTTGACTATCCATCCGGATGGCTCATTCTCTGGAAACTATTTTGATTCTGATATGGGAGACAGCGGAGATGGATATGATGCGACGCAATATGTATCGACGTTCCATGGAATGTTTAAGAATATTCAACAAAAAGATGACCATACGTATGTGATGCAGATTGATACATTGGAGACAGAAGAGACTCAGAGTGAATGGATTGAAGAAACGGAGTATGGAAGAGTTCGCTATGTTGCATCTGCACCTTATGGACTGGATGGCGGAACGAATTTTGAACTGTATCTGCCGGGAACAGCTGTGAGCAGTCTCCCGTCAGAGTATGTGGATTGGGTAAGAATGCCGATGATGCTTGATGAAGGGGCAGCCACACTTCCGGGTTATGGTTTTTACAATGTGGAAGAAAAAGATGGTTTCTTTGGAGACTGGTCGAATTAGTGACGACAATGAATGAGAGGTGTGCCTGACGATGCGGGTATCGGTTTCACAATATTGGTGACAAGTATATAAGAAATGGCGCAGGATATCCTGCGCCGTTTTCTATATATTGTATTTCTAAAGTCAAAACCTCAATATCGTGTATCAAATATTTCAAAATGTTACAAAATGTAACAATTTTATGTGAACCATTAAAAAGAATAGGTTTACAGAAAATGAAATCGAAAAACACTCAAAAACGTAGCGAAAATGCGAAGAATTTGTGAACTTTTGAAAAAACATCCAAAAACTGGTTGACAATAATATTACAGGTTGCTATAATGGGCAATGTAATAAGTTGTAACATATTTGTAACAAATTGGAGGTAAGAACATGAAAAGACCATCCGTAAAGTGGTTGGCGGTAGCGGCGGCAGGTTGCATTTTCGCTTCGTCCATGGGTACATACACATATACCGCGTTGGCAGATGAGTTTGTATATACCGATGCTAACGTCAGTATTACATCGATCGTAGATCACTATATTGAAGAAAATGGAGGAGACGTATTTACAGCAGACGCCACTCCGGAGGATGCAACAGCACCGGCTGCAGTTGTTGCAGAGGCAACAGCAACCGACGCAGTAGCAACAGGCGAGATTCAGGAGATTGCAAAGGTAACAGGAGAAATCGCAGAAGTTCCTTCCGAGGAAACAACGGAGGCACCGGCAACGGAAGAGCCAACGACAGAAGCACCTGTACAGGAAGCATCTGAGGCGGCAGCATCACCGGTTATGGATTTCACAGGAAAGGCAATCGTCACAGCATCTGGTTCCGTAAATATTCGTCAGTCTGGTGATGTGAATGCAGCAAAGGTTGGAACGATTGATGCAGGCGGACTTGTAAACATCGTAGAAAAAGGTGATACATGGTCCCATATCACATCAGGAAATGTAGATGGATATATCAGAAATGATTTGTTAGCATTTGAAGGGGATGCAGCAAGCTATGCAAGCGCAAATCTCTCGAAGGTTGCAGTTGTAAATACAGCGGCATTGAAGCTTCGTAGTGCAGCAAGCACAGACAGCGAGAGCATCACACTTCTGGCACAGGGAGAATCTTATCCGATCGTAGAGACAGGAGATGCATGGACAAAGATCCAGCTTGACACTGTGACAGGATATGTAAAGAATGAGTACATAACTATTTCTTATAATATGCCAACAGCAAAGGCAGTAAGTGCACCGGCACAGGATACAACGACAACGGAAGCACCAACAACGGAAGCTCCTACGACAGAGGCTCCTACAACAGAAGCACCAGTGACAGAAGCTCCAACCTCAGATCTTGGACAGCAGATTGCAAACTTTGCATGTCAGTTCGTTGGAAACCCATATGTATGGGGCGGTACAAGCTTGACAAACGGAGCGGATTGTTCCGGATTCGTACAGAGTGTATATAAGAACTTTGGATATTCACTTCCTCGTACATGTACACCACAGAGTAATGCAGGTACAGCAGTCAGCCTTGCAGCATTGGCACCTGGTGATCTGGTATTCTACGATCACGGTACAGGTTCCTGCGAGCACGTAGGTATCTATATTGGAAATGGACAGATCGTACATGCAAGCAGCAGCCGTACAGGAATCAAGATCTCAAATGTAAATTACAGTACACCATTTAAGGCTTGCAGAATTGTAAATTAGGAAATTAGTAATACTTTCTATAATGTGTTTGAAAGGGCATTTTCGGTAAGAATCGAGGGTGCCCTTTTCCGTTATCAAAAAAAATTGAATTTTTGTATATTTTGACGAAAAATCACTTCCCAAACAGGGGTTGGGTGTGCTATAATACTAAACATAGAAAGTACATGTGCTTCACGCACATTTTTTATTTTCTATAGTTCGACGTAAAGGAGCTGGGGCATATGAATTACATCATAAGTGGAAAGAACATTGAGGTTACAGACGCACTGAAGCAGGCGATTTACGAGAAGCTTGAGAGAATCGAGAAGTTCTTCGGTGAAGACACAGCAGCACAGGTTACACTTTCGGTAGATAAGGACCGTCAGAAGATTGAGGTTACGATCCCGATGAAGGGACATACGATTCGTGCAGAACAGGCGAGCGATAATATGTATGTATCCATCGATTTGGTTGTGGAGATTATCGAACGTCAGGTAACACGCCATAAGAAGCGTATTTTGGACAAGGAACAGAATTCCGGTTATATCAACAACGATTTCTTCGATGTAGAAGGACTTGAGGATGAGGATGTCCAGATTATTCGTAGCAAGAAGGTTGTGTTAGAGCCTATGTATCCGGAGGATGCATGCATCCAGATGGATCTGCTTGGACATAATTTCTTCGTATTCCGTAACGCAGAGACAGACAAGGTAAATGTAGTCTACAAGCGTAGAGGCAATACATTCGGATTGATCGAGCCAGAATTTTAACAGTTTCAGTTATGTATAGAGGGTTATGAAAAAACGGTATCCCGGAGACGAAGGTCTCCGGGATATTTGTTATTATAGGATATTTTCTATATGGGAATGGTATTTCTGACATGGAAACTTCTTGCGTTACCTACCATTTAATGTTATATTACAAGTTGTGGTATTAGAATGAGTTACGCTCAGGGAGGTAAGAAATGAGCTTATTTGAAAAAGTGTTTGGAACACATAGTGATAAAGAGCTAAAGAAAATATATCCGATTGTAGATAAGATCGAAGCGCTGGATTCAACCATGCAGGCGTTAAGTGATGAAGAGCTGAAGGCAAAGACTCCGGAATTCAAGGAACGTCTTGAAAAGGGCGAGACACTGGATGATCTGCTTCCAGAAGCATTTGCCGTTGTCCGTGAGGCAGCAGACCGTGTTCTTCATATGAAGCATTACCGCGTGCAGCTGATCGGTGGTATCCTGCTGCATCAGGGACGTATCCCGGAGATGCGTACTGGTGAAGGTAAGACATTGGTTTCTACACTTCCTGCATATTTGAATGCACTCGAAGGAAAGGGTGTTCATATCGTAACTGTCAACGACTATCTGGCAAAGCGTGATGCCGAGTGGATGGGACAGGTACACGAATTCCTCGGACTGACGGTAGGTGTGATCTTAAACAGTGATAAAAACGATGCAAGACGTGCCGCTTATAACTGCGACATTACATATGTTACAAATAACGAGCTTGGTTTCGATTACCTGCGTGACAATATGGTTATTTACAAGGAGCAGCTTGTACAGCGTGATCTGCATTATGCGATCGTCGATGAGGTCGATTCCGTACTCATTGATGAGGCGCGTACTCCATTGATCATTTCCGGACAGAGCGGAAAGTCTACCGATCTGTACAAGATGTGCGATTATCTGGCGCGCCGTATGAAGCGTGGTACTGCTTCTATGGAAATCAGTAAGCTCGATGCCATCATGGGTACAGAGATCGAGGAAGATGGAGATTACTTAGTTGATGAGAAGGACAAGCAGGTTGTACTGACTGCACAGGGTGTCAAGGAAGTTGAGCAGTTCTTCCATATCGACAACTTCTCAGATGCAGATAATATTGATATCCAGCATAACATGATCATGGCATTGCGTGCACATGCGCTCATGTTCCGTGATAAAGATTACGTTGTTAAGGATGACGAGGTTTTGATCGTCGATGAGTTTACCGGACGTATCATGCCGGGACGTCGCTTCTCAGACGGTCTGCATCAGGCGATTGAGGCAAAGGAAAACGTAAAGGTAAAACGTGAGAGCCGTACACTGGCAACGATTACTTTCCAGAACTTCTTCAACAAATATAAGAAGAAGGCAGGTATGACAGGTACTGCTTTGACAGAGGAAGAAGAGTTCCGTGAGATCTACGGCATGGACGTTGTCGTTGTTCCGACAAACCTGCCGGTACAGCGTATTGATCATCACGATTCTATATTTAAGACAAAGAAAGAAAAACTGAATGCAATTGTACAGGCGGTTGTGGAAGCGCATGACAAGGGACAGCCGGTACTGGTTGGTACAATCACGATTGATGCATCCGAGGAACTGAGCCGCATGCTCACAAAGCGTGGCATCCAGCACAAGGTATTGAATGCGAAGTTCCATGAGTTAGAGGCTGAGATCGTTGCCGATGCCGGACAGCGTGGTGCAGTTACGATCGCAACCAACATGGCTGGCCGTGGTACCGATATCAAGCT
>OHEN01000869.1_pt1 | contig 12679 bp, 10 predicted proteins | sample 1567291 | NCBI WGS metagenome assembly OHEN01 (sample SAMEA3879592, study PRJEB24766) | human gut metagenome | biome: human-associated habitat; feature: feces | place: USA | collected 1985/1987
TCTTCCCATTCTTGTTGCCGGGGGAGAGTGTTCAGACGTGCCATGGCTGTGTCCCAGTCAAAGTCGACGGGTGCTTCGACGATCATGAACAAACGGGTGCCGAGAATGTAAATTTCCATCTCAAGGATACCAACTTCATGGATTCCTGCAAGGATTTCGGGCCAAACTTCTGCCTGGCTGTGTCTTTTCCGATATTCAGCTATTAACTCCGGTGAATCCCGTAGATCAAGAGTCTGGCAATATCGCTTGACAGGGACGTTGTAGGTTTTTACTTGATAGCCAGTTTGAGGTGTTTCCATATCTTTCTTATTTTTCAGGGTAATATACTTGTGGTGTAACACTGCGGCTTACTATTTCTCTGATTTCCCGGAGGCTGGATATTTCTCCTTTCGCCATTGCCTGAGTCAGGATATTCCCCATTGCTGTGGCTTCTACCGGTCCGGCATAAACAGGGATGCCGAGTGCGTTGGCAGTAAGTTGGTTGAGCAGTTTATTTTGTGAGCCTCCTCCGATAATGTTTAGCCGGTGAATCGGAGAGGGGAGACAACGATTGAGCTGTGCTACCGCCTCACGATATTTGGAGGCCAGTGACTGTAGTACGCATTTGACCATTTCTGCCTTGTTTCCGGGAACTTTAAGTGAATGATTCCGGCAGTAGTTCAGAAGGGCTGTTTCCATATTTTCGGGGTTCATGAACTCTGCATCGTCCACGGGAATAATCGTGTCAATTTCTGCGTCCGCAGCTTGCGGAAGAATCATATCATAACTTTGTTCTTCGCCACGTAGCTTCCATTCGCTCATCAAGCGTTGCAGAATCCACAGTCCGGTAATGTTTTGCAAGAATCGGATGTGACCGCCTACGCCTCCTTCATTGGTAAATTGAGCCAGTCTCGCTTCTTCCGTCAATATGGGTTCATCCACTTCGACTCCCAACAATGACCAGGTGCCGGAACTGAGAAAGGCTACTTGACCTTCAGTTGCCGGAACGGCAGCAACGGCACTGGCTGTGTCATGCGAGCCGACAGCGATAATGTCGACGGTGCCTAATCCTGTTTCACGGCCTATCTCTTCTTTAAGTGTTCCTCTGACAGTTCCCGGCAGAATAATTTCTCCGAATAAGTGTTCGGGGAGTCCCAAAGTACGGATGGTATCCATCGACCAGTTTCGTTGGTGTGCATCGACTAGTTCGGAGGTGGAAGCTATGCAATATTCATTATTGGCTACTCCCGTCAGGTAATAGCTGAAGAGGTCGGGCATAAAGAGAAGCCGCTGTGCAACTTCTAACAGTACGTCCTGATTCTGTTGCATGCTGTAAAGCTGAAACAGCGTATTGATAGGCATTACTTGTATGCCTGTGCAGGCGTAATGCTTTTGTGCATCCAGTATTTGAAATACCTTGTCCGGCATTCCGTCTGTTCGGGCATCCCGATAGCAGACAGGGTTGCCCAGTAAATTTCCTTTTTTGTCAATCAGGCCGAAGTCTACTCCCCATGTATCTATGCCGATTCCTTTGACATGATATCCCTTTTGTACAGCAAGTTTCAGTCCGGTTTTCATATCTTCGAACAGGGCGGGAAAGTCCCAGTAAACATGATTCCCGAGTTTAACCTGCCGGTTGGTAAAGCGGTGTATTTCTTCTAATTCCAGCTTTCCCTGGAGAAGGGAGCCGGCGATGACCCGACCGCTTCCTCCTCCAAAGTCTACTGCTAAATATGTGTTTCTTGTGGTATCTTTCATGGTATTCCCGGATACTTATTTGGTTTTCTTTCCTAATACGTATATTTCCAGGTCTTCTATTTCTTCCGGTGTCAGTACGGAGTAATCACCGCCGGACTGAACTATGATGCGGCAAGCCATTTCGAAGAAGGTAGCCCGTTCGTAAACTTGGTCGAAGTCTTTTCCGCATACTACTTGTCCGTGATTGGTCAGTAAGACGGAATTATGTTTCAGCATTGCTTCTACTACTGCTTTGGCTAATTCGGGAGATCCCGGCCGGTAGTAAGGAATCACGGGAATTTCCGACCCGACATGACAAGGTATTTCTGCCGTTACGTTGAAATTTGTCGGTTTGTTTTTCATGCAAGAGATGGCAGTGGCATATTCCGACTGGAAATGGAGTACTACATTTACATCCGGCCGTTCGCGGAGAACGCCAAGATGGAATGTGCTTTCCATAGATGGTTTTACGCCATTCGTCGGTGTACCGCTGGCTATATTACAGATAGAAACTTTTTCTTTGGCAAGGGTAGGGACCCATGAACCTGTACCCGAAATCAGTGCTTCTTCTCCGATTCTCCAGGAAAGATTACCGCTGCTGCAAAGCATTAATTTTGCGTCTCCGTAGCGGTGTGCCTGTGCCAGAAACAGTTCGATGTGTTCGTCAGTTATCATAGTGTTTTTATTTAAGCCGTCATATAGTGGAAGCTTGTGTTTGAAGACTGCTTCCACTATGATACGGCAAAGTTAAATTATTAAATCAAATAGGACGAAAGATTCTTGTTTATTTGTAGATAGGACCGTAAGTTGTACAAGCTCTGTAATCTGCTCCTTCTTTGTCCATACCGAATGCGTTCCATGCAGCCGGACGGAAAATTTCGTTTTCATCTACATTGTGCATGCAAACAGGGATACGAAGCATAGAGGCAAGCGTAATCAGGTCTTGTCCGATGTGACCGTAGCTGATGGCTCCGTGGTTAGCGCCCCAGTTGTTCATTACAGAATATACATCCTTGAAAGCGGATTTATCACACAGACGAGGAACGAACCACGTAGTCGGCCATGTCGGGTCGGTACGCATATTCAGTTTCTGATGGATTTCCGGATCAATCTCAACGGTCCATCCTTCTGCGATTTGCAGGACAGGGCCCAAGCCTTTGATCAGGTTCAGACGCATCATAGTAACAGGTATTCCACCTTTTGAAAGAAAGTTGGACGAGAAGCCGCCGCCACGGAAGTAATCGCGGTCTGCCGGATACCAGGTCGTTGCTTTGAGACAGTTCTCTACATCAGCGTCCGTCAGGTTCCATGGTTCTTTCATAACCGGATTGCCTGCTGCGTCTAATGATTGGCCGGAACCGTCGAGAGTCGTTGCACCGGAATTGATAAGATGGATGATACCGTTTGCTGCCAATCCGCTCAACTCTTTGCCGGTTACACGTTTCACGGCTTCAGGGCTCCAATACGTACGTACATCAGAGAATATTTGTGCACGATTGGTCAGCAAGTGTCCGAACAGCATTGCTACACCGTTACAAGCATCGTTTTCGGTAGCCACTACGAATGCTTCACGAATACCGTTCCAGTCGAAAGAAGTGTTGAGCAATGCTTCCGGATAGTCACCGTTAGGATAAAAGTCTGTCCATTGGCGTTGTCCCTGGAAGCCGGCAGCGATAGCATTGTGTCCCAAAGCTTCTTCCTTGAATCCCATTTCTTTCAGTTTCGGGTTTCCGGTCATCAGGTCACGCATGATGATCATCATCTTCACGACAAATTCCCAGTCAGCATCTTTTTGTTCGCGGTTTTTGCGTTTCTCCGGGCGGTTTTTGAAGTCTTCTCCTTCATTTACTTTGCAGTATTTTTCAGTCCATGCCATTGCTTTGGCATATTCTTCGTGGTCATAGATACCTTCTTCCATGCGGCGGATGATTTCCGTCAGGTCAATTGACTCATTGCGCATTCCCAGATATTCCTGGAAGAAGTCGGGGTTGACAATAGAGCCGGCGATACCCATTGATACACTACCCATTGACAGATAAGATTTGCCTCTCATCGTTGCTACTGCCTGTGCGGCACGTGCAAAACGAAGAATTTTTTCCGCTACGTCTTCCGGAATTGTATTATCGTCGAGGTCTTGCACATCGCGTCCGTAAATACCGAATGCAGGGAGTCCTTTTTGTGCGTGTCCTGCCAATACGGCTGCAAGGTATACTGCTCCCGGACGCTCGGTTCCGTTGAAGCCCCAGACAGCTTTCGGGTAATGAGGATTCATATCCATTGTCTCCGCACCATAGCACCAGCAGGAGGTAACAGTGATAGTGGACCCAACGCCTTCTCTTTCGAATTTCTCTGCGCAAGCAGCGCTTTCGGCTACACGTCCGATAGTATTGTCTGCAATAACACATTCTACAGGACTTCCGTCACCGTTCTTCAGGTTGCTGCTGATTAACTCGGCTACTGCTTTGGCAAGATTCATAGTCTTTTCTTCAAGGCTTTCACGAACGCCGCCCTGGCGACCGTCGATAGTGGGACGAATCCCGATTTTCGGATACTTTTTCATGGTTTCTAAATTTTTATTTGGTGATTGAATTCTGTGCTGAACTGTGCTGTCAATACAGCAAAAAAATTACAGGGACTTTCGGAGTCTTACTTCAGTAGGCAGGTACTTTTGTATCGGGACATTGTTCAGGACAAAGTTTGCCGCTTCATTTCCCATCATCTCCCAATCAATACTCAATGAAGTAATTCCTTCGTCGATCACTTCGTAGGAAGGAATATCATTGTATGCCAACAGACCGAAATCTCTTCCGCATTTCAGTCCTTCCAGTCTTCCTTGTTTCACAACCTTCACTACATCTTGTTGCTTGATGGCTATGTAGACTACTCCTTTGCGTACGGTCAGATTCTCGATATCTTCCTGAATTTCGCATAAAAATCCTTGTTCCTCACAAAAACGGGTAAAATACTCTTTACTGCTTTGGGGATGCTTCAGATTTTTAGAGAATAACAGAACAAGTTGTGGGTAGTGCCGTAGTTTCTCCTTCAGCATGAGTAATGCCTGATAGAAAGCTTCATCAAAATCCTGACAGATATAAGAATACTTTTCTTTCTCGAATTTACCGAAGTCAAGAAGCAATAATTTTGTTGGATGAATCTTATTGAGAACCATACTGAATTTCTCATTATCGAAATTCATCACTATGTATTTATTATATTTCCCGACAGATTCGCGGATAATGGTATTGAAAAGCCGTTCATTATATTGATGAAACAGCAAGTCTACTTTGTAATTAATAGGCAGATGTTTGACGAAACTATTGTAAAGGGCTTCTTTAAAAGGAGTGTACTGGTCGAGCAGGAGCAGGACATTGGTCACCTGACTGGTTACATAATATCCTTTTCCCGGAGTGGAATCGATCAGTCCCCGTTCGCGCAAATCAAGAAAGGCCTTGAAAACGGTATCGCGTGATACTCCATATTCTGCACTTAACTGATTGATGGAAGGCAAAGAATCTCCTTCACGAAATTTTTTCATGGAAATCGCCTGGCTTAATGTATCCGCTAATTGCGTAACTTTGCTGGACTGTTGACCGAATGTTTTCTTTTTATCAGTTCGTCTCATACTGTTATAAGATAAATGACTGTGCTGAGCTATGCTGTTGCAAAGAAAAGAAATTTATTCAGAAGTAGAGAACTATTTTAATATGTTCTATAGCAGGAAATAAAAAAATCCCCTTCGGCGAACCGAAGAGGATTTATAGCTTTTTCCAAATGTCTTGTTAGGAACCTGCCGAAATTTATTCAGCAGCAGCTTCTGTTGCAGCAGCTTCTTCAGCCGGAGCTTCAGTTGCTTCTTCTGCAGGTGCTTCAGCAGCAGCTTTTTCAGCAGCTTCAGCAGCTTTCTTTTCAGCGAGTGCTTTTGCTTTCACTTCGTTGATCTTCTTTTCTGCTTCCAGACGTGCTTTAGCTTCAGCTTTCTTTTCTTCGTCTTGTTTAGCTTTCAAAGCAGCCAGACCTGACTGTTTGTTGTTCTTCCAAGCTTCGAATTTAGCTTCTGCTTCTGCTTCTCCGAATGCGCCTTTTGCAACACCGCCAAGAAGATGTTTCTTCATGTAAACACCTTCACGAGAAAGGATATTACGTACAGTGTCACTTGGTTGTGCACCTTTCAGTACCCATGCCAATGCAGCGTCGAAATTCAAATCTACTGTAGCAGGATTGGTGTTCGGGTTGTAAGTACCAATCTTCTCAATAAATTTACCATCACGTGGTGCTCTGCTGTCTGCAATTACAATTGAATAAAACGCGTAACTTTTACGTCCGTGTCTTTGCAATCTGATTCTAGTTGCCATTTTTAATAATTGTTTTTAATTAATGATTTGAATTATGCTACTAACTCGTAATAGCGGGCGCAAAGATACAGCTTTTCTTTTGATTGACAAATATTTCCTTTCTTTTTCTTATGAATACCTCCTCGGATATCGGAACAGGATAGCGAGCAGGGCACAGATCCCCATCGTAAACGGATAATAGAGATTGCCGATGATACTGATAGGAGAGATGTTGGCTAACCCTGCAGCAATCAGCATTTGTGCTCCATAGGGTATGATGCCTTGTATCAGACAGGAGAATGTATCCAGAATACTGGCTGTTTTTCTCCGGTCGAGATGGAATCTCTTTGCAATATCCTTTGCAATAGGTCCTGTGGTGATGATGGCAATCGTATTGTTGGCAGTGCATAGGTTGGCGATACTTACCAGAGCGGCGATGCTCAGTTCCGCACCACGCTTGCTGTTGACATGACGGGTCAGTTTTTTGATGATGAAATCAATACCTCCGTTATAACGGATTGTTTCGAGCATACCGCCTGCCAGTAATGTGATAATGATCAATTCACCCATGCCTGTGATACCCGTACCCATTGCCCCAAACCAATCGAATACGCCAAAACTTCCGGTAGCTATGCCGATGATACCGCTGGTCAGGATACCAATTATTAATACCAGCATCACGTTCATTCCGGCAATGGCTGTTCCCAGTACTATTATATAAGGTATGACTTTTATCCATTCAATAGTCTGTACTTGTGCGGGCGCAGTGATGGATAGTCCTTGAAAAATGTAGATTCCCAGTACGATAATCGCTGCCGGAACCACAATCATAGAATTTACCCGAAACTTATCACGCATCACGCATTCCTGAGTTTTGGTTGAGGCAATGGTCGTATCGGATATAAACGACAGGTTATCTCCAAAGAAAGAACCTCCGACAACGACTGCTACCATAAACGGAAGGGCGATATCTGTCTTTTCGGCCAGGCCGACAGCAACGGGAGTAAGGGCTACAATTGTCCCTACGCTGGTTCCGATGGATAATGAGATAAAACAGGCGGCAATGAATATCCCGGCCAATAGCAGATTATCAGGGAGGATATGCAGTGTCAGATTGACGGTTGCATCAATAGCTCCCATCTGCTTGGCGCTTTGTGCGAAAGCTCCGGCAAGGATGAATATCCATATCATCAGAAGGATATTCTTGTTGGCGGCTCCTACGGAGAACTGGTAGATTCGCTGGTCGAGCTTCAATCCTCGCGTAATGGCAATTGCGTAACAGGAAGACACGAGGAAAGCCACAGTGATGGGTACTTTATAAAAGTCATTAACAAGAATGGAAGTTACCAGATAAAGGCAGAGAAAGACGAGTAACGGACTCAATGCCCACCAGCTGCCATGACGTTCTTTATGTATTTTTTCTTCAGTCATAAATTGATATTGTGGTATATATTCGAACTGCAAAGATAGTAAGGAAACACATAAGTCATAGCAATACAATACGTTTTTGCATGATATCTGTCAGTTGCGCCTTCAACTGACGGGCATTGATAGGTTTCGGCATATACCCGTCAAAACCACTTTCCATCACCCGTTGCTCGTCTGAAGCATATGCAAAAGCCGTAATGGCGATAATCGGTACTTTGGCAGAGTACTTGCGGATTTCTTTGGTTGCTTCATATCCATCCAGGACAGGCATATTGATATCCATTAATATAATTTGTGGATTATGCTCCTTGAACATGTTTACAGCTTCCTGACCATCCCAGGCATGAAGCAGATGATAATCATATTTTAGAATAGATTCGAACAACTTATAATTGCTTTCATTATCTTCAGCAATCAAAATTACCAGCTTATCCTTTTCTATGGCAATAGGTTGTATGTCCTTTGGAAGGCTCTTCTTAACAGTCTCTGCTTGCTTGTAAGGCAAAGTGAACCAGAATGTAGAGCCGTTTCCTTCTTCTGATTCTACCCCGATTTTACCTCCCATGTGTTCGACAAGTGTCTGGCAGATTGAGAGTCCTAAACCCGTACCTTGTGCAAATGAATTTAATTTGACGAAACGTCCAAAAATACTTTTTTGCTTATCTTGAGGAATGCCGCAACCTGTATCAGCCACATAGAAATATAATTCATTGTTCTGACGTTTGTATCCAAATCGGATACTACCTTGAATGGTGAATTTTATGGCATTCGTCACCAGGTTAATAATTAACTGAGATAACCTGTTCTTTTCTATATGTGCGAAACATGGTTCTTCAGGAGCTACGAATTCCAGTTTGACAGCATCCGACTTAAGTTTCAGTTGACACATGTTTTCCAGGTCTTTCATTAAATCATTGATTTCAACATTGGAATAGTGCAGGTCCAATGTTCCTGCTTCTATTTTTGATAAATCAAGGATATCACTGATGAGCTGCAATAATAACGTATTATTGTTTTCAATGATACTGACATATTCTTGTTTTTCCTCTTCTTCTTCGGTGGATGCCAATATACCGGAGAAACCGACGATAGCATTTAGAAGAGTACGAATTTCATGACTCATGTTGGCAAGGAAAGCAGACTTCAGCCGATTGGACTCTTCGGCACGGTTTTTGGCATTAATCAGTTCCATCTCCATTTTTTTTCGTTCAGTGATAACGAGTGAGGAGCCAACAAGAGTCAATGGGTTGCCATTTTCGTCCCGCGTTTCAACGGCTGCTTGGGCTTCCACCCATTCTATCCTATGAAATCCTTTTTGTGTGCTGACTACGCGATATTCTTCTTTTACTTTTTCCGAATGACCGTCTATTAAGTTCTGATAAGCTTGTTCTACCCGTTTCCGGTCTTCCTTAAATATCTTGGAAAAATAGTGATAGTCGGGTACTGCCAGTTGTTCTTCGGCAACGTCTTTTCCTTGTGTGCTAAGTTCTATCGGTTTGTTGATGTCGCATAAAATTGTTTTACTTCGCAAATCCCATTTCCATGGCACGATATTAGCTACGTCAAGTGACATGGCGAGTTTGTTGTTGATAGTGCTTAGCTTTTGTTGTGCCTTATGGAGCTCTGTGCTGTTCAGGCAAAATACATCAATCATATTATTTTGCCGGTTTGCTTTAAGTACTATATCGTAGAAGGTATCTATTTTTTTGAAATAGTAGGGGAATGTTATTACTTTATTTTCTGATAAGGCTATTTGAGTGAAGTGCAGGAAGTCCGGCATTGATTCTGGAAATATTTCACTCGCTTTTTTCCCGACAACTTCTTCTTTGCGGAAAAAGTTTTTCTCAAAATGCGCATTCACATTGCGGTAAATCAGTTCTACGGGAATGCCATTTTTATCAGCAAGCACTTCTTCCTGCATATAGAGAATGGGCATGTTATTAACCAGATTCTTATAATTTGTCATTGCGTCAATTTCTTTTTGCTGTGCTTTTTTGATGCTATTCAGGCTATGGATACGATAAAAGAATACGATTGCCAGTAATATCATAAAAGACAAGGTACCCATAATGAAATATTTGTTCTGTTTCCAGAATCCAAGCGGTTTATTCAGAAAATGTGTGTTTGGAGGACACATGGAAGGAGAGAATCCTTTACGGAGTAATATCGTATAGTTGATAATAGGTGCGCCATCTGATGGCATATAAAAGGGAATTTCTCTAGCCGGCTTTCCTGTAAGTATTTCTGAAATGGTATGAATTAATTGCTGGTTATAGTGTTTTTGGTCATAAGTATAACCACCTATCATGCCACCGTTTTCTTCTGTTATATCAGCCATATTAAGGGTGAAAATTGGAGCTGTAGTTGTTACGATAAGTTTGTGAGCATTGGTAACTAATGAAGTATTACCTGCAAATGTCGTTTTGTAGAACCAGGAAGCAAATAAAATTCCGGTTGTATTCGGATCAACATGATACAATGAATCCAATAATTGGTTCGTTGTCATTTTTTGTGGCGTGATGTACTGGTATTCAATATTAGGATTTATGGCTTTTAACTTTGTCTGTATTTCCAAATTATTGGTCTGATTGATTTCTCGCTCGTCACCGATAAATATGAATTTCTTCATATCAGGGATTATGTGAGAAATCAGTTGGATATTTTCCCGTAAATAAAGGTTTGAATATAAAAGTACCAGATTGTAGGGATCGGCAAGTTGGGAGATCGGAACACGCTCCGCTTGTGTAACTGGTTGTTTGTAGATGTAGGTGTCTTTAGGACCTATAAACTTTTCTTCCGAACAGAGTACAATAGGAATGTCTCCCCAAAGCTCTCTATATTCATCACGTAGTAATAGAGAAGGGTTTCCCAATAATATTAGCAGCCGTGGGCGATGATGCTCGTATTTTTGAGAGATCATATTCTTGAATTCTCCTAAAATCGTATCGTTATCGATCATTAAAGTATTCATATGTTCCGCATATAATGCCAGTTTTGGGTTCTTTTGAACCTACTCCGATACGGTTGAAATCATCCTGTTACTCCAAGGAGAAGATTCTGCATAGGAATTGATGCATAAAATATAGTTTGAAATATCTATGTGGTCTCTTTGTGCTAAAATAGGAGTAATAGATATGAAACATAGAAAAAATGCTAGCACATATTTTTTCATATTCATGAGAGTATGATGTTTGTGTTCGATATATTATTTATTGATTTGATACGGGCAAAAGTACTAAAAACAATCTGAAAAACGATGGCATCCAATTAAAAAATAATAAAGTAGATGTATTGCTCAAGGAATTTCGAATCCGACCTTATACGGATGTGTAAACCAAAAATATGTAGGTGTACGAAAAAGGATGCACTTGTTTTTATCAATAATTGGCCTATTGTTGTCTGTTTTTATTAATGAATGAAGCTGCAATATTTGCTTGTTAAAAGCAGAATGCGTAAATTGTTGATTATGAATGTTGTATGGGTGACTGTTTTTTCCTTTAAAACCAACGGCTCGTTGGTTTTAAAGGAAGGACCCGTTGCACACCGAGGAACGGGCCGTTGGTTTTAAAGGAACGAATGAGTTTATTATTCAATTGTATGAATAATTCTTTTTGTGTGTGGATTTATTCCTTTCTATACTTTCCGGCATTATTTCAATGCTTCTATGACTTTCGGCAACATTGTCCAGATCGTATTCTCATCTTGTGCAGTAAAGAAGTTGCCATCTATCTCAGATTTTTCATCCGTGGCAATTCCGTTTTGAATGGCAGGTTTGGCCAGCGGATGGACAGCGACTTTTTTACCTTTTGTTATACCTGTAAAGTCAAACATCATTGCACCGGCACAGTGTCCGATCATCATCTTTCCTTTTTCTCCGAAAGTCTTGATGACTTCCATCAAGTCCACATTGTATGGCTGGTTTGCATACTGCTGGAATACAGGTACTGCATCTCCACAGGAGAATACAAGTGCATCAAATTCGTCTTCATGCCCTTTTAGATTAGCAATCACATCATCTACTATTAGGACCATTCCTGAATTGGTTTTGATCTCTTTCGTATCCGATACGGCAAATACTTTATAGGAAATGCCATTTTCGAAAAACGTTTCCAGATACTGGAACAAACCGAACCCGTTTACCGGGTTAACTGCCAATACGGCTACTTTTTTTGCCATAAGTATAATTTTTTTAGTTAAACAATAGTTCTTTAAAGTAAGTTTATTACTTTTGTTTAGCAAATGTAAGCTATTTGATTTGCATAAACAAGAACGAACTTATAAATAAGATAGTTACACGGAGATAACTATTGTTGATACTAAACCATATATAGGGAAGAAAAAAATGGAAAATTTTTACACGAACGATAATTGTCCCATTCGTGATGTTTTGAGTCGCTTGGGTGACAAATGGTCAATGCTCGTTCTCGTGACGTTGAATGCGAACGGAACCATGCGATTCTGTGATGTTCATAAAGCGATTGCCGACATATCCCAGCGTATGCTGACGGTCACCTTGCGGACGTTGGAGGCCGATGGGCTAATTTCGAGAAAGGTATATGCCGAGGTTCCGCCACGGGTGGAATATCGGCTCACGGAGTTGGGCGAAAGCTTGATGCCGCGAGTGCAAATGCTGGTGGATTGGGCATTGGAACACATGGGTGAAATCATGAAACATCGGGAAGTGATGGCCAAATAATCAACTATGGAGTGTCAGCTCGGAGGAACGCATGTGGGATGATCTGGGATCATGTTCATGTGCGTTCTGTTTTTTGCAATTTAGTTGCACGAAATGAATCGTAATTTTACGGAAAATTAAAACAGTAGAATGATGAAAAAATATAGTGCAGAATTGATTTCCTTCGGGTTGCTGGTTTGCGGAATCGGTTTATCTTGGGGGAATGTCGCTTGGTTTCAGGCGGAAATCGTGCGATTTGTATGGTATTTGGTCGCTTTTATTCCGGTAGGGTTTCCCGTGTTGAAAGAGGCCGTGGAGTGCTTGCGGGAAAAGGAATACTTTAACGAATTCATGTTGATGTCACTGGCAGCCATCGGGGCCTTTTATATTGGAGAGTACCCGGAAGGCGTGGCCGTGATGTTATTTTATTTCATCGGTGAGAAATTCCAAGATAGTGCGGTGAGCCGGGCCCGGTCGAATATCCGGGCTTTGCTTGATGTACGTCCGGAGCAGGCGACGGTTATTCGTG
>OHEN01000891.1_pt1 | contig 12428 bp, 8 predicted proteins | sample 1567291 | NCBI WGS metagenome assembly OHEN01 (sample SAMEA3879592, study PRJEB24766) | human gut metagenome | biome: human-associated habitat; feature: feces | place: USA | collected 1985/1987
TATCGCTTCGGTCGTTTTCCTTTTTTGGTTGTCGATCGCTAACCGATATGTTTGTCAGACAAAGGTCGAGACCATTAAAGATTTGCGTTTTGAATTGTCCAATGCCAAGACGGAGCGAGTGCGTGCCACAGCCCGCTATATGGGGTTGGTGCGTCATTCCAGAATTATCGCCCTTGTCAATGAAAATAAATTGGGACTTGAAATACCAGATACTCCTCCCGTAAAATTAATACCGCAAGATGGAGACAAGGAATAGAAATCACATATTGTTGCGGTATGCTCTGGTGATTGTCGGGGTGCTCGTGTTCAGTGTCGCTATTGTAAAAAAAGCGGCCGATACATGTATTATACATGCCGATAAATGGAACGAGAAAGCCGCACGTATGCTTTCTGTCACTCATGAGGTAATGCCTGAGCGGGGCGATATTTTGGCTCAAAACGGCGAAGTGATGGCTACGAACATGACTTATTATCGTGCGTTAATCGATTTCGGCGTTCCCAAATTCAAGTCCAGGGAGTTTAATGACAGTCTGAAAACGTTGTGTAAACTATTGGGAAAATATTTCCCCGAAAGGACTCCTGCCGCTTATGAAAAGGCTATGCGAACTGCTTTTTTGAGAAAAAAACGTTATTTCGTATTGGTTCGGGAAATTACGGGAAGGGATTACGAACTGTTGAAGACGTTTCCCTTTTTACGGCATTCGACTCAGTATTCGGGATTTCATATAGACCCTGAACGGGAGAAAATAGTCAAACGAGAGAAGCCTTACGGTACGATGGCTTCGCGTGCCATCGGAGGGTTGGACGAGACTTTTCACGGAAACAGCGGATTGGAAAAAGCATTGGATTCTTTGTTATACGGTATTCCGGGTAAAACCGTGAAAAAACAGATTCCGTCGGGTATGGTCGATTGGGTGGCCGAACCTCCTCGGCGGGGACTCGATGTGAAGACGACCATCGATGTGGATATACAGGATATAACGGAGCAGGCTTTATTGCAGACCATCGAAGAGACACAGCCGGAGTTTGCCGTTGCCATAGTGATGGAGGTGGCGACGGGTGATATAAAGGCCATGTCGAATTTGTCGAGATTGCCCGGAGGGGAATATGTAGAAACTGTGAATAATGCCGTGCAAGGTTATGAACCGGGTTCGGTGGTTAAACCTTTGTCGATGATGATAGCTCTTGACGACGGAGTTATCCGTCCCCATGATGTCGTAAACGGGCATGATGGAGTTTTCCGTTATCCGGCGGGAATGAAAGTCCGCCCCATAACCGATACGCACGGTAGGGCTTCGATGACCGCTACCGAAGCGATGAAATATTCTTCCAATATAGGTCTGTCGGAAATTATACTGCGAGGATATGAACGTAATCCCGATGAATTTGTACAGCGCATTTATAAGTCGGGTTTTATGGAACCGTTCGATCTTTGCATACCGGGGGCGGCTCGTCCTACGATACGACATTTGAAATCGACGGTACAAGATCGTATTAACCTGACTCGTATGTCGTATGGATATACGACAAAAATACCTCCCATTTATACATTGGCATTGTATAATACCATCGCTAACGACGGGCAATTCGTGAAGCCCCGATTGGTAAAAGAGTTGATTCGGGACGGGGTAACCGATACGGTCTTCGATATTAGTTATATCCGAAAACAGGCATGTAAACCCGAAACGGCAAGAGCATTGAGAAATATGTTATATGCGGTCGTAAATGACGATGACGGGACCGGTCGTCGGGCTCGTTCGAAAAAAGTGACCATAGCCGGGAAGACAGGAACGGTGAGAACGATAGGTTCCGACGGGAAATACGAAACTCGTTATCGAATCACTTTTTGCGGTTTTTTCCCGTATGAAAATCCACAGTACTCGTGTATCGTTCTTTTGGGAAAGCCCAATTTGCCGGGTATGCCTTCGGCCGGTTACTATTGTGGCGGCGTTTTGAAGAAGATAGCGGAGACGCTTTATTCCATGGGTCGCCTCGATGTGCCTATGGATATACCTTCGGATTCGACGAGCGTTCGGAGTCCGGCTATTTTAAAGGGAGATATTGCAGAGACAAGGCAAGTATTGCAGCATTTGGGAGTTCGGGGAGATGTGACCCAATGTCGCGATATGGAGGTCTATTGCGACAGTATGCCCGATGTCTGCGGTATGGGTGCGCGAGATGCATTGTATATATTGGAGCGTGAAGGATTGAATGTAAATATACAAGGTCGGGGAAAGGTGGTAGAGCAGTCTATTCCTTCGGGAAAAGTCATACAACCCGGTACGACGGTAATTTTAAAATTGAAATAGAAGGATATCGATGATATGAAAAATGTGGAATGTTTATTGTCGGGAATTAAGGCGGTAGAACGCAAAGGGGCGGTCGTGACAGAAGTCTCGGGAGTGGAATCGGATTCTCGTCAGGTAAAGAAAGATAACTTATTTGTTGCGGTGCGGGGAGCTTCGGTCGACGGTCATGATTTTATCGGCCAAGCTATTGCACAGGGGGCTGTTGTCGTTGTTTGCGAAGAGTTTCCCGAAAAGTCGGAGCCGCAAGTGTTGTATGTGAAAGTGGAAGACAGTGCGGTCGCATTCGGTTTGTTGGCAGCGGCATGGTATGGAAATCCTTCGAAAGAGTTGGTACTGGTGGGTGTCACCGGGACGAACGGGAAGACGACTACGGCGACATTGCTGTATGAAATGTTCCGTCTGTTCGGGTACAAGGTCGGTCTTTTATCTACGGTTTGCAATTATATAGACGACATCGCTGTTCCTGCAACTCATACGACCCCCGACCCTTTACACCTGCATCGTTTACTTCGTGAAATGGTCGATGCCGGCTGCGCATATGCGTTTATGGAGGTAAGTTCGCATTCGGCTGCGCAACATCGCATAGCCGGTCTCGATTTCAACGGGGCGATTTTTACGAATCTAACGAGAGACCACATCGATTATCATAAAACCGTCGAGGCTTATCTGAAAGCTAAAAAATCGTTTTTCGACGGGTTACCCAAAAGGGCATTCGCTTTGACTAACATCGACGATAAGTCGGGGTTAGTTATGTTGCAGAATACCAAAGCTGAAAAGCATACTTATTCGTTGCGGACTTTGGCCGATTTCAGAGTGCGGATCATAGAAAGTCGTATCGACGGCATGACTCTGGAAATAAACGGGAAAGAGGTGGAAGTGATGTTTGTCGGTAAATTCAATGCTTATAATTTACTGGCGGTTTATGGAGCGGCTTGTTTGTTGGGACAGGCTCCGGAAGAAGTTTTACGAAAGATGAGTTTATTGGTCCCTGTCGCCGGAAGGTTCCAAACTCTTCATTCTTCAAAAGGTTATACCGCTATCGTGGATTATGCTCATACTCCCGATGCCTTGAACAATGTGTTGAGTTCCATTCGTGACGTCTTGGGAAATAGAGGGCATATCATTACGGTTGTGGGAGCCGGTGGAAACAGGGATAAAGGGAAACGACCCATGATGGCTCGGGAAGCGGTGAATTTGAGCGATCGGGTAATATTGACATCGGATAATCCGCGGTTCGAAAACCCGAACGATATATTGAACGATATGTTGGAGGGCCTCGATGCCGAACAGCGTCGTAAAACTCTCGCTATTGTCGATCGCCGGGAAGCGATTCGTGCGGCTACGCAGTTTGCCCAACCGGGCGATGTCGTTTTGATTGCGGGCAAAGGGCATGAAGACTATCAGGAGATAGAGGGGGTGAAACACCATTTCGACGATAAGGAAGAAGTGGAAAAATTGTTCGCGGAAGAGAGAATTTAATAATAACTGTGAAATAGAAAGAGTATGCTGTATTATTTGTTTCAATACCTTGAATCTTCATTCGATTTTCCGGGGGCTCGATTGTTTTCCTACATATCTTTCCGGTCGGGGGGCGCTTTTATTTTGGCTTTGTTTATTGCTACCATTATCGGCCGGCGTATTATCAATAAGCTGCAAATTTTGCAAATCGGAGAGCTCGTGCGTGATCTCGGGCTGGAAGGGCAAATGTCCAAGAAAGGCACGCCTACGATGGGCGGGATTATCATTATTATCGCTATATTGATACCTTGTTTGTTGGTCGGGAGACTCGGAAATATCTACATGATATTGATGTTGATTACGACCGTTTGGCTGGGAGCCATAGGTTTTTTGGACGACTATATCAAGGTGTTCAAAAAAGATAAGGAGGGGTTACACGGGCGATTTAAAATAGTCGGACAGGTGGGACTCGGTCTTATCGTGGGATTGACGCTGTTTTTGAGTCCAGATGTAGTTATTCGCGAGAATGTGGCTGTGCAAACGCCGGGAGCAGATACCGAAGTGGTAAAATATGAATCGGAAAATATCAAGTCTACCCAGACGACCATTCCTTTTTTCAAGAATAATAATCTCGATTATGCCGATTTGGTCCCGTTTTTGGGCGAACATGCCCAGACCGGCGGCTGGGTTATTTTCATATTGCTTACGATTTTTGTGGTGACAGCCGTTTCGAACGGTGCGAACTTGACAGACGGTCTCGACGGTTTAGCGACGGGAACTTCGGCCATCATGGGTTTGACATTGGGCATATTGGCCTATCTGTCGGGGCATATAGCGTACGCATCGTATTTGAATATCATGTATATACCGGGGAGCGAGGAACTGGTCGTTTTCGCCAGCGCTTTTATGGGGGCGACAATCGGTTTTTTGTGGTATAATGCGTTCCCGGCTCAGGTGTTTATGGGCGATACGGGTAGCCTCACGTTGGGCGGTATTATTGCCGTGTTCGCTCTTTGTATACATAAGGAGTTGTTGATTCCGATTTTGTGTGCGATTTTCTTCGTGGAAGATTTGTCGGTAATGATACAGGTCGCTTATTTCAAGATTACGAAACGAAAATACGGAGAGGGTCGTCGGGTTTTCAAGATGACGCCTTTGCATCATCATTTTCAAAAACCGGGTAATGCAGGAATCAACGCTTTGATACAAAAACCGTTGCAAGCTGTGCCGGAGTCGAAGATCGTCGTTCGCTTCTGGATTGTTTGCATCATGCTTGCAGCCATTACGATAGTGACGCTGAAAATGCGATAGAAAGGGTTCTAAAATGGAAAAGAAAAAAAGAATTGTAGTGTTGGGTGCAGGAGAGAGTGGTGTCGGAGCCGCTGTGCTTGCCCAAGTGAAAGGGTTCGATGTGTTTGTCTCGGATATGTCGGTTATCCAAGATAAATACAAAGAACAGCTCGATCGATATGAAATCCCCTTTGAAGAGGGGAAACATACCCCGGATTTGATATTGAACGCCGACGAGGTGGTCAAGAGTCCGGGTATTCCCGATAGGGCTCCCATGATAGCGGCTTTACGTGAAAAGAATATTCCTATTATTTCGGAAATAGAGTTTGCCGGTCGTTATACTCGTGCCCGCATGATTTGCATTACCGGGAGCAATGGGAAAACGACGACTACACTGTTGACTTATCATATTCTGAAAAGTGCCGGATTGAAAGTGGGACTTGCCGGTAATGTGGGGAAAAGTCTGGCCTTGCAGGTAGCGACTTGCGACTATGATTATTATGTCATTGAATTGAGTAGTTTTCAGTTGGATAATATGTATGATTTCAAAGCCCATATAGCTATCTTGTTGAACATTACACCGGATCATCTGGACCGGTACGATTATAAAATGGAGAACTATGTCGATGCCAAGTTTCGGATTATTCGAAATCAGACGGAAGACGATGCGTTTATCTATTGGAATGACGATCCCGTGATTACCGAGAAATTGTCGCAGTTGCCTTTGAAGTCGCAGCGATACCCGTTTGCCGAAACTCACGAACCGGGGACGCAAGCGTACACCGAAGACGGAGCTTTGACGATCGATACTCCTGAGGAGAAGTTGACGATGGAGACCGATGAACTGTCGTTACATGGAAGGCATAATTTGTATAACTCGATGGCAGCCGGTCTTTCGGCCTGTCTGTTGAATGTGAAGAAAGAGTATGTTCGCAAGGCATTGAGCGATTTCGAGTCGGTAGAGCATCGTCTCGAACGGGTGGCTTCGGTGCGGGGTGTACAATTTATCAATGATTCGAAAGCTACGAATGTTAATTCGTGCTGGTATGCTCTGGAAAGTATGAAAACACCTGTGGTACTTATTTTAGGGGGAAAAGATAAAGGGAATGATTATTCCGAGATAGAGCAATTGGTTCGGGACAAGGTGAAAGCCTTAGTTTTTTTGGGTGTGGATAATAGTAAGCTCCATGCCTTTTTCGAGGGAAAAGTACCTTATATAACCGAGGCAAGCTCTATGAAAGAGGCTGTGGATAAGTCGTTTGCTTTGGCTACTCCGGGCGATACGGTTCTGTTGTCGCCTTGTTGCGCCAGCTTCGATTTGTTCAAAAGTTATGAGGACAGGGGCGACCAGTTCAAGGCTTGTGTTCGAGCTTTATAACCGTTATCGTTATGGAAATAGAAGTATCGGAAAAAGAGAAAAGGAGAAGCGACCCGTACATTTGGGGTATCATTATCATCTTGTATATCGTTTCGGTTGTCGAGGTTTACAGTGCGATAAGCCGGGAGATTACGGGTGGTGACGTATATTCTCCCATCATCAAACATATCATGCTTCTTTTCTCTGGCTTTGTCATTACTTATGTCACTTCCCAGATACATTATAAATGGTTTAAGGTCTTGGCCTATCTGATGATACCTTTGACGATCGTTCTTCTCGTGAGCATTCTTTTCTGGGGGGATACGATTAACGGGGCAAAACGTACGATCTCGGTATTGGGAGTATCTTTACAGGGTTCGGAAGTCGCCAAAGTTACGATTGTGTTGGCTATGGCGACCGTTTTGGCGAAGACCCAGATAAAGCGCGGGGTAAATATGAAGGGCGTTTTATGGGTGGTCGGTCTGGTGACGATATTCAGCGCTTTGCTGTTTACTCAGGGGCTGACCAACACGTTGCTATTTATCGGGATAAGTGTCTGCATGATGCTGATCGGGGGTGTCGAATTTTATAAATTGTTCGGTATCTTATTGGTGTATGTGGTCTTGGCTTTGGCTGTCATGCAGGCGAAAGATTTGATAACGGAAGTAAAAGCACAGCCAGAGACGCAGGAGGTAACGGTACAGGATAGAAACGAGGGAGATAAGGTGATCGTCCGGTCATCGACTTGGAAAAGCCGCTTGAAAGACTTTTTCGACCCTACTCCCGAATATGAAAAAGAAACTACGCACAAGAACTTGCAGGAACATCGGGCGGCTATGGCTATGGCTCACGGTGGAATTACCGGAGTGGGACCCGGTAACAGTAGGGAATCGTCTCGGCTTCCGTTGGCGTTCTCGGACTATATTTATGCGATTATCATAGAAGATTTGGGATTTATCGTCGGTGGTATAGGCCTTTTGGTGGCTTATTTGATGATTTTGGCTCGTGCCGGTTTGATAGCTCGCCGGTGTACGAGGGCTTTCCCGGCATTGCTGGTCATGGGAATGGCGGTAATGATCGTGTTGCAGGCTTTGTTCAACATGGCTATCGTCGTGGGGGTTTTCCCGGTTTCGGGACAACCGTTACCATTGATTAGTAAGGGGGGAACTTCGATTTGGATGATGAGTTTCGGATTCGGTGTGATGTTGAGCGTGAGCCGTTATGCGGTGAAAGATTCCGGAAAGAAAATAAAAACAGAGAAAGAAAACGATTTACCGGAGGACTTGCAGGCTGCGAATCCTACCAATTTAGCATAGAAAGAATATGAAGCGAACGATAAGAGTTTTGATTAGCGGCGGAGGTACGGGGGGACATATTTTCCCGGCTATTTCTATCGCCAATGCGATAAAGGTGAAGTGCCCCGATGCCGAGATATTGTTCGTCGGAGCCGATAACCGCATGGAGATGGAGAAGGTTCCGGCTGCGGGATACCCGATTAAAGGTCTTCCCGTAAGCGGCTTTAACCGGAGTAATCCGTTGGCTAACTTCAAAGTGTTGTGGCGGCTGTGGAGAAGTCTGCGTATGGCTCGCCGTATCGTGCGGGATTTTCGTCCTGATGTGGCGGTAGGTGTGGGCGGATATGCCAGTGGTCCCACTTTGTGGGCAGCTGCGCATCGAGGTGTACCTACTCTCATTCAAGAACAAAACTCCTATGCGGGGGTCACGAATAAGTTGTTAGCATCGAAAGCACATACCATTTGTGTGGCATACGATGGTATGGAACGCTTTTTCCCTGCTGAAAAATTGGTGCTGACCGGCAATCCGGTACGGCAGGATTTATGCAATGAGGCTTTAATTCGTACGGAGGCTGCCGCTTTCTTCGGCCTCGACCCGAATAAAAAAATTATTTTGTTGATAGGCGGTAGTTTGGGAGCTTTGACATTGAATACGGCTGTGGCAGAGTCTATTCCAGAGATTGTGAAAAGCGGAGTCCAGTTGATTTGGCAATGCGGAAAACGGTTCGACGAACGAGCTAAAATGGTATTGGAAGCAGCAGGCAATCCTACTTGTATTAAACAAATGCCGTTTATCGCACGCATGGATTTGGCCTATAAGGCAGCCGATTTGGTTATTTCGAGAGCGGGAGCCAGTTCCATATCGGAGCTTTGTTTACTTGGGAAGCCTGTGATTTTAGTACCGTCGCCTAATGTGGCGGAAGATCATCAGACTAAAAATGCCGAAGCCTTGTCGTCGAAAGGAGCGGCGATTCTCGTGCGGGATACCGAGGCTCGCCAACGGTTGATGCCTTGTGCTTTGTCGGTGGTTCACGATGAGGAATCTCTGACTTCGATGAGCCGGGAAATCGCGGCGTTGGCGCAGCGTGATTCGGCAGCCCGGATAGCCGATATAATTTTTGATATAGTCAATAAAAAATGAAACAGTATACATCTCTTTATTTCGTAGGAGCCGGAGGTATCGGCATGAGTGCATTGGTCCGGTATTTTTTGGCGAAGGGATATAAAGTCGCGGGTTATGATCGCACGCAGTCACCTCTGACTACCGAACTTAAAGCCGAGGGGCTGGAAATTGTTTATGAAGAGTCGGTAGAGTCGATACCCGATTATTGTCGGAATCCCGAGACGACTTTGGTCGTTTATACTCCGGCGATTCCCACAAGTCATTCCGGATTGGTTTATTTCAGGGAGCATGGTTTCCGAGTGGTAAAGCGTGCCGAGTTGTTGGGGCTGATTACGCAATCGAGCAGAGGTCTGTGCTTTGCCGGCACTCATGGCAAGACCACGACATCGAGTATGGCTGCTCATATCTTTCATGAATCTCCGATAGGTTGCAATGCGTTCTTGGGTGGTATTCTTCGTAATTATAACAGTAACCTTATTCTGTCGGAACAGTCGCCGTTTACGGTAATCGAGGCCGATGAATATGACCGTTCGTTCCATTGGCTGCATCCCTATATGGCTGTCGTTACGGCAACCGATCCCGATCATTTGGATATTTACGGAACCGAGGAGGCTTATTTGGAGAGCTTCGCTCATTTCACTTCGTTGATACAGCCGGGTGGCTGTTTAATTATGAAGAAAGGTATCAGGCTGGTTCCCAACGTAAAGGAGGGCGTAAAAATATATACTTATTCAGCTCGTGACGGGGGTGATTTTCATGCCGGTAACATACGTATAGGCGATGGAACCATCGTGTTTGATTTTGTGACGCCGGAAGGGGTTTTCGCAGATATAGAGCTGGGTGTTCCCGTGGAGATAAATATCGAAAACGCGGTGGCTGCTATGGCGATAGCGTGGTTGAATGCGGTGTCTGGAGACGATCTGCGGAGAGCTATGGCCTCGTTCAAGGGTGCAAAGCGCCGGTTCGAGTTTTGGGTGAGACGTCCCGACAGGGTAATGATAGACGACTATGCACATCACCCCGATGAATTGAAAGCCAGTATCCGTTCTGTGAAGGCTCTTTATCCCGGCCGTCGGTTGTCGGTGATTTTCCAGCCTCATCTGTACTCCCGTACTCGCGATTTCGCTCCGCAGTTTGCCGAGGCGCTGTCCCTTGCCGACGAGGTTTTTCTGTTAGACATTTATCCGGCGAGAGAATTACCGATACCGGGCGTAACTTCGAAACTTATTTTTGACAAGATAACATGCAGAAATAAAGAACTTTGTTTGCGTGAAAAGTTGTTAGAACGGATAAAAGAGTGTAACTTTGACATTTTATTGACGATGGGGGCCGGCGATATAGACCGTTTGCTCCCTGAAATAGCGGCAATCGTAGAGTCGAAATGAAAGTACTGTTGAGATTTTTGTTGATGGTAGTGTTGGTATCCTATCTGTTTGTCTCGTTCTTTTTTTTACGCTCCTATGCAGCGGAGGATAAATGCAGGGACTTACAAGTGGAGATAACCGACAGTGCTGTATTGCATTATATCTCACCGGCCGATGTATATAACTATATCGAGGATTTCGAGATGGATCCTTGCGGGAAGCCTTTGGGAGGAATCGATACTGAAAAGATGGAGCGCACACTTATGTCGAACGGGGTGTTGGGCTCGGTCGAATGTTATAAGAAAGTAGGCGGAACCGTGTGTGTGGAAGTGACACAGCGTATCCCGGTCATGCGGGTGATGGCTGACGACGGAAATTACTACGTCGATGCAGAGGGGCAGCGCATGGCTGTCAGAACTCAATATCAAGCGCATCTACCTCTGGTGACGGGACGAGTGGACAGCGTGTTGACCTATCGGGATATGTTGCCGTTGGCTCGGTATATTTATAATCATCGGTTTTGGAATGCTCAAATTGAACAAATTTATGTCAATGAGCGTCATGAAGTAGAGTTGGTTCCCAGAGTGGGAGACCAAACCATTTTGTTAGGCTCGGTACAGGATTTTGAAACGAAATTGGATAACTTGATGCTGGTTTATAAAAAGGTATTCAGTAAAGCCGGTTGGGCGATGTATGATACGGTTTCGTTGAAATTTAAGAATCAAGTCGTTTGTACTCGAAAGAAAAAATGAAATAAAAGTAACAATATATATGGATACGGAAAGATACATAGTAGCTGTCGAGATAGGAAGCTCGAAGATTACAGGCGCGATAGGAACTCGTTCTCTGAAAGGAGTCGTTACTGTGCTGGGAGTAGATACCGAACCATTGACCGGGAGTGTGAAGCGGGGTTTCGTCGTTAATCCCGATGAAGTTTCATCGAAAGTGAAACGTTTGATACGGAAATTGAATAACCGTATAGGCGCTTCGAAAAAAATCAAACAGGTGTATGTGGGAATCGGGGGACAATCTTTACATGCCGAAGACCACATGATAAGCCGAGATTATCCCGAAGGAACTCCCATTACGGAGGACATTATCAAACGCTTGCAGGAGGAAGCCCGGGAAATGCCTATTGCTGGAGCTGATATATTGGAGGTCGTTCGTACCGGAGTACTTGTCGATGATAAACCTAAATCGGGCAGAGAAGAAATCGAGGGCTCGAATCTGAAAATGAGTTTGAAGTTGATCGTGGCTCGTGACGATTTGAAAAAAAGTGTGTCTCGTTGTTTCTCTGGCGAGCCTTCGGTAGTGCGTTATATTCCTACTCCGTTGTCTACTGCTTATGTGGCGTTGAGTAACGAAGACCGCCAAGCCGGAGTCATGTTGGTCGATTTCGGTGCGGAAACGACGACAGTTTCGATTTATAAGGACGGGCTTTTGCGCTATCTTTCTACGATACCGTTAGGAGGGTATAACATTACCCGCGATATTATGACATTGAAAGTTACCGAACCGGAGGCCGAGTCGTTTAAAGTGCGGTTGGGCTCTGCTAAGGTAATGGGCGAAGAATCGAACATTACGCTTCGGGGAGAGAGTTCGTCTGAAATAAAAAGTTTGGATTTGTCGAAGGTAGTCAAAGCTCGTATCGAGGAGATCGTGGCCAATGTCAATGCTCACTTCGAGTATGCGAAATGTGACCGTAAAAGTTTAGGAGCCGGTATGGTGATTGTAGGAGGCGCATCCAAACTGTCCAATCTGGCGGAACTTATCGCAGAGAAGTGCGATATTCGTGTGAGGAAAGGAGCTCTTCGTCAGGATATGTTGTTAGATGTAGCTTCTCAATCGAAGAGTGCCGACTATTTGCAGATTCTGGGGTTGCTTTATTGCGGAAAAGAGAATTGCGTCGAAGTCTTACCTAAGGTTGTCGATGAGCCGGAAGACGAGCCGCATGAAGAAGTAAAGCCGTTGAGCCCAAAGGAGAAAAGGGCGCAAGAGAAGGCACAGGAGAAAGCAGAACAAGAGCGTCGGAAACGGGAAGCCGCAGATGCAAAGCGAGAAGAAAAGGAACGTAAGAAGCGAGAAAAAGAGGAGAAAGTGAAGGGGCCGGGGCTCTTCGGAAAATTGAAAGAGATGGTGAAGAAGGCCGAAAACCTGCTCGATGATGAAAACGATAATTTTTAAATGGAGAACATCATGAACGAATTAGATATAAATAATCCTCAGTTACCC
>OHEN01000901.1_pt1 | contig 12337 bp, 9 predicted proteins | sample 1567291 | NCBI WGS metagenome assembly OHEN01 (sample SAMEA3879592, study PRJEB24766) | human gut metagenome | biome: human-associated habitat; feature: feces | place: USA | collected 1985/1987
AAGCCGCTATGGTAGATGTAATCAAGTTTCATTTACGGATTGAATTATAGCGCAATATTACAAAAAACGCTACACAAACTTCCGGTTTAAGCTGTTATTTTATGCAAAAGCACGCTACATCGGTACTTCTATGAAGAGAATGTGAGAGTCTTTCAATGTTTCCAGCTCAAAACTGCCGGTTTCGTATACTCCCATTCCGTCACGACGTGAGAGTATTGTGCCGTCCACTTTGACTTCACCTTCCATTACGAAGATGTATGCACCGGAATGCGATTGGTGCATGTGGTAGTCAATCTTCTTTCCGGCTTCTATTTCACCGATAGAAAACCAGGTCTGTTGTAGCAGTCTGGCAGGAGCATCGCCGTCAGGGGATACTATTAGTGCCATTTCATTTTTGCGCAGGAGTGGACGTACGTCGAAGTCCTGGTATGCGGGTGGTGTGTTCAGCTTTTCGGGCATCACCCAGATTTGCAGGAATTCTACCGCTTCAGTGTCACTGCCGTTCATTTCGCTGTGGTAGATGCCGGTGCCGGCGCTCATGGTTTGTATATCTCCCGGAGTGATGACGCGGCTGTTCTGATGATTGTCCCCATGTTTCAGTTTCCCTTTCAGGGGAATGGAGATGATTTCCATATTTTTATGAGGATGTGTGCCGAAGCCCTTTCCCGGAGCCACACGGTCGTCGTTCAGTACACGCAAGGCGCCGAAATTCATCCGGCGGGGATTGTAATACTCGTCGAAACTGAAGGTGTGGTGGCTGTCAAGCCAATCATATAGGGAATGACCTCTGCTGTCTGATTTGTCTATAACTTTTTTCATAATTTATTCCTTTTCTTAAAATGGTTTATGTACTAGTAACGCTTTGGAAAGCTATAAAGTTTAAAAACCGATGTCTAAGAATTTATAAATGAGTGGGGACTATGCCTTGACCTCGTTCTCCAGTGGCTTATGGTTCATAAAATCTTTGATGTTCTGCAAGGTTGTCGAAGCAATGTTTGCCAGTGCCTCGCGTGTGAAAAAGGCCTGGTGCGAAGTGACGATGACATTATTGAAGGACAGTAGCCGCGCCAGGGTATCGTCATCAATGATTTTGTCCGATTGGTCTTCATAGAAGTATTCGCTTTCCTCTTCGTACACATCCAGGCCGGCAGAGCCGATTTTCTTGTTTTTTAGTCCTTCAATCAGGGCGTTGGTATGGATGAGTTGTCCACGTCCGGTATTGATAATCATTACTCCGTCCTTCATTTTACTGATGGAATAGTCGTTGATGAGATATTTGGTCTGTTCAGTCAGCGGGCAGTGCAGGGAGATGATATCCGAATTGTGATATAGCTCATCCAGGCTGGTATATACCACTTGATGTTCACGGGCGAAATTATAGTCGGGATAGAGGTCGTAGGCAAGAATATTCATGCCGAATCCACGCAGGATACATATCAGTTTCTTGGCTATTTTTCCCGTGCCGATGATGCCTGCAGTTTTTCCGTACATGTCGAAGCCCAGAAGTCCGTGCAGCGAGAAGTTTCCGTCTCGTGTCCGCCAGGTGGCACGTGGAATTTTACGGTTGAGGGATAACATCAGGGCAACGGTATATTCTGCTACGGCATAAGGGGAGTAAGCAGGGACACGCACTACGGTAATGCCACAGTCGGCAGCTGCCTTTAAATCTACATTGTTGTAGCCGGCGCAGCGCAACGCCAATAATTTCACGCCGTTGTCTGCCATCAGACGGATAACTTCGGTATCGGCCGTGTCGTTCACGAAAATACAGACTGCATCTACTCCTTGGGTTAAAATAACGTTGTGCTTGTTAAGATGCCCTTTATAGTAGCGGAGCTCAAAACCATATTCCTTGTTTTTTTCGTTGAAAGACGCTTCATCATAAGGTTTGCTGCCAAAAAATGCGATAGTGTATGCCATGGGATTTGTTGTTTTTTAAAATGTTACATAATTATAGGGAGATAACAAGTGGAAAGTTGATATGGTTCAGTGGCCGGAAGGATTCATAAAATGATAATTATTTCTATTTGTTTCATCAGAAACTATTTGGTATTTCAATTAAAGTTCTATATTAGGATAACTTTATGCACAAAATTCTTTTTCATGTGCAATATTATTGTACCTTTGCGCCCGAAAACAATTAAAAAAGATTTAGATGAGAAAATTTTCGTTGATTGGCATTGCGATGTTAATCGTTTCAATTCCAACTTTTGCGGGTGGTATCCTAACAAATACAAATCAGCATGTATCTTTTCTTAGAATGTTAGCGCGTGGTGCTTCCATTGATATTGACGGTGTCTATTCTAATCCGGCCGGTTTGGCCTTTCTGCCGGAAGATGGTCTCTATTTGTCTTTGAATGGACAAAGTGCTTATCAGACCCGTAACATAAAAGCGACATTTCCCTTGTTTATTGAAGATGGGAATACACGTTATTATAAAGGAAAAGCTTCTGCTCCTTTCATTCCTAGTTTTCAAGGTGCATATAAAAAAGGAGACTGGACTATTTCCGGTAGCTTTGCTGTTGTAGGTGGTGGCGGTAAGGCATCGTTTGATGATGGTTTGGGTATGTTCGATTCAATGGTGATGGGACAAGTCCATACTATTTCGGGTGGTCAAATCACTCCCAATATGTATTCTATCAATAGTGCAATGGATGGAAGCCAGTTTATTTATGGTGTGCAATTGGGGTTGTCGTATCAAGTTAATGATTGGTTAGGTGTGTTTGCCGGTGGACGTATGAATTATTTTACCGGTGGGTATGAAGGATTTCTGACTGCAACAGCACACAGTAATATTCCTACTTATGGTGGCATGGAATTGGTTGGTATCGATTTAGACTGCGACCAGACCGGCTGGGGATTGACCCCTATCTTGGGAGCTGATGTGAAGTTGGGCAAATGGAATATTGGGTTGAAGTACGAGTTTATGACAAGTCTTAATCTCGAAAATAAAACCAAAAAAGCTGAAGTGCGTGCAATGGGAACTGCTATGGGAGATGAAGGGAATCCTTTGGCTGACTATAAGGATGGTGTGAATACTCCGAGTGATATCCCTGCATTATTGACTGCAGCTGTTGGTTATGAATTCCTTCCTACGCTTCGTGCAACGCTGGAATATCACCATTTTTTTGATAAAGCGGCAGGGATGGCCAATGATAAGCAGAAAGCGTTGAAGCATGGCACACATGAAATTTTGATTGGTGCAGAATGGGATATAGCTAAACAGCTGACCATCAGTGGTGGTTATCAGCGTACAGATTATGGCTTGGCTGATGATTTTCAGAGTGATATAAGTTTTTCATGTGACTCTTATTCACTGGGGTTTGGTGCTGCCATCAAAATGACAAAGCATTTGACTATGAATATAGCCTATTTTTGGACAAACTATGATGATTATACAAAGAAGATAAGTGAAACCACCAAGAATGTTTATAGCCGTACTAATAAAGTGTTTGGTCTTGGTGTTGACTATAAGTTCTGATTTCACAATCCTACCTTTATATATTAAGAAGCCGTCTCAAATATCGATTTGAGGCGGCTTCTTTCTTATTTTATATTGGATTAGAAAGAATACTGTACAAGCAGGTTCATACGGTTGGCATGGTTGGTGGAATTGTCGAAGTTGGTGCGCCAGCCACGCAGATATTCAGCGCCTACCTGCATGTTCGGGGTTACGTTCCAGAATACGTTGGCTACGAAATACTGTCCGTAGCGGTAGGTACTTGGCAGGTCGTTGGGATAACCGTCTTCAGAGTAAAGGCGGGACATGCTGTAAGTGCTTGAAAGGAATACCTTTGGAGAAATGTTATATTGTAGACCTGCATACCAGCCCAGCATGGGCAATGCCTGCATTTTGCCTTCCTTTTCGGGATTGGGGACAATATCGACGTTCAGATTACTGATGTCATTCAGGTATTGCCCGATACCTTTACCATAGTTGATTTGTCCGAATGCCTGCCATTTTTTACCGAGGTTAAAGGTCGTTGAGGCTTGTACACCGTATCCGGTGACGCTGGAAGCCTTGTCCCTTTCCGTGCTGGTATATGTCATGCTGCGGATGATACCTCCTACACGCAGATGACTGCTGCTGTTCCAACTGTATTGTGCCGAAGCTGTGAAGTCCGGCATGCGTTGCTGGGCAATTTCGAATTGGCTGCTTGTTGTGCCGTCAACGGCAGGCGCCTCGATGGAAGCTTGGAAACGAAAGTCTTTCAGCCCTTTATAAGTATATGACAATTGTGTAGCGCGGTAGAACGTGGCACCGTTGGGCCCCTGGAAGTCAATGGTGGAGGGGAGGGCGCCTAAGTCCATGAAACCGCCGTAAGTATATCCCACCGTTATATTTCGGAATGACATATAAGCATTCCGTAGCTGGAATGTTTTGTCTCCTCCTCGGAAATTTCCGGCTGTATAGACTGTGAAGTCACCCAATAGCCGGGTGTGTCCGACTAATTTCAGAAAGATAGTGGCCGTACTGGCATCCATTTGAAATTGATTTTTGATTTTACTAATGCTTGGAATGTTGGCAGGAACAAAGTCAATATCATCCACAATACCTCCAAAATCATACTCGCCGGTGGCACGGACATACCCTCCGATACCCAGGGCGAATTTGCCTTGTTTGTCCATCAATAGGAAGCGGGGAGCTTTCGGGTCATGGATGTAAGGCAATTGTGACTCATTCATGATGCGGATAATCTCGTCGCCCGCTTTGTCGATGGTAACTATGACAATGCCGTTGGGGGCTTCGTCATCGATGATCTCTTTTTTTTGTGCATGGATAGTGGACAAGGGAAGTCCGGCTACGCACAACAGAAACATTGCTTTTAAGATTGTTTTCATTTAAGTTAGGTTTTGATGAATGTGCTTTCAACAACTTAAATGAAAAAAGGTTTTGTAGTCTTGGAGGAGGAAAGGAGGTTATTCCGTCAGTATTCTTGCCTTGAATGAAGATCGTATGCAAAATTACCCTTACCCTAATTTCCGGAATAACCTCCTGAGAATGTGTGTTAAGTTACTTGTTTTTTCATGACGGCATTCCACAGCGCTTTGCGTAGAGTTCCCATGGTGTCATCGCCTTCATAATCCCAGAACATCATGCCTTTCATGCCATTTTTTAATATCCATTCACCTTTTGCGGCAATACTGCGGGGATTGTCGTAACCACAGTAGAAACTGCCGTTTTTGGTGACATAGGGGACATTGCCTTCTGTATCCCAATTTTCGATGACATAGCCGTCATCCTTACTCAGGTTGAGAATATCCCGATAATTGATGCTGCCGCCGGCATTGAAATCGGCTCTTCCGTAGAACGGAATTCCCAACACTAATTTGTCGGCAGATACCCCTGCATTCAGGTATTCGTCTACGGAACGCTGGCAGTCCCAGTAATTACTTGGCTTGTTCAATGCTGATTGATGCTGGGGGGCATCAACCAGATCATAGGCCATGATATTGACGAAATCTACATACGGGTCTACGGCCTTTACATCAATATATTTATAGCCTTCGCCTTGGGGACGCTTGTCCATGCAATAACCTGCATAGGTCAATAGGGTGGACTGCCCCAACGCTGCACGCAGGTCTTTCATCAATAGGGTGAAGTTTTCCACATCTACCAACTCGTCATAGGCATTGCTGCCGAAGGTCATACCGGGAAATTCCCAGTCAATGTCAATACCGTCTATGCCCTCACTCGAAACAAAGGCTTTGCAGTCTTGTGCGAATTGCTTGCGCATTTCCGGACTCTTCGCCAGGGCGGAGAAACCTCCGTCCTGGGAATTGTCAGTATTGGAAACGCTATTGGTAAAAGAGAGTAATATCTTCACATGTGGATACTGGCTCTTTATTTTCTTTACCTTATCAAAACGGGATTTATCACCTTGCAGGCCAAACTTTTCATAAATTCCGTTTTTAACATATAATTCTGCAAAAGCGTAGTTTATGTGGGTCAGGTATTTGGCATCGGGTATGGATGTGCCATAATAAGTGACGTAGCCCAATGCAACCCGGCCTGCAACCTGCTCGGCCATTTCGGTCTCGTTGTCTTCATTTCCCGGAGCTGGCAGTCCGGGCATGTAGTCGTCATTGTGACATGCGGCTACTAGAAAGACAGTAGCTATTATAAATAGCAGTTTCCTTTTCATAGAGAGTGCATATTATTCAGAATCGGTTTCTGCTTCAGTCTTGAAATAAGCATACCAGCCGCTGTCGTCCCAATCCACACCACCGCTATACTTGCCGGGATGATAGATTGTGATATAGTTCTCATCCAGTGTCAGCAGCCAGAATTTGTTGCTGCCTACGCTTTGTCCGTTGTCGTCATAATTTCCTCCGATGGTGGGGATACTTGTTATCAGTTCACCCAGTACTCCGTCTTCCGGTTTTTCGTGTGTGAAGGAGAAAGTACCTTCTGCCTTCAGGTTTCCGCTGGCATCATAGGTTTTCATCTTGTTTCCGTCGAATTCGAATACCATGGACTGGTCTCCCGCTTCGGCGGCAGTGACATTGGCCCACCAGGCAAAATTTGATTCGGGAGTATAGCCTGCACTGGTATATTTCCAGCCTCCATGAGCCCCCATATTGCAGACGGAACCCCAGCTGACTTCACGGAATTTCCAGGTCTTCTTGGCAGATTTGTCACTCTTGTCGGTTGCACCGGTGAAGTAAGTGGACCAATCGTCGAATACATTGGTCACAGTCACTACAACCGGATCTGTCTTGATAATCTGATTGGCGGAAATGCCCATATAGTAGATGGAATAGTCCGCATTGGACTCCATGATGACCGTAGCGTTGTCCGTGACCAGAGTCTTACTTTGTTTACTTCCTTCGCCCCCCCATTCTATGTGCCATGAACCGCCAATGTCCGGGCGGGAGTTTTTCAGGGCGATATACTGGTCGCCTTCCACTACTCCGTCTTGGTTGGGGAAGGGTTGGGTAATGGATATGGCGGCTTGTAATGCCTCCTTGGTTATGGGTGTACCGGCATCAGTCACATATTTGTCTCGCAAGTCTTCGTCTTCGATAGGATCGCATGCAGTAACGATGAAGGCTGAAGCAAGCATTGCTATCAATATTTTTGTTACTTTCATATTGTCTTTATTTATAGGTTAATACTCTTACATATTGTTCCAATCCGAGAACTGGGCAGATGCATCCCAGCCTGGATTCTGCTCAAGGACTCCATTGGAGATGTCGATTTCGTCTTGCGGAATGGGCCAGTAGCCTTGGGTTGCTTGTAGGCGTTTCTTATAGTCGAATTTGACCATCGGTACCACCGTAGCGGCATTTATTATATTGAACCCGGTCTGTTTGTTGAGTATGTCACCGGCTTCCTCAAGCGAAGGACCCGACCAGCGAAGGATATCCCACCAGCGGATGGACTCGAATGCAAGTTCCCAGCGGCGTTCCTGCTTGATGGCTTCCAGGGAGTAGGCCACCGGAGCCAAGTGGGAGCGGGCACGTACCTTGTTCAGACCCGTAGCGTCTTGTTTCAGCTCGGACTGCATGAGCAGAACGTCGGCAAAACGGATATGAATCAAGTCGGCAATTTGGAGTAGCTGTTGGGATGTCTGCGAAGATATTCCGGGGAACATCTGCTTGCCGAAAGGTTCGATTTTGCCTTCATTGTAGGAATTGATATTGATGTATTTTTTCTGGAAATAGCCGGTTTGTTCATAGTAACGATAGGATACGGTATATTCCGGTTCACCCTCGTCCATGGTGCAGTCCATCAGTACATTGCCGGCAACATTCGGATCAAGTGCTTTGTACGACCATATGGAACCGGTCAGACGGGGATCCTCCTTGTAACCGTCCGTATAGGTCTGCTTGGCGGCCCAGTCTTTCCATTCGTTGACCATAGCCGGAGATACAGGGCCAGCTCCCCAACCGGTGCCGAAGGGATAACTGTCTTTGTTGGAATAGTTGTCGGCAGACGGTGAATAGAATTGCGCGCATGTGTTGGAGAACCAGGTATAGGTCCAGTCGGATTTCAGGTTATGCTTGTTGGCGAATAAAGTTTCGTCGGAACTGTTTCCTTCCCATTTCAGGTTATGGTTGATAACGTATTGGTAACGGAACCCTTCGGTATTGTCTTCGGTAGCATCGTTGGTGTAGGCCCAGATGTTGCGTTGGTCGGACACCAGTTTATGACCGGAGTTGTTTACACAGTCATCTATCCAAGAGATGACCTCCTCTTTGGTAGTTCCGTTGGGGAGCTCGTTTTTTTCGTAGCGTCCGGTATAGAAAAGGAATACACGTGCCATCATGGCTTCGGCAGCATATTTTGTAGCGTGTCCGGTCATGTCTGAGCCTTTCGGATAAATCTTTGCCGGCATCATTTCGATAGCGTTTTTCAAGTCGGCTGCAATCTGGGTGTAGATTTCGTCTACGGATGCACGCGGCAGGTTGGTACTTTCCAGTGTGGTGCGTAAAGGAACTCCGCCAAAGACTTGTGCCAGCTCATAATAAGCCATGGCACGTAGGAAGTAGGACTCACCGAAAAGTCGGTTACGTTCGCTCTCGCTGGACCATGATTTCACATTCTCCATTGTGTTGATGGCATTGTTGGCACGGTTGATAAGGGTGTAGCAACGGTCCCAGATACCGGCAAATGTATTCAGATTGCCACTGTACATAAGGAAGTTGGTGGCACAGTTGTTGGAGTAGGAGAGGTTGCCTCCCAGACAGTCGTCACCTGCCAACTGGGCAATGTAATACTGGGAAGAGGTTTCAGGACTTTCAAACAACAGATGGGCGTATATGGCCGTCACCATCTCTTGGGCATCCTTTTCTGTCTCCGGGAAGTTGGCGGTTGTCTTTTCGGTCAAAAGTTCCGAATCGAGGAAGTTTTCGCATCCTGAAAGAAGAATCAGTATTGCTGATGCTATGAATAATATCTTTTTCATAATTTCTTCGGTTAATTAGAATTTTACATTTAAGCCTATCATATAGGTACGTGCACTGGGGTAGTAGCCCAGGTCGATGCCTGATGCCCAACCATAATCGTCGCCACCGTAACCGATTTCCGGGTCCATACCGGAATAGCCGGTGAAGGTAAAGAGGTTCTGTGCGGTCAGATACAGGCGCAGCTGTTGTACCGGTAACTTCTTGAATGCTTTCTTGAAGTCGAATCCCACAGTGATGTTCTTTATCTTAAGATAGTCTCCATCTTCGATATAAATGTCTGATACTCTGTTCCAGTTGGAGCTGGAAGCGCTGGACAGTCTCGGGAACTTGTTGGACGTACCTTCGCCGTGCCAGCGTTGGAATATCTCTGCTGTATAGTTATTCAAGGGTGAGGAGGAGAAGTCACGATAACACTTCAGAATCTGCTGGCCGAATGCGCCGTAAGTAGTGATTGAGAAGTCAATGGCCTTCCAGCTGGCATTCAGGGAAAGTCCCATTGTCAGGTCGGGATTCGGGTTACCTATCATAGTACGGTCATTGGCATCGAGCGTACCGCTATTGTCGGTGTCTGCCCAGATTACGTCACCCGGCTGTGTCTTGTCGCCGTTCAGTTTCGGACCTTTGTAGTTGTCTATCTGTTCCTGGTTCTGGAATATGCCGTTACTCTTGTAGCCGTAGAAGTAGCCGATGGGTTTGCCTACTTCAGCACGGAAGCACTCTTCGGCTCCTTCCCACAGAACGCTGCCGCTACCGTGGATGATTCCGTCTTTGTTGGCAATCTTGGTCACTTCATTCTTGTTGTGAGCAAGGGTCAGGTTGGCTCCATATTGGAAATCCTTTCCGATGTTGTCGTTCCAGTGGAGTCCTACTTCAATACCCGTGTTTTTTACATTACCGCCATTGACGGACACTGCATTGGCACCGGAGCCGTAACCAGCCAGTCTCTGGTATTTTTGTTATACCAGTCGAATTCAAAGCCCAGGCGGTTGTTCAAGAAGCGTGCATCGATACCGAAATTCAATTGCTCCTGTGTTTCCCAGGTAAGGTCCGGGTTGGTCAGTCGGTAGGCGTATGAACCGGTACTGATGAGGTCCATGGAGTCGCCGAACGTATAACCGCCATATCCGTTGTTGGAAGTTATCAGTGAAAGATATTGGAAAGTAGATACATTACAGTTACCGTTTTGCCCCCAGGAAGCGCGTAGCTTTAAGAAGTCCAGCCATTTGATTCCTGACATGAAGGACTCGTTGCTGATAACCCATCCTGCGGATACTGAAGGGAAGTATCCCCAGCGGTGTCTGCGGGCAAAAGTGGAGGAACCGTCCGCACGCATGATGACAGAAGCCATGTATTTCTCCTGATAGTTGTAGTTGACACGTCCGAAGAAGGAGGCGATGGAACCTTCCCCGTTAGGCTTGCCAGTCAAGGAGGACACACTGTTGGCGGTCAATGGAACATTGGACAAATAAGCGTGCTTGAAATCATAGAAGTTTGAGCCTATGGCTGAACCGCTCATTTCTTCTCCCATACCCCATTTTTCAATACTCTGACCTACCAGGACGTCGATGTTGTGGTCATCGATATTGAAGATGTAGTTGGCTGTATTGTCCCATGACCAACGGTTATACATAGACATGGATTGGGTAACCTTGTCTTCTGCGTTGTTGAGTGACGCACTCAGATAATCGAATCTCGGCAAATAGGAACGATAACTGGAGGCTCCCATGATGTAACCGAACTGGCTCTTGATACGCAGGTTCTTGATGGGTTGCAGTTCTGCATAGAAGCTGCTCTGCATGTAATGGGACTTGCTTAGGTTCTGGTTCATATAGTAGTCCAGATAAGCTATCGGGTTTTTATTGGCTCCGTTGGAGATATCCCATTTGTAGTTATCCTTTTCCTGGTCTGCATAGAGGTAGTAGCCCCCGTCTGAATTGTAAGGGTGCATCAACGGGCTCATGATGAGCATATTGTGCACTCCGTTCCAATAAATGCCGCCGGTTCCGAATGAACCTTGCGTTTGCGAATATTTGTAGTTGATGGTTTCGCCCACTTTCAAGAAGTCAAGATTGCCTTTTTTCATGACTACGTGGTCCGAGTTGACACGGAAGTTGTAGCGGTTCATTTCTGGAAATTCGCCGGGAACTCCCATGGTGGCTTCTTGGTTGGTGTATGAAATACCTATGGCATATCTGGAACGGTCTGTTCCTCCGGTGATGTTGACTGCGTGGTTCTGTACCAATGCATCTTCATTCAGCACTTCCTTCAGCCAGTTTGTCCCTTTCCATGTTCCGTTCTGTATGGCCTGCAAATCCCTTTCCGGAATATAGGTCGCCCAGTTGTACGGACTCAATCCGTCCATTACACGGCCTTCATCCTGCATCATCATGTACTCTTGGGCATTGAGGATAGTAGGGATTTTGTAAAGGTTCTGCACGCCGACATAGCCGTCGTAACTGACTTCGGCAACGCCGGTTTTACCTCGTTTGGTGGTAATCAGGATAACGCCGTTGGCAGCACGCGCACCATAGATGGCGGCAGAAGCGGCATCCTTCAAGACGTCCAAAGATTCAATGTCACTCGGGTTCAGTCCGTCGATGCTACCGTTGGCAACTCCATCTACCACATAAAGCGGGGAGAAGGTTCCGGTAGTACCGATACCGCGGATATTCACCTTAAAGCCCGAACCCAGGAAGCCGTTGTTCTGCGTGATGTTGACACCCGGTGACTGGCTCTGCAAAGCGCCCAGGGCATCCACAGTGTTCAGCTTGGCTATGTCTTCTCCTTTTACTTGTACAGTGGCGCCGGTGACAAGTTTCTTTTTCTGTACACCGTAACCGACAACAACTACTTCATCCAAACCTATAGTAGAGGCGTTTAGTGTAATGTTTAAAATGTTTTCGTTTCCTACTTTTACCTCTTTTGTCGTATATCCGATAAAAGAGAAAAGAAGAGTTGCCCCTTTTTGTACATTGAGGTTGTATTTACCGTCAATATCGGTAATAGTACCTGTTGTTGTTCCCTTGACAGAAACAGAAACACCTGGCATAGTTAGTCCATCGTTGTCTATAACAACGCCCGAAATATTCATTTCTTGAGCAGAAATTGAAATAAAAGGGAATAATAAGAGGACTAACAGTAAACATAAATGATTTAATTTGTTCATCTTTGTACTGGTTTTAAAATAGTGCTATTTTAAGATTGACACGAGGGAATAAGTACCGATCAAAGTTTTATTCCCCGTGTCTTTTTATTTAGATAAGAAACCGATTTTTATTAAATCGTTTTTCAGCATATCATATTCTTCCTTGCTTACAGCTGGAATGGGTAGTCTGCATGGGCCGCACTCTATTCCGATCAAATTCATAATTGCTTTACCTCCTCGTACACCTCCTCCGTATTTAATGATTATTTTTACTATTTC
>OHEN01000918.1_pt1 | contig 12162 bp, 10 predicted proteins | sample 1567291 | NCBI WGS metagenome assembly OHEN01 (sample SAMEA3879592, study PRJEB24766) | human gut metagenome | biome: human-associated habitat; feature: feces | place: USA | collected 1985/1987
AACACTGATTTTAATAGTGAATATATTTATTCATGAACTTGGACATATATTCTGTTTGAAATTTTTTTATAATAAAAGCAAGATAAAAGTAGGATTTAAATTTGTGTTTATATATCCAGCCTTTTATGTAGATACATCATATAGCTATTTGTTGCCTAAATATAAACGTATAGCCGTGTATTTAGCGGGAAACTTTACTAATTGTTTATTTGTTTTAGGGGTGATGTATTTATATCCTAAGTTATTGCCGTATTGCTATTTGGTTATATCAAACTTATTAATTAATTTTATACCGATAGTAAAGAGCGATGGATATTACGCATACATAACTTTTAGGGGGAAAACAAATAAAGGAATGGGTAGGATAAAAGAAAAAATGGATGATTTTATAAGAGGAACGATTATGTTTATCTTATTAAGTATGCTATCATACATATCAAATTGTTAAAAATAAATAATATCAACAAGGGCAGTATAGAGAAGCTGCCCTTGTTTTGTTAATGTATAAAAGGAACCATATAAATTGGAAGACATATAATATCACCGTCTTTGCAGAAATCTTTGGTGTATACCAGATATTTCTGTAGAATACGGTCGGAATATTTCAGTGAAAATGCATCCAGAGATTTATGTGTTTTATAACCGGATGATTTTACTTCTATCGGGCAAACTTTATTTTTTTGTGCAAGAAGAAAATCGACCTCATAGTTATGATGTGAGGTTTTGTTCATAAATGTATGGTAAAACAGCTCGTTTCCATTGGAGTGCAGAAGTTGTGCCACGACATTTTCATACAGATATCCAAGATTCGTTCCAAGTTTGTCGTTTAAAAGTTTTTCATAAATAATATTTTCTGTAAAATCCTTATCTTTGAACATTAAAGTCGTAAATAATCCGGTATCACAGAGAAACAACTTGAATTTTGATAAATCTTTGTTGGTTGCCATGCCGGCATTTGGATCATTTGCATGATAGGATACGAGAACAGTTTTGGAATCTTTCAGTTCTGCAATCAGTTCTAAAATTGTGTCAGCTCTTTCATTGGAGAGAACGCTGGATACCTGATAGCGGGAAGCATTTTTGTTCAGCTGTGCTGGAATGGAGTCAAATAAAAGAGAGAGTTTTCCGGTTGCATCTATTTTCTTAAAATCATCCTCATATAAACTTAAAATATCACGTTTTATAGCATCCACTTTGCGAAAATTGTTCGTCTGGATATATTCATCTATAGCCTGTGGCATTCCGCCAACCAGCATATATAGACGGAAATCCCGAAGGAGTTTTCGATTCATGCTCTCGCCTGCCGGTTTTTGAGCGGTAAATAATTTTTGCAAAAGAACCGGAGTTGTGGTATCGCCTAGCGCCCATAAAAACTCTTCATAATCCATCGGAAACATACTTATTTTTCGCTCTTCGCTTGGAATAAGTATATTTTGCACATTTTTTTTGATGGAAATCAGGGAACCTGTTTCAATGTAATCATAGCGATGATCTTTGACCAGCGATTTAATTGCCTGCCTTGCCAGTGGGCAAAGTTGTACTTCATCAAAAATAATCAGTGATTTTCGTTCTATCAGATCGGTTCTGTATTGAAATTGTAATTGTAAAAACAGATAATTTAAATCGGAAACATCTTCAAAAAGTTCACGGACATTTTTGGATGCCGTGGAAAAGTCAATCAGAATATAACTGTCATATTCATTTTTCGCAAATTCTTCCACAACAGTAGATTTCCCAATTCGACGGGCTCCTTCTATCAATAGTGCTGTTTTTCCTGCAGATTCCTGCTTCCAGGCTAAGAGCTTGTCATATATTTTTCGCTTAAACATAAACATCTCCTACAAATGCGCATTTTTTATATTGTTATTTTACCACAAATGCGCATTTTTTAAAGCACTGTTTTACCACAAATGCGCATTTTCTACAGGATTATATACTGTGACCGCCACCACCACCGGAGTGGCCGCCACCACCGCCACCGCCGCCGGAATGTCCACCGCCGCTGCTGCCGGAAGATACCGGACTGTAGGTGCGTGTCTGGCGGATGAATTGTGTGCGTGGGTTATGGATCTGCATCTGTGCATACAATCCGGTCATCACCTGTCTGCTGTCTGCCTTGTGGGAACGTGAACTCCACAGCGCAAAAAAGAGATTGAGAAACAGTGCAGCAACAATGGCCAGCAGCGCACTGCAGAGGTAGCGCATCGGTTCTGCAATTCGTTTGCCCTGCATCAGCGTTTCGATCTGGGTAAAGACCTTGTATGCACAGGTATAATAATTCTTATCGCGCGCGTAGGTATAAGTGTTATCGGTAATTGAACGTGCGCGGGAATTGGTGATGATTTTGTGCGCCTGTCCATCGCTGTAGAGATAAATCTCATTCAGGCAGCGGTCAATGACGAAGATCGTACCGTTGGCATGCGGACCAAAGACATCATCGAAATAATCTGCAGCAAAATCTTCGGTGGAAGATTTACTGTGTTCGGTTGTGGTTACAAAAGCCACATTACAGTATGCGGTCAGGTCATACAGCTGCTTTTGCAGACTGTTTTCCTGGGAGTCTGTCAGAAAATCCGCAGAATCATCCAGCACATAAACGTAGCCGGTTTCCTCATTGGAAGCGGAAACTGCGGATGCACAAACCGGTATGGTGCTGGCGGAGAGTATCAGACAAAATACAAATGCCGTAAGGATACGTTTTATTTTACGCACGGTCATCACCTCCCTGTTTGTCAAATTGTGGCAGCCGGCGGGTGGACAACAGATTATACGCATGGATAATACTGATGAACGACACGAGGATGGCAGCCATGGAAAGAATTGCGGCTCCGTAATAGTAGAGATCCGATACCGGATGCAGGAACCATATCCCAAACGAAAGTACCGCAGCACAGAGCGGAAGAATCCAGCCAAGCGGATTTGTTTTTGCGGCAGGCTCCGGCTGGGCTTCAGGGGTTTTCGGTTTGTCTGCAGCAGAAGCTTTCTTCGATTGGATGAACATTTTGCCCCGGTCATTTGCCCCGGTATCTTTCTGGTGGATAGAAACGCATTCGTAACAATAGACACCGATGGAAAGCAGTGACAAAAGCAGGGTAGTCATTACCAGGGAAGAGGGCTGTAAAAATGCCGACCATGCCAAAAGCGCAAAGATCGGAATTGCCAGAAGCAGCGAACCGAGCAGATAACGCTTCGGATCAATCGGAATATCCGCAACGACCAGTCCGGTCTGTCCGTTGACCGTTGCATAAGCGACACGGTCTTTTTTGCGGTAGGATAGAAACCATACCGGAAACATGGTGCTGTCGATGGTTTCCGTTTTTGTATGGAGCTGTTCAGGACGGATGGTATCCATGGTAAAACCGGCAAATGTCCCGTCAGAAGCAATACGCCCGGTTGTTTCCGCAGATGCAGTGTATTCGGCATCGCCCTGATATACTTTTGCATCCACATCGGAAGTGTCCGCGTAAAATCCGCTTAAATAGGCGGGGGTAAAGGCTTTCATGCCTTTTAAATTATAAGGAGCCAGTTCTTCACTGATATTGTCATCAAAAGAGGATGAGGCATCATAGGAAAGACCTTTGTAGTAGGCATCCAGATCCCCGGTAAGTGCGTAGTGATCGGTAATAATATAATCACCGCGGCGGGAAGTCTTTTTTCCATCGAGCGAGAGAGAACCTTTCTGGGAGATATAAAATGCCCAGTAAGGCATGTAAATTCCGCGGAAACTATCGATATAAGAAGGATCGCGGAGTTCTTTTGGCGCAAAAATGGAATGTTTCATACGGCGTGCGTACGCTTCCTTACACTGTTCCTTTGTCTTCTGGAACGGAATAATATAATTGGGCCGTTTTTCGTGACTGATTCTGCTGTAAAGAATCGTGGAGGCTCCGCAGAAACTGCAGAAACCGGCTGCGGCATTGTCGGTGCTTAAGATTTCACCGCCACACTGTGGACAGGTAAAGATCGTGACCTCGTAATCGCCGTCGAATGTCTTTGATTCTTCGGCATCACTTGTTTTCCCATCAAAATCATAAGGATCAAACAGTGTGTGACAATGCTCGCATGAGAGTTGCTGGGAAGGAATGTCAAATTTGAGATTTCCTCCGCAGTTTGGACATGATAGCATAGTGTTTTCCCTTTCCAAAACATTTTCCTTTGTAACTATTTTATTCTAGCATTGTGGAAATATTTTTACAATGGGTTTAAAGTCATAGAGCCTGAAAATGCTGATTTACACGGATTTTACAGACTTTACGCAAATTTACAGCAATTTTACAACATTACGGAAATTTTACATAGAGTTTACATTCCGGGATGGTTTGATTTTACACTCTGATGATAAACTTATTACAATCTCAAAAATAAAGTATATGGAGTGTAAAATTTATGAAAAGAAATGGGGAGGAATCATAAGTGAACGAGACGATGAAAATTATTTTCGGACTGGTCGGAGGTCTGGCAATTTTTATTTACGGCATGAATATGATGAGCGAGTGCCTGCAGAAAGCAGCGGGGGAAAAAATGAAGAAAATCCTTGCCCTGCTTACAAAAAATCCGATTCTTGGTGTACTTGCAGGTGCTTTGACGACAGCGGTGTTACAGAGCAGCAGCGCAACAACGGTTATGACAATCGGCTTTGTCAGTGCAGGACTGATGTCGCTGCCACAGGCGATCTCTATTATTCTCGGTGCCAATATCGGTACGACCATGACGGCACAGATTATTGCATTTAAAATAACGGATTATATTTATCTGTTCATTTTTGCGGGATTTCTTATTTCTTTTATTTCAAAGAAAGAAAAGGTGAAAAATATCGGACAGACAATTTTCGCATTTGGTTTGTTATTCCTTGGAATTGAGACGATGGGCGATGTCATGAAACCATTGGCATCCAGTGCATTCTTTGTCAACATGATTGGAAAAGTATCCCATATTCCGATTCTTGGGGTATGCGTGGGTGCCGTTATGACACTTGTTGTACAGAGCAGCAGTGCAACGATTGCCGTATTACAGAATTTTGCAGCCCAGGCAGGACCGGACGGTGTGACCAGTATTATCGGACTGGCAGGTGCCATCCCGATTCTGTTGGGAGACAATATCGGTACAACGATTACCGCAGTGCTGGCATCTATCGGACAGCCAAAAGATGCCAGAAGGACGGCGTTTGCCCATTGTGTATTTAATATTTCGGGAGCAATTTTATTCCTGTTTCTTGTAAAACCGTATGCAGCCCTGATTCAGTTCATTTCGCCGAAGGGAAACGAAATTGATGTGATTTCACGGCAGATTGCAAATGCCCATACCGGATTTAACCTTGTCATGACGCTGATCTGGATTCCGCTCATTCCTCTGATGGTAAAGATTGTGATGAAACTTGTACCGGATGGAAAGGAAATGGGAGCTAAAGCACTGGAAAATCCAAACTATTTGGATAACAAGCTGATTGCACAGCCGGCAGCAGCATTGCAGCTGGTGGCAAAAGAAGTAATGTACTGCGCAAAAATTGTAGATGAAATGATCGGAAAACTGCAGTCCGGAAACGGAAAGATTGATAAAGAAAATGCAGGAATTGTAGAAGAAAAGGCGAAAATACTGCAGAAACTGTATGCGTCCATTAATGATTATTTTGCAGCACTGTATTCCGGAGGTGTGCTGACCGAGGAACAGGCATCACAAAGTGCCGGTATGCAGTCTATTCTCTGTGATATTGACCGGATCGGGCAGCTGACGAGGGAAATCATGGAAACCGTGGCAAAACAGAATAAAGGAAAACATAAGTATTCCAAAGAAGCCTTAAAGGAACTGAAAAAGGCAATGGAACAGATCCAGATGATTTACGGAAGCTGCATCCGTGCGATTTCTGGGGATGTGGATATGGATATCAAAGAACTGATGCGGCAAAAAGAAGACATCATGCAGCTGGATGAAAAAATGCGCAAAAACCATATTGCCAGAGTGGGAAAGGGAAAGTGCGATTCCAAACTTACTATTCCGTTTAATGATGTGCTCCATAATATTGACCGGATCGGAAACAGTTGTGTAAATCTTGTGGAGGTAGCAAAGGAAAATGTAACTATGCAGGCATTTTTTGCAGAGGATTAGGGCATGTACATATGGAATCGGTTTCTGCACCAGCTGGCAGGGCAGCTGAAACGGGCAGAAAATATAATCCGGCAGAGGATAAAAAGACAGGAGACCAATCAAATGAAGAAGAACGAAAAATGTTATACAAACAGAGAATTGTCATGGCTGCAATTTAACGAGAGAGTTTTAAATGAAGCGGGAAATCCGCGGGTACCGCTGGCAGAACGCATGACTTTTGCATCCATTTACCAGACGAATCTGGATGAATTTTTCATGGTGCGCGTGGGTACACTCATGATGCAGATGAATGCAAAAGAAAAGGTAATTGAAAACAAGACCGGAATGACCAGTGAGGAACAGGTAAAAGAAATTTTAGCCCGTGTCTGTCTGCTGGAAAAGAAAAAGGCAAAAATTTATGAACAGCTCATGGGAGAACTTGAGCCAAAGGGAATCCGGATTATCAATTTTAACCGTCTTTCCAATGAAGAAGGAAGACTTCTTGAACAATATTTTGACGCACATATTGCACCGTTTTTATCTCCGATGGTCATTGGAAAACAGCAGCCGTTTCCGTTCCTTGCAAATAAGCAGCTGTATGCAATTGTGCTCCTGACATCACAGAAAGGAAAGAAAAAGACCGGAATTGTTCCGTGTTCCAACAGTGTGTTCAAACGTCTGATTGAGATACCGACCAGACCGGGATGTTTTATGCTGTCTGAGGAATTGATTCTGCATTTTATTTCAAAATTGTATCCGAAATATACCATTCGCGAGAAATCCATTATGCGTGTGACACGGAATGCAGATATTGATGCACATGATCTGTATGACGAAGATATGGATTACCGGGATATGATGGAGCAGCTTATCAAAAAACGTGTCCGTCTGGATCCCGTCCGGGTGGAACTGAGCCGTAAGATCAATGATGAAGCAAAGCAGGAACTGTCTAATTTTCTGGAAATTGGAACCAGTCATATTATTAATGTAAAGACACCGCTTGATCTTTCGTTTGTTTTTACGTTGCAGAATTATCTGCGTGACCAGAAAGAACTGTTCTATGAAAAGAGAAGCCCACGGGAGACTCCGGCATTATCCATGCATGAAAGTATCCTGTCACAGGTGGAAAAAAAGGATGTTCTGCTTTCCTATCCGTTTGAGAGCATGAAACCGTTTATCAAAATGTTGAATGATGCAGCGGAAGACCCGGATGTGGTATCCATCAAAATGACATTGTATCGTGTCGCAGACCGGAGCAAGATCATTGATGCGCTGATTGAGGCAGCGGAAAACGGAAAAGAAGTGGTGGTACTTGTGGAACTGCGGGCACGGTTTGACGAGGCAAATAACATTGAGATGTCGCACCGGCTCGAAGATGCCGGCTGCCAGATTCTGTATGGACTGGGCGATTACAAAGTACATTCGAAGCTTTGCCTGATCACACAGAAAAAAGGGGACAGTTATGCGTACATCACGCAGATTGGAACCGGAAATTACAACGAGAAAACTTCAAGACTGTACACGGACCTGTCTTTGATTACCGCAAATCAGGCAATCGGTGCCGATGCAGCAAAAGTGTTTCTTGCATTACAGCAGGGAGAAACGGTGGATGAGGTTTCGGAACTTCTGGTTGCACCGAAATGCCTGCAGAACAAAGTCCTTGAGATGATGGAGGAGCAGATTGCAAATAAAAAAGCCGGAAAAGAGGCTTATATCGGGGTCAAGATTAATTCCCTGACGGATAAAGTCCTGATTGATAAGATGATTGAGGCTTCCCAGACCGGTGTAAAGATTGATCTGATTGTGAGGGGCATCTGCTGCCTGAAGCCACAGATTCCGGGCGTGACGGAAAATATCCGGGTGATTTCCGTTGTTGGACGTTATCTCGAACATTCCAGAATTTATCGTTTTGGTGTGGGGGATGAAGAAAAGATGTACATTGCATCTGCCGATTTTATGACGAGAAATACGGTGCGCCGCGTGGAAGTGGCAGCTCCGGTTTATGATCCTGCAATCCGGGAGCGCATCCGGTATATCTTTGATACCATCATGAAAGATGATGAGAAGGGAAAAGAGCAGAATGCCGAAGGCATTTATGAGGATCGTCATATCAATGAGGAGCCGGTAAACTCACAGGAGATTTTCTTTCAGGATGCTTACGAGGCATGCAATAAATAAAGCTGTCAGTAATAACGGTTCGCGGAAATCTGCGAACCGTTATTTTTATACAGGTACATAACTCTGATCCACATGAATCATAAACTGATAGTTTCCTTCGATTTCCTGCAGCTTGTTTTCAATTTTTTCCTTCAGGTCTTCCGGACGGATCCGCATACCATAGGGGATGACCGCGTCAAAGGCAATGCTGGTGTGGGTATCGCAGTTGATCAGGCGGAAATCGTGGATGGTAATACGGCGGTCAATTTCAAGAACCTTTTGTTCTACCTGCTGCTGCATCTGGGCAATTGCGGCATTATTGGTTTCAATCGGATCCATGTGGATGACGGCTTCACATCCGAGTTTCTGATCCAGCTCCCGTTCAATGTGATCGATCATGTCATGGAGCTGAAAGACATCTTCATTCCCCGGAACTTCCAGATGCAGGGTGATCATGCGGCGGCCGGGACCGTAGTCATGAACGATCAGATCATGGATACCGTGTACTTTGGGATGGGACATGACAATGGCACGGATTTCCCGGACAAATGTCTGGTCCGGAGCTTTTCCGAGAAGCGGATCCATGGTGTCTTTGACCGCTTTTATTCCGGCATAGAGGATGAAAATGGCTACCAGCAGACCGCCAAATCCATCGACATTGATGGATGTCAGGCGCATAATAATCATGGCTGCCAGAACCACAGAGGTGGCAATGGTGTCGGAAAGTGAATCCATGGCGGTCGCCTGCATGGCATCCGAATCGAGTTTTTTCCCAATATAATGGTTGTAACAGTACATGTAGATTTTTACCAGAATGGAGCATACCAGAATTCCCATGGCAAGCAGACTTGTGTCTACGGCTTCCGGATGCAGAATTTTGGAAAAGGAAGTTTTTAAAAGCTCAAATCCCATCATCAGGATAGCAATCGCTACAACAAATCCCGATACATATTCAAACCTCCCATGTCCGAACGGGTGCTCCGAATCTGGAGTTTTCCCGGCATAGAGAAATCCGGCAAGTGTAATAAAAGAGGAACCGGCATCGGACAGGTTGTTGAACGCATCCGCTGTGATGGCAACGGAACCGCTTAACATTCCGGCAAAATATTTTCCGGCAAACAGGCAGACGTTTAAGCAGATTCCAACGATACTGCACAGGGTGCCATATGCCTGCCGTTGTTCTTTTGCCGGACGGTTTTTGATAAAGATTTTCGCTAACATTGTAATCATGGATATCCCCCCCAAGAATCATACATGTCCATTGGTTTTTCCTATTATATGCTACGTTTGGGAAAAGGTCAAATTATATAAATTTTACCTGCATTTTATACATGCACCATCCCAAAATTTACAGAGCCGGCATATAATTGGATATAAGATGACAGGGAAAGGGGAGAAAAAATCATGCCGTCAACTTATGCACATTACCGGCTTGGACAGCAGGTTCGCAGGGAACTCGAAGGGAATGAGAGAAAAATCATTGAAAAATATCCACAGCTGTATCTGATCGGACTTCACGGACCGGATATTTTGTTTTACTATAAGCCATTAAGACCGAATCCGGTCAACCAGATCGGATATGATTTGCATGGACATTCCGGAAAAGAATTTTTTGAAAGAGCCAAAAATATAATTAATAGCCAGAAGGAAAAAGAACCATTTCTGGCATACACCTATGGAGTGCTTAATCATTTTGCACTTGATGTAAGCTGCCATGGGTATATTGATGAGAAAATTGCAGCAAGTGGTATTTCCCATACGGAAATTGAAGTAGAGTTTGACCGTATGCTTATGCTTATGGATGGGAAAGATCCGTTGCGGCAGAATCTGACGGAACATATTGTTCCGTGTATGGAAAATGCGGAAGTGATCCGCTGGTTTTATCCGAAAACGACACCGGCAAATGTCCGGGAAGCATTAAAAGGAATGATCACCTATAATAACATGCTGATTGCACCATCCAGAATCAGGAGGTTCTTTATTTATGCACTTTTGTATGTTTCCGGGAATTACAAAGAAATGCACGGTCTGCTTGTAAATTACCGTAAAAATCCACAGTGTGAAGACAGCAACCGGCAGCTGATGCAGTATTACCGTCAGGCAAAACTCAGTGCCCTGCGGATGATCAGCCAGTTTGGCACTTATCTGGATGGGAGCAGGGGATTGGAACCTATCTTTGATTATAGTTTTGGATCACAGCTGGTTGGAAAAGAGGTTGTACAAAATGGAAAAGAGGTAAAACATGCAGTTTAAATTGACAAAAAAGGAGAAAAGCTGGATCCTCTATGATGTGGGCAATTCGGCATTTGTTTTGATGGTTTCCACAATACTTCCTGTTTACTTTAATTATCTTGCGCAAAATGCGGGAGTTTCGGATGTGGATTATCTGGCATACTGGGGGTATGCGGCATCCATTTCCACACTGATTGTTGCAGTTTTAGGACCGGTTATGGGAACGCTGGCAGACACCAGGGGATTCAAAAAGCCGCTCTTTTTATCGTGTATTCTGGTCGGGTGCGCCGGCTGTCTGCTGATGGGACTGACCACATGGTGGATTTCGTTTCTGGTGATTTTTATCATCGCAAAGGTTGGATTTAATTCCAGTCTGGTATTTTATGACTCCATGCTTTCGGATGTGACAACCCCGGAGCGGATGCTCATGTGTGGTAAAGTAACACACAAGAATTTAATAGACAACAGCCCCTCACTATTCCTAAAATTAAGGGAAAATAAATAGATTTCTTAAAATCTGTATGGTAGAATATGATTATGAACAAATCAACAAACAAGAATTGATATGGGAGGATAACAATATGTCAAGATTAGGTATGCTTTATGCACTGAACGAAGAAGATGTAAAAAAACTTCGCTCTGTGCCAGAAGAAGAACGATATGAATATATGTTGGAAGAAATAGAAGAAGCCTTAATCGGAAGTCCGCGCAGTTGTGAATTAGATAAAGCATGGGAGGGTATTCAGTATTGCTTAGGTGGTGGACAATGGAATGAAGATAATTGCATCCCGACTAATATTGTCTTTGGCGGAGAAGTTTTGGTAGAAACGGATGATGAAATTATTACATTGAAAAATCATCAAGATGTCAGAGATATTGTTGAATATCTTCATCAGAATAAATTGCAAGAAATAATACAAAAGAACTTTTGGAATATTGATGATGAAAATTTTATGTATAAAAACGATGATGGATTAGAACACACTTTAGGTTGGAGCGAAGAAATTCTTGCTTTTTACGAAAACGCACTGAAAGAAAATTGCCAAGTGATTTTTACTGTTGACTTTTAAGCAAATTCTTTAGGTTACAATCGATGATGGGGTAAACGAAAAAGCAGTTTTGACATTGCAGAGAACTGCCCCTTCGTTTACACCATTTTCGATTTGACCTAATTGAACAAAGTGAGCGTCCGAGTAGCTACTACCTATGGACTTTTAATCTTTTGTTCTTATCCATGATTATACAGGATTTCCTATGCAGACGCTACAGAAATCAAGGATTTTCAGATAAATAGATACAACAATAAAACCTCAGGATTTTGAGGCTTAAAAAACATATAAAAGATTTGGATTTTAACACCTTTGCGGTATTCTCAGTTGTGGTTTTCCAAGATGTCCACCGCAGGATTTACATACACAGATGTTTATCCTGTATAGCTGTTTCAGTATTTCCGGCATTTCCTTATCCCTGAGCTTTGAAAGATATTTTTTGCATCCGAGGAGATTCCGGCATAAAGTGAGCTTTTTGTGTCTCTTCAGGATTCTTATTCTGATATTTCAGAAAATAAGAGACATAGTTTTTATAGCAGTTGATGGAACGTTCTTTAAGGTTACGGATTTTTCCGGCTTCCTCAAGCTGTTCTAAATATTTTTCATACATAATAAAATCCTCCATATAAAATCAGTAGTTATC
>OHEN01000933.1_pt1 | contig 11961 bp, 10 predicted proteins | sample 1567291 | NCBI WGS metagenome assembly OHEN01 (sample SAMEA3879592, study PRJEB24766) | human gut metagenome | biome: human-associated habitat; feature: feces | place: USA | collected 1985/1987
AATCTTTTCCCGAAAGATGTCGTGAAGTCAGGTGACTGGGCGAAAATCACGGAACTGTGCGCGTCTTCATTGAAGGCGATCGAAGAGGCACGGAAATAAAAAACGGACCACATAATTCAGACGTAAATATGACCAACAAAGATAAAATGACGAATTTCCGGTGGGTAATCTGCGCAATGCTGTTCTTTGCGACGACTGTCAATTACCTTGACCGCCAGGTGCTTTCGCTGACCTGGGACGAATTCATAAAACCGGAATTCCACTGGAATGAATCCCACTATGGGACAGTGACTTCCATATTCTCGATAATCTATGCCATCAGCATGGTCTTCGCCGGTAGGTTCGTGGACTGGCTTGGTACGAAGAAAGGCTATCTCTGGGCTATCGGAATATGGTCGCTCGGTGCGTGCATGCACGCCTTCTGCGGCATTGTGACAGAAGCAGTTGCGGGATTGGGCAGCGCTGCCGAACTTGTCCGGACCACAGGGGATGCCGTAGTCCTGATCTCCACGGTGAGCATGTATTGCTTCCTGGTCGCGCGCAGCGTTCTCGCCATCGGCGAGTCCGGCAACTTCCCGGCCGCCATCAAGACGACCGCGGAATATTTCCCGAAGAAGGACCGTGCGTTCGCCACCTCCATTTTCAATGCCGGGGCATCCATAGGCGCTCTCATTGCACCGCTCACGATTCCGCTTCTGGCGAAAGCTTATGGCTGGGAAATGGCGTTCATCATCATCGGCGTCCTGGGTTTCATCTGGATGGGCGTCTGGGTTTTCGTCTACGACAAGCCGGAAAAGTCCAAGTATGTCAATGCTGCTGAACTTGAGTACATCCGGCAGGACAAATTGATCGAAGCCTCGGCGGAAACTGCTGAGAAACCTAAGAAACTCGGCATCCTTAAAGCATTGAAATACAGGCAGACATGGGCGGTGATCGCGGGACGGTTCATGGCTGACGGCGTGTGGTGGTTCTTCCTTTTCTGGACGCCGTCCTATCTGAACACGCAGTTCGGCATCAAGACCACTGAACCGCTCGGCATGGCATTGATCTTCACACTGTATGCGATAACCATGCTCTCCATTATCGGAGGAAAACTACCTACGGTGTTCATTGACAAGGCGATGCATCGTGGAAAAGGCTTTGACCCGTATTCTGCCAGAATGAAGGCGATGCTGATATTCGCATTGTTCCCGATATGCGTGCTGCTTGCTCAGCCTCTCGGAACATTTTCTCCTTGGTTCGCGGTGGTGCTCATCGGAATCGGCTGTGCCGCCCATCAGTCCTGGTCGGCCAATGTCTATACGACAGTCGGCGACATGTTCCCGAACTCCGCGGTCGCGACGGTGACCGGCATCGGCGGAATGGCAGGCGGTATCAGTTCAATGATAATGCAGAAATCCGCAGGCGAATTGTTCGTCTGGTCAGATAAAGTTGGACTGCAATTCCTTGGTTTTGAGGGAAAACCGGCAGGCTATTTCATAATATTCTGCATCTGTGCATTCGCATACGTCATCGGCTGGCTGCTCATGAAAGCATTCGTGCCGAAATATAGCGTGGTGACTCTGGAAGACTAGTAGAAATGATAGTTGTATCTGGACAAGAGGTCGATGGAACTGTAATTATCCTGCTTCTCAGGCCTCTTTCCCAGTATCAGATGGTCCGTGAGCGTAATGATTGACTTTTGTGCGTCGATGTCGGCATGCTGGCCGATAAGGTACTTCACATATCCGTCTTTCAGCGCGTCGATGTTTTTCTGCAATATGTCGAAACCGACGACGTTCCAGCCCTTCTTCCTGTGCTCCCGGAGATAATCCGCCACCAGGAAAATCCTGGAATTGAGGGTTACGATGTTCGGGCATCCGTCAATGTTCCTGAAGGCATCATCCATAGCCTTGTTCGCCTCCATTGCGTTGTTCGGATTTATCACTATGCTCTTGACTGTGGTTTCCGGATAATGTGCTGAGAGATAGTCCAGAAAGCCATGCCTTCTCTCGGCTGACGGGTCGGACAGGCCGTTCACGTCACGCTCGATTCGTACAAGATATATCGTGTCGAGGCTCTTTTCGTCAGAATTGGTCATGAGCATGTCTGCGCAGAAAGCACCGCTGTCATATATAGGCTGTCCGTAATATGCCAGGTGGCCATATATGCCGTTTACGCTGGTATTCAATATGATATAAGGAATGTTCGCCTCTTCTATCTCTACCGCAATCGTGCGTGTCGCCGGGAGGAACATCGGGGCGATGATGATTCCGGAATATCCCGTCTTTATCACTTTCCGGCATTCGGCGAGGAAAGAATCCACGCTGTACTGGTCGTATGTGCACTCTTCCACATTGACCGAAAACCTTCCGGCATATTCCCGTGCCTTTTCGATACCGACATGCGCAAGTTCCCAAAATTCTCCCTTTTTATATTTCGGAAGAATTACGGCAATGTCGTGGGACTTGTTCTTGGCAAGCATTGACGCATAAACATTGGTCTTGTAACCTAGTTCCTTTATGACTTTCAATACTTTATCCCGGGTTTCTTCTGATACTTCACCTCTTTCGTGCAGTACACGGTCGATTGTGCCACGCGTCACGCCCGCAGCTTTGGCTACGTCGCTGATGGTAACAGTGGATTTGTTCATGTTTATCTAGCTATGTAGCGCGAAGTTATGAAAAAACGGCCGTTTCCGCAAATTTTGAAAAATTTGGATAAAAATATCCGTGTCCGTGCACGGAAATAATAAAACATTGCTATCTTTGCGGTAAGAAAAATACATTGATATGATTAGAATGACAGAAAGCTGGAGATGGTATGGACCGGATGATCCGGTGAAATTGAGTTATATCAGACAGGCTGGCGTGACGGATATCGTTCATGCGCTGCACCATATTCCGAACGGGGAAGTATGGCCGGTGGAGGAAATCCGTAAAAGACAGGAACTTATAGCTGAAGCGGGGATGAAGTGGAGTGTCGTGGAGAGTGTTCCTGTCCATGAGCATATCAAGACGCGAGAAGGCGAATATCTCAGATATATAGAGAATTACAAGCAGAGCATCCGTAATCTTGCCGAATGCGGAATACATTGTATCACGTATAATTTCATGCCTGTAATCGACTGGACGAGGACGGACCTGCAGTATATGATGCCGGACGGCTCCCGTGCGCTCCGTTTCGAGAGGGCGGCGTTCATGGCGTTCGACCTGTTCATCCTCGGGCGTGAATATGCTTGCCAGGAGTACACTCCCGATGAACTGGAAATCGCGAAAGCAAGATATGAGAAGATGGATGAAGCTGAAATACAGCTGATTACCAGAAACATGATAGCCGGACTTCCGGGCAGCGAGGAAAGCTTTACGCTGGACCAGTTCCGCGATGCGTTGAAGCGTTATGACGGCGTGACGGAAGACCAGTTGCGTGAAAATCTGATATTTTTCCTGAAGCAGATTTGCCCTGTGGCTGATGAATGCGGTTCTGTTATGGTCATTCATCCGGACGATCCGCCTTATCCGCTCCTCGGACTGCCGCGCGTCCTTTCTACTGCCGATGATTTCCGAAAGATCATTGAAGCCGTCCCGAACAAGTCTAACGGCCTCTGTCTCTGCACAGGCTCGTTCGGTGTCCGTGCGGACAATGATTGTGTGTCAATGATGTCGGAGTTCGGCGACCGCGTCGGGTTCGTGCATCTCAGGACCACCAAGCGCGATGATGCGGGGAATTTCTATGAGGCGAACCTGCTGGAGGGCGATGTGGACATGTACGGCATGATGAAGGCATTGCTCGAAGTGGAGCAGAGACGTGGAGTCAGCATCCCGGTACGCCCTGACCATGGGCATCAGATGTGCGACGACTTGGGCAGAAAATCCAATCCTGGCTATTCATGCTACGGCAGGATGCGCAGTCTGGCTGAATTGCGTGGCCTCCAGGAAGGTATAATAAGAAGTATGAAATAAACATAAGAATATGGAAAAGAATCTTTTCGACGTGAAAGGCAAGGTCGTGGTGATGACCGGTGCCTGTGGCGTGTTGGGCAGCACTATAGTTAAATATTTTGCAGCCCAGGGATGTAAGGTGGTTCTGCTCGACCTTGAGAGGGCTGCCGCTATCGGCGAGACGCTGGTGAAAGAGATTGAAGCGGAAGGTGGCGATGCTGCTTTCTTCCCGACAAACGTGCTTGACAAGGCGGCATTGGAACTTAACTATCAGCAGATTATGGAGAAATATGGAAAAATCGACATTCTGCTGAATGCGGCCGGCGGCAATATGGCTTCCGCTACGGTTCCGCCGGACAAGACCATCTTCGACCTGGATGTGGAGGCCGTGAAGAAAGTCACGGAGCTGAATCTTTTCGGAACAATCATCCCTACGATGGTTTTCGCGAAATCCATGGCAGAGTCAGGTAAAGGTTCCATCATCAATTTTGCTTCCGAGTCCGCTCTCCGTCCGCTCACGCGTGTGGCCGGTTACGGCGTGGCCAAGGCTGCGGTGGCTAACTGGACCAAATATCTCTGTGCGGAATTGGCGATGAAGTTCGGCGAAGGCATTCGTGTCAATGCGATTGCGCCGGGTTTCCTTCTGACGAACCAGAACCGCACCTTGCTGACCAATGAGGACGGTTCTCTTACTCCTCGTTCGCATACGATTCTCGCCCATACTCCTATCGGACGTTTCCTGGAGCCGGATGAATTGGTGGGAACCCTTCATTATCTGGCCTCCGATGCCTCCAAGGCCGTGACCGGTACGGTTTGCGTTGTCGACGGCGGCTTCGACGCATTCTCGATATAGGACTCTTCCGATTTCTTTCGTACCTTCGCGGAAAATCATTGACAATGGAATTGGATTCAAGCGTAAGCCTGTCGGTAGACAAGGAATTGAACATGACATCCGTCCTTGGCCCCGAAGATTTTGCTGCCAAGGTGCTGTCTGTCATGCCGAAAGATGTGAAATCAGGAGATCTCGGCTGCGGCCGTATCCTCGCCGATTACTCCATCTTCATGCAGACCAGATATGTCCTATGCGACATTTACGAAGACGGAACGGAGACCTCGGAAGAAGGAAAGACATCATATAAATACCGCATCGAAATCAAATCCGGCAAGAAAACCAGCCGGATTGGCGATGCGGTATATTGTTTCCTCTTTATAGTAATCTTCTGGTTCCTGAGCCGTTGGACCACGCAGGGCTTCAACCCGTTGTTCCTCATCATCTCAGGGCTCGCCGTCCTCGCGGCCCTCTACCTGATATGGAACTCCACCCGCTCCAAATTCGGCCCGAAAGAATCAGCCGCCATAGCGGAAGAGATTATTCGGAAACTTTCCAGTTCTCAAGCCTGCGGTTTTTAGTGGAGAAGTTCGCGCCTATCTTGAAGACCTTGCGTCCGTCTGCCAGGAATGGCCAGTCATAGCCTTTTTCGTCTATCTGGTCGAGGGCATCATCTGGATTCTTGTCTCGTTTCAGTTCAATGATATATACGTATTTATCTGTCTGGATGAGTACGTCGATGCGGCCATTGGACGTGTGGCGCTCGACCTGAACCTGCTGGCCCATTAGTTTGAGCATCACGTACATTGTGTTTTGGAAGTACAGCTCTGCTTTCCCCTGTATTCTGTAGTCCATATCCGCGAAGAATGCAGAGAAGCGGCGCATCAGCATCTCGACGTTGCCTGAACGGATATCCTCGACGAATTTGTCTGCTGACAATTCGCCGGGACTTTTTTCAATCGGTGTATAGAATTCACTGAGCGATTCCACGAAACTGTCCTCTACTTCTTTATTCGGATAGCCGAGACCGTAGCGGCGGAACTGCGGGTCATAGTCTTTGATGGTCAGATATCCGGTCTGGTAAAGAAGGGTAATGGCATTCGGTCGTTCAGAATTGACTCCTTTCAGCATTGATACGGAAACCTTGTCCCGATTTATGTCATCGAGCTTGTAGTTTCCTTGCTGGAGAAAACGTACCAGAAATGACGGTGTGGCGGTCTCGAACCAATAGTTGTCGAATTCTCCGGAGTCAAAGGTGCTGAGGACGCTGAACGGATTGTAGATGCCTGCAGAATTCTGCCGGAAATGATAGCCGTCGTACATCTGCGCCAATAAACTATAGCATTTTTTGGCAGAAATATTGTTGGCCTCTGCCAAATCCCTCACACTCTCCTTGAAATACTTTTTCAATTCTTTCTCGGAAATGCCGCAGACGCTTGTGTATCTGGCGTCCAATGAGATGTCTTTCAAGTTGTTAAGACCACTGAACACGCTGAGCTTGCCTATTTTGGTGACACCTGTGAGAAAGCCGAATTTGATGTATTTGTCTTTGGCTTTCATCACGCTGTAGAAGCCTTGCAACTGTTTGCGGAAAATGTCGGAAAGAGACTCTTCTGCAATGTTGTCAACAACTGGCTTGTCGTATTCGTCAATGAGAATTACGACAGGCTTGCCCGTGGATTCATAAGCCCGGTCAATCAAAACACGGAATCTGGATGCGGCAGAGCCGGAGGGCTCATTGATTTCAAACCTTTTTTCAAGAGCCTCCAACTGGGTATTCAAGGTGTCTTCCAATGCATCAGGGGTGGTGTAGAATTGCCCGGTAAAGTCAAATCGCAGTACCGGGTATTGATTCCAATCTTTTTCGAGTTTTGATATGGCCAATCCTTCGAAGAGTTCTTTCTTTCCGCTGAAATACGCTTCCATTGTAGACACGAGAAGGCTTTTGCCGAAACGGCGCGGACGGCTTAGAAAGTAGTAGCATCCTTTCTGGACCATCTTGTATATGAGATCTGTCTTGTCCACATAGACGTAGCCGTCTCTGCGGATTTTCTCGAAGTCCTGTATGCCGATAGGATATAACATGCCTTTACTGTCTTTACGTATGCAAAGATATCAAAATTCTTTATTTTACTATATGTCGGGAACTTACTGCCACATGCAGGCTCCATCCCAGTAGTCCTTGAACTCTATGGTCTTGACGGTCTTCTTCGAGGTGAACACGTGCTTTCTTATCGGAGTATACCATTCGGCTTTCACATATACTGTCTTGCCGGTATATCTGTCCACGATAGGCAGGAATTCCCACATGCCGCCGATGCGCGGACCTGTAACCCACACTCTTTCACCCGGAGCGTAAGTCTGGAATGTCGAATATCCTTCGTCTGGTCCTGTGTAAACGCTACCTTTAAAGTCGCGTCCTTCTCCTTCTCCCCATGCTCTCACCTGATACCAGCCTAGCTGATGTGCATGTGTGCATTTTTCCGCTACGTCGATAGCCTGCTCGATGGAGCAGATTTCCTTAGGGCAGATGGTTGTGGCCGTCTTGCCTTTAATCAGTCCCAGTGCCTTCATGAAACTCATTGCCTCTTCTGCGGCAGGGCTGATATCTTTCTTGTCAATGTATTTGTCCAGTCCATTATCGAATTCAGTGTAGGCGTAGATGCCCTGATTTTCAATGTAACGCAATGACTTGTAGAGGATTGCTGCCACATCCTGACGGGTGGCATTGGAATTGACGGATACAGATGCTGACGGGATGCAGTCGATTCCGAGGACGGCGCATTTCGCCGCGAACTTGTCGCCGGTCTGTTTCTTGCCGAGTTTGATTTCGTGTCCGATGAGTTCCTCTGCCAGACGGATTGCGAGCGATCTCACCTGAAGCAATGTCGCCTGTGCGGTGTAGTCGTTTCCGAGAATCATGTCGTCCAGGAGATTGTCGCACAATGCGAAGTTTACGGAACTCTGGAAAGCAGTGCTCATCTTGGCGTCTGACTTGTACGGAAGGATGAACGTTCCCGGTTGCGTTGTAGTGGTAAGTCTTGCCTCAGTTTCGAAACCTTCTGCCTGCTCGGCCATGGCCTTTCTGAAATCTTCATAACCCATATCATTTCCGGTCGCTTTCCATGCGACTTTTGTAAAGTGCTTCTGGTCATATCCTTCTGACATGCCGCACCAGATGCAGCTGTACCACCATACGTGCTGTCCGGCGGAGTTTTTGCCTATATATGCCTGGTCATTGGCTAAAGGCTGTCCGAATATGTGCTGCGGATAATCAAAGTCCGTATATTTTATCTCGAAAGTATGCGCGGAGTTATGCTCGCATTTTCCGCAAGTTTTGCATGAATAATAGTATGACGTGAAATTCTTGCATGAATAATCCTTGCAAATGTTGTCAGGGGAAGCTACTTTTTCCGTGAATACATGATGCGTGCAGAAAGGTTTTGCGATATCGGCTCCGGCTTTCTGAGCAGAGAATACGTCACCCTGATATGTCTTTATCGTGAACAATATAGGGTATGACCAAGTTTTCCAGGAAACCATTTTCATTACATTGTCGGCTTCCGATTCCGGAATGAATATCGTTGCCCTTTTATTCTGGCACAGGTAGCTGTGATACGGATGGTAAATCTGTGTTGAATGATCCCTGTCACCTTGATAGGCACTACAGATGGTTCTGATGAATTCCGTAGCGTCCACTTTCGGGCTCAGCCATACTTCACGGATATTGTAAGTTCCTTGTATGGAGTTGTTTACATCGCCTGCTGCGCAACTCTGGATGAATTCACTGTCAGTATCTACTATTATCCTGGTCACGCGCATGGTATTCTGCCCCTTGAATTCTCCCGAGTCATTGGCATAGAATCGCGGATCATACGAATCGTTGATGACAATCAGCGGCCAAGGATTGATATCAGGGCTGAGAGCATTGGCCTCGTCGATGGAGTAGGCCTTGCGAGATCTGCGGTACGAGTCTTTGTTCAGTTCATAATCTGATTTCATGTTCAGCGCGGCTTCTCTGTCAGATCCGGCCCCGCCTTCTCCTACGAAAACCCTCGTCTCTATATCTATGAAATATGGGGCGCTTGGTTTTACTTTTGCCTCTTTTCCATTGACGGTAATCTTAATCCTGCTGCCGTCGATGCCATAGTCATTATTTTTGAAATAATAATCTGTCTGGTATTTTCCGCTCGGATTTATCATCACCTTGAATACGGCTTTATACTCGAATCCGCTCTTGAACAGCATCTCGCCGCTGTCTTTCTCCACGAAATCGCCGATATAATCCGCTTCCATAAGCTGGATATCTCCGGTAGGGGCAAGGTCGCCATATTCGGTAGTCGCCGAAGTCGGCTGCACCTCACGCGCGTCCCAAAGGTCCGTTCCCGGTTTCGGGACAGGAATGACCAGGTCAATGCTTTTGATTTTTGGTTTGTCTTGGGCCAATGTCGTCAGCGGCAGCAAGATGGCCGCCATTGACAACATTGCCATAATCACATATTTAGCTGTATCTTTCGTAGACATAGGGTGTCGTTTTTATTCGGTATCTACAAATTCAAGTCCTGCAGGATAGACATACTGGTTGTTCTCCCATTTGACTTGCATGTAAGGACAGGTCATCATGTCCGGGTAAATTTCCATAAGGAAGTCATCCTTCAGTTTGGAATTCAATTTCAAGTTCTTGAGGCTCTTGCAATTGTCGAATGTGAATTCTCCGATTTCCAATACGTGGGAAAGGTCGAGGGAAACCACACCGCTGTCGGAAAATACGTGACTGCCGACTTTGGTTACACTGGCAGGAATGTTTATGGTAGTGAGTTTGGTGCAGTTCTCGAATGTTCCGTCTTTGATTTCCGTAAGGTTCTCAGGCAGAGTCACGCTCGTGAGATTTGTACAGCCGCTGAACATCTCATAACTTGTAAGTCCCACATACCGGGGAAGTTTGATGCTCTGAAGGCTGGTGCAGTTCTGGAAACATCCATGCAGTTCATCTATCTTGTCGCTCTCGAAAACGACTTTCTTCAGATTCTTGCAACCATAAAAGGCTGAACCCTGAATTATTTTCACCGATGCCGGAATCACGATCTCGCTGATGTCGGTCTCCCTGAGTGCGGCGTTCGATATTTCTGTCAATGTTGACGGCAGTTTGATGGATTTTATAGGTTTGCCCCAGAAAATATCACCGCGCATTTCCGTGACAGGGATTCTCTTGCCTTTGTAATTGATATAGTCAGGCATGACGATATCCTTGCCTGCGACAGCGGTGTTCACGGCCTCGGAAGCGAAGGCAAAACCCTTGCTTGCGTGGACTATGTAGATGATGCCGCCGATGTCAACGGTTGCTCCGGAAGCGTTCTCGCTTACGATGGTTCCGCTCTGGCTTGTTCCTGAAGTGGAGATGCTTTGTTTTACAGGTTTCGGATCCCATTTGGTCATGGTCACCTTGGTCGCGTTCTCATATCCGCCATGTTTCTGGAAATACTCCTTCGTCTCGTCATTGATGAGCCCTTTGACAGTGAAAAACGGTGATATTGAGCTCTTTATGAGAGTCTTATACTTATCGCCCTCGAGAATGGACGCGATCTTGTCGTGCAATCCGTTTATTACCCATTGAGGAGACTCGCTGCCGTACTCGCTTCTGGCTTCTGCCATCAATTCTACAAGTTTGTTCAACTCGTTGGCACGTGCATAGAGTTCTCCTTTTACATTTTCATATCGCGCATGTGCCGGAGTAAGAGTCTTGAAATATCCGTTTTTGAAGCAGTCATCCAGCAGGAGGAACTCATCCACCAGACTCTTATTGTTCAAGTTGAAGATGTTCGGCTGTTTTCCGGACCAGTTCACCTGGGCATCAGGGCTCTGAGGCGGCATGCTTGGTTTTACCGTAAGTGTTCCGTATGCTGCCCTCTACAGGATATCCGAGCGGAGCGAAAAGTGCCGTGTGCTCATCCGGCAGTTTCACGGTCGGTTTTTCATCTTCCATTTCAGGAACATTTCCCATCATTGCATCGTACTGTTTCTGAAGAGCTTTGTCCCTGTCGGACGTCTTGCTTGCGGCAGATTTCTGTGTGGTCGGCTTGCTGGTAGTCGGTTTGCTGGTGGTCGGCTTGCTGCCGGTTGTCTGGTTCTTGACAGACTGGGTCGTCTTTACGATTTGTTTGCCGATTTTGTCTCCGAGACTTTTGAGACCGTCTTTAAATGACTGGGCATCAGCACTTGGCATGCTAACGAGAAATGCCGTGCATAGGATAAGAATGTTTCTGGTTTTCATCTGTAATGATTATTAATCTTCTAAGTTCACCAACGAATCCCCAAATCTACGAAATAAATCGGAACTGCTCTACTATAACGATGAAAATTTGATGTTTGCCAGTCTTGTCAATGTCGAAAATACCTACGTCCACAAATTCACCTTGCGAGTCTCGCCATAACGAATTCTGCGGGTTTATTGTTCTCTATCGCACTGGCTTGCGCTTCGCTGTTCTTCGCACGGTGCTTTTACGCCTTTTTCCATACAATCGCTTTGTTTTGTTATATAAACGTTATATATTTGTGATATTAAATATAAGAATATAATGGAAACAGTGGCATCGAACAGAAGACAAACTGCATTCAGGCTGCGGGCGGATTTACTTGATAGACTGAGAGTTAAGGCAAAGAAAGAAAACAGAAGCCTCAATAATTATGTAGAAAGTGTCCTTTTGGATGCGGTCTTTGATGAACCAAATGACGAAACTTTGGCCGCTATGAAAGAAGCCGATAACCTCACCAAGGTTGATATGTCAAATTACGAATCGTTCTTAAAATCACTTGAATGAAAGATATTGTTGCAGGGAGAGAGCCTTCCTGAACACTACAAACCACATATGTTGAGCGGTGAGTATAAAGGATATATGGAGTGTCATATTGAAAATGACACTCTGCTCATATGGATTGATGAAAATGAGAACCTGATAAGGTTAATAAGATTCGGGTCTCATTCTGAATTGTTCAGATAGAAATCGTTGTTACTCCGGCTCGGATGCGGTGGGACTTGCCGTTGAGGATGAGGCAGTAGGGCTTGTTGCTGCGAATGGTAACGGTGGAGGCTGCCGGGTCGTAGAGGAGGTCGGTGGTCGTGTCGCCGAAAGTGAGGTTGTTCAGGCCGTGGCGGCAGTCGTGACGGATGTCCCAGCGGACGGTGCGGGAGGAGGTGTCAATGTCGTGGAAGCC
>OHEN01000946.1_pt1 | contig 11806 bp, 10 predicted proteins | sample 1567291 | NCBI WGS metagenome assembly OHEN01 (sample SAMEA3879592, study PRJEB24766) | human gut metagenome | biome: human-associated habitat; feature: feces | place: USA | collected 1985/1987
GCTGAGCGGAGAGCTGGAGGGGGCCAGGGCCCAGCTGGCGGACCTGCGTCAGGCAGTAGGACGCGCTCAGTCCCCGGTGCAGATGCGCTCTGCTCCGGGGACGTTTTGCGCCGCGGCAGACATTTTTTGAAGAAAAAACTGGAACGCCCGTGAGCGGCACGGACTGCATAGACTACCGGATTTTGCAGAAAATAGGGTTGCCGAAACGCAAAACAGAGCAAAGGAGTTTTCCGAATATGAAGGCAACCGGAATCGTGCGCCGGATCGACGACCTCGGCCGCGTGGTCATCCCCAAGGAGATCCGCCGCACCATGCGTATCCGCGAGGGCGACCCGCTGGAGATCTACACCGACACCGACGGGCAGGTCATTTTCAAAAAGTATTCCCCCATGGGCGAGCTGTCAGAGTTCGCCGCGCAGATCTGCGACGCGCTGCACAAGACCACCGGCGGCATCGCCGCCGTGTGCGACCGCGACGCGGTCATCGCCGTGGCCGGCGGCGGCAAGCGCGAGCTGCTCGACCGGCGCATCAGCCGCGAGCTTGAAGAGCTCATGAGCACGCGCGGGCAGTATGCGGCCGACAGCTGCACGCTGCCGGTCGTCGACACCGACGAGCGCTACGCCGTCGCCGTCGCCGCGCCCATCCTCTCCGAGGGCGACGTGCTCGGCTGCGTGCTGTTCGTGGCCGCGCACGGCGACGGCCCTGCCGGCGAGACGGAGCGCAAGCTCGCGCAGGCTGTGTCGGGCTTCCTCGGCAAGCAGATGGAGAGCTGAGCGCGCGGAGCAGAAAAAAGCGTCAGAGCGTATGCGCGCCCTGACGCTTTTTTGATATGGAATGAAAAAGGCCCCCGGGCGCCCCCGGAGGCCTTTCGCTGCACGCGCAGCCGATATGGACACGTGCCCCGTACGCTGCAGGCCCGCGTCGCGATCACTGTGACGGGATGAGATATGCCATGCGGCGGAGAACAAAAAGGGTAGATAATCCGTAAAGAGAGATCAGATAAAAAGAGAAAAGAATGGATAAAAGAGATGGGGTGGGGTGCGAAATGGATAAAAAACCGTGCGTACGCAGACATCCCGACATCACCAATGATACAAACAGTTTAGCCCAGCAGTACCCGAAAGTCAAGCAAAATCACCGAATTTTTGAAAATTCAGGGATTGTCAGGAAATTCACGCGCCCGGTAAATTTCTGGCAAGGGGAAAAACCGTTGAACTCCGTCGGAATGTGATGTACAATAAAAGCAGAACATCAGCAGGCAAAAGGGGGTACGGTGCATGACCGTATTAGTGACCGGCGGCATGGGCTACATCGGCAGCCACACGTGCGTGGAGCTGCTTGAGCAGGGCATGGATGTCGTCGTGGTGGACAATCTCGTCAACAGCAGCGCGGAGGCGGGCAAACGGGTCGAACAGATCACGGGCCGGCCGCTGAAATTTTATCAGATGGACGTGCGCGACCGCGCCGGACTCGACCGCATTTTCACCGAGCAGAAGATCGACTGCGTCATTCACTTCGCCGGGCTCAAGGCCGTGGGCGAGTCGGTGCAGATGCCGCTGGAATACTACGACAACAACCTCGGCTCGACGATCACGCTCTGCGAGGCGATGCGTGACCACGGCGTCCGGCAGATCATTTTCTCCTCGTCGGCGACGGTGTACTCCGGCGACAACGAGATGCCGCTCTACGAGACGTCCCGCACCGGCAACTGCACGAATCCCTATGGCTGGACGAAGTACGTCTGCGAGCAGATCCTGCGCGACTATGTCGTGGCCGACCCGAGCTGGTCGGTCGTGCTGCTGCGCTACTTCAACCCCATCGGCGCGCACCCGAGCGGCCTCATCGGCGAGGACCCGCGCGGCGTGCCGAACAACCTCATGCCCTATATCTCGCAGACGGCCATCGGCCGCCGCGAGTGCCTGAGCGTCTTTGGCGACGACTATGACACGCCGGACGGCACGGGCGTGCGCGACTATATCCACGTCATGGACCTCGCGCGCGGCCACGTCGCGGCGATCGCCTACATGGCGGAGCACACGGGCGAGAGCATCTTCAACCTCGGCACCGGCAAGGGCTACAGCGTGCTCGAGATGGTGCACGCCTTCGAGACGGCCAACCACGTGCATGTGCCGTACCGGATCGCGCCGCGCCGTGCGGGCGACCTGCCGACCGTGTACGCCTGCCCGGACAAGAGTGCGCGCATCCTCGGCTGGCACGCCGAGTATTCGCTCGAGGATATGTGCCGCGACAGCTGGCGCTGGCAGACGCACAATCCCAACGGCTACGAAACTGCCTGACGGACCACCGTTCCCGGGCCGGAGCTTCCGGCCCGGGCAGCGCCGCGCCGCCTGCGGGCGGTGCTTTTTTGCGGCCTGAAGAGGCCGCACTGTTCACATAATGTGCAACAAAAATCAAATTGGTTATTGACAGCCTGTACTAGATATTGTACGATATACCCGCTCTCAATACAAAATAAAGCGGTTTTCCGCACAAGATATTGTGTTTTCGATTACGAGGGGGAGGAACAGAAAGATGAAGATCATCAAGCGAAACGGCGCAGAGGAGAACTTTGACATCTCCAAGATCATCATGGCCGTCACGAAGGCCAACGCCGCCGTCGAAGAGTGCGACCGCATGACGCCGCGGCAGATCCAGCGCATCGCCGAGAGCGTGGAGCTCGCCTGCCAGGAGCTGGGCCGCAGCGCCGCCGTGGAGGAAATTCAGGACATGGTCGAAAAGCAGATCATGGCCCACGGTGCGTTCGAGGTCGCCAAGGCCTACATTACTTACCGCTACACCCGCAGCCTGGTGCGCCGCGCCAACACGACCGACGACCGCATCCTGAGCCTCATCGAGTGCAACAACGAGGAGGCCAAGCAGGAAAACTCCAACAAGAATCCGATCGTCAACAGCACGCAGCGCGACTACATGGCCGGCGAGGTCAGCCGCGACATCACGAGCCGCCTCCTGCTGCCGAAGGACATCGTCGAGGCGCACGAGGAGGGCATCATCCACTTCCACGACGCGGACTATTTCATCCAGCCCATCTTCAACTGCTGCCTCGTGAACCTGGAAGATATGCTCGAAAACGGCACGGTCATCACCGGTACGCTCATCGAGCGGCCGCACAGTTTCTCGACCGCGTGCAACATTGCGACCCAGATCATCGCGCAGGTCGCCTCCAACCAGTACGGCGGGCAGTCGATCTCGCTGACGCATCTGGCCCCGTTCGTGCAGGTCAGCCGCGAGCGCATCCGCCGCGAGGTCGAGGCCGAAATGCAGGCCATCGACGCGCATCCGGGTGAGGAAAAGCTGGCCGAGCTCGTCGAAAACCGCGTGCGCGAGGAGATCCGCCGCGGCGTGCAGACGATCCAGTATCAGGTCGTCACGCTGCTGACCACGAACGGCCAGGCCCCGTTCGTGACGGTGTTCATGTACCTCGGAGAGGCGAAAAACGAGCAGGAGCGCCATGACCTCGCCATGATCATCGAGGAGACGCTGCGCCAGCGCTATCAGGGCGTGAAAAACGAGAAGGGCGTGTGGGTCACGCCGGCGTTCCCGAAGCTCATTTACGTGCTCGAGGAGGACAACATCCACGAGGATTCCCCCTACTGGTACCTCACGGAGCTGGCCGCCCGCTGCACCGCCAAGCGCATGGTGCCGGACTACATCTCCGAGAAGAAGATGCTCGAGCTCAAGGTCGACAAAAACGGCGAGGGCCACTGCTACACCTGCATGGGCTGCCGCAGCTTCCTGACGCCGTATGTCGACGAAAACGGAAAGCCGAAGTACTACGGCCGCTTCAATCAGGGCGTCGTGACCATCAATCTGCCGGATGTGGCGCTGTCCTCCGGCGGCAACATGGAGAAGTTCTGGAAGATCTTTGACGAGCGGCTCGAGCTCTGCCACCGCGCGCTCATGTGCCGCCACGAGCGGCTCAAGGGCACGCTCTCGGACGCCGCGCCCATCCTGTGGCAGTACGGCGCGCTGGCCCGCCTGAAGAAGGGCGAGCCGATCGACAAGCTCCTCTACGGCGGCTACTCGACCATCTCCCTCGGCTACGCGGGACTGTATGAGTGCGTCAAGTACATGACCGGCAAGTCTCACACCGACCCCTCGGCCACGCCGTTCGCGCTCGAGATCATGCAGCACATGAACGACGCCTGCGCCAAGTGGAAGCAGATGCACAACATCGACTTCAGCCTCTACGGCACGCCGCTGGAGTCCACGACGTACAAGTTCGCCAAGTGCCTGCAAAAGCGCTTCGGCATCATCCCCGGCGTCACGGACAAGGGCTACATCACCAACAGCTACCACATCCATGTGACCGAGCATATCGACGCATTCAGCAAGCTGGCCTTCGAGTCGAAGTTTCAGGCGCTCTCGCCCGGCGGCGCGATCAGCTACGTCGAGGTGCCGAATATGCAAAACAACATCCCGGCTGTGCTCGAGGTCATGAAGTTCATCTATGACAACATCATGTACGCCGAGCTCAACACCAAGAGCGACTACTGCCATGTGTGCGGCTTTGACGGCGAAATTATCATCAACGACGATTTGGAATGGGAATGCCCGAACTGCGGCAACAAAGACCATAACCTGATGAACGTAACCCGCCGTACCTGCGGCTACCTGGGCGAAAACTTCTGGAACGTGGGCAAAACCAAAGAAATCAAATCCCGCGTTCTGCACCTGTAACGGAGGCCAGCCATGAACTACGCGGCAATTAAAACACATGATGTCGCCAACGGGCCGGGCGTGCGCGTATCGCTGTTTGTAAGCGGCTGCACGCATTACTGCAAAGGCTGCTTTAACCAGGAAGCCTGGGATTTTGACTACGGCAAGCCGTTTGACGTAGCGGCGGAAGAAGAAATTTTAAACGCCTTAAAGCTGCCGTATATTAAAGGCTTCAGCCTTTTGGGCGGCGAACCGTTCGAACCCGCCAACCAGAAAGCCCTGCTGCCCTTTATGCAGCGCCTGCGCAAAATGTACCCCAATAAAACCGTATGGTGCTACACCGGTTACGACCTTGAAAAAGACCTGTTAACCGGCCGCCTGTGCGACTATGAAATTACGCGCGCCCTTTTGGACTGCATTGACATACTGGTGGACGGCGAGTTTGTGGAAGCCAGAAAAGACCCTAACCTGCGCTTCCGCGGCAGCAGCAATCAGCGCGTTATCCGCCTTGCAGAAACCTTAAAAGAAGATAAAATAGTTTTGTGGGACGACAACGAAGGTTTGTTTGAACCGGGGAAATAATTGAATAGTTTGTACATAATATTTTGTGTGCTTATATAGTAAAAAAGCAGCAACCGCTGAAAGGTATATTGCCTTTGGCAGTTGCTGCTTTATTTATTTTTAAATTAAGGTTCGTAAATTTTGCTCATTATTCAATCGCAAAATTTGCATAGCCTCACTGGCACAATTATTAACTTCGCCTTCGGCTCGTTACTAATTGGCGATTCGGCTAGAAAGTATACGTTGCCTGTACGTTAAAGCTGCCGCCCTGACGCTCGCCTGCGTAGCCGCGCATATTAAGGTCAAAGCTCCACGGGCTGGTGGGCGTGGGCTGGTAGTTAAAGCCTACTTCCGCCATTACACTGCTTCCCTGAATAGACTGCGTATCTGCCCGCAGTCCCTGCGCCGTCATATCAGCGTCGCCGTTAAACTCGTACTCATAAGCCAAGCCATAATAAGTGCTGAACTTATTTTCCTTATTACTTGTAATGCGCGCGCCAACTCTTAATCTGTCGCTTGTAATGCTGTCAAAATCAAATTTATCGCCTGCAATGGTAACGCTGTCGCCTTCGGTATAGGTATGGAAGAACTTGCCGTATATATCGATGTCGCTGCTGTCACTCAGGCTGATGATTTTACCAACGCCAATGTGCGCGCCGTAGTAAGCACTTTCGTTTTCGTAGCCATAACTGCCGTTAACATTACGCATGGCGTTATCAAGTTCGTTTTTAAGCATGCCTGCACGGAGGCTGCCTTCGGTATAAACACCGTTTTTATTTTCGTACCTTGCCGCAATGCCGCCGCCGTTATAAACCATACTGCCGTCACCGCGGAAGAACTCGTTGTTGAAGCTGTTGTAAGTACGGTAATTACCGCTGCCGTTTTCGTAGAACACACCCCAGCTTAACTCGCTGCCGTTATCGAACTTATCTGCATTGCCAACGCCGACAATCGTACTCCAGCCGTTAATTTTAATATCATCGGCAACATCATATTTACTGCGGTTGCCGTGTACAGCGGCAAAGGTTTTAACGCCGTAGTTATCATCACGGCTTATGGTATCCAGGCTGTCGCTGATTAAATCCGTGCCCTGATTTACGAACGCCGCGGAAGCCGCACGGGTTTGGGCGGCACTTACTGCCTGACCGCTTACTTTTATACTGTCAAGCTTAAATGTTACATTGCCGTTTCCGTCGACATTGGTACTGCCAAGCCCTTCGCGCGCAACGCCTGCGGTAAAGGTATCTGTAACATTACCTTCCGTCAAGCCAAGGTCATTACCATTTCCGTTTTCAATAAGCGTCTTTGATTCGTCAACGTTAATATCGCTTCCGCCTGCAATGTGAATGGTATCAATTGTGGTATTTTCAAGGTCATCTGTACTACCTGCTGTAATTGTAAACACGGGTTTATTTTCATTCCAGTTGATATTTTTAAAAGCAATATCGTTGAAGTTTTGTACAGATTTCGTATTACCTTTCCAGCCGTCAATGGTAAGGGTATTGCCGGTATCGGTGCTTTTATAACTGCCATACAGATTAGCATTTGTAATATTGGCAGAGCCTCTGATGATGATTTGGTTATCCTTAGCACTGCCTCCGAATGAATGACCGCCGTAAACATCGTTTGTTACAGAACCGCCGCTGATGTTAACAGTGTTGTAATAAGCTTCGCCGCTGTATGAATAGCCGCCGCAAACAGAGTCTCCTGCGTCTAAATTGAGCATATTTATAGTACCGCCGCTGATGTTAACGGTGTTGTGGTGAGCGTTGCCGCTGTGTGAATTTCCGCCGCGAACAACTCTTTTTACGTCAGCTTTGCCACTGATATTAACAATATTATCATAAGCATTGCTCTCATATGTACCTCCGCCGTAAATATAATTTACAGTACCACCGCTGATGCTAGCGGTGTTGTTGTTAGCTTCGCGGCTGATTGACCTGCCGCCGTAAACAGCGTATTTTACTTCAGCATTGCCATTGATAGTTACATTGCCGCCGCTGGCATCTTCATTATAATTTATTAAGCTATTACCAGCGCCGAAAACCTCGCCGTAAATTGTACCGCCGTTAATGGTGAAACTGTATCCGTTGCCGTAAATATTTTCATTGATTGGTTCGGTACTGATAGTTGTGTTGTCAGATGTAATATCATACGCCAGCATATTATGTGGTACAAATACGTTTACAGTGCTTAACGCCATTACAGCCGCTAAAATTTTATAAGTTGAACTTTTGCGCATAATAAAACCTCCTCCCATTTTTGTTACGGGAGGAGAGTTACGGAGAGAAATTACAGGTACGTAATTCCCGCCCGTGCGAACACTTTTGTTTGTTTTAATTATACCATTGACGGAGATGTTTGTATATAAAACAGATTGATTTGTGTAAAGTATGAGGGTAATTTAAGTGAATGTTTTATTATTTTATTTGGATGCGTTTTTGAATTTAGGTTATTATATTTTTATTTACGGTTTTATTGATATTACTTTTAATTTTGTTATCGTCTTTGATTATACGTTATCAATTTTTATTTCTTTTTATTATTCATGTTCATTCTTTGTAACCAAAGAACGAACCAAGAAAGTTTTGCGGCTGCGGATTTTTTAACGCAATATTTTAGTATAAAAACGCTAAAAATTGCGGAACTCGCTTCGCTCAAACAGCCTTATTTTTACCGTTTTTCTTATTAAATATTGCTAAAATCCAATGCCGCATTTTGCCGTAACTCGTACTTTTTAACTGTTTAATTTAGTGTATTGAATTTTCTTTTGTATTGAACTCCGCAAGTGCTTTAATTATACTTTTCCTGTTTTTTGAAAGTCGAGCTCCGCTCAAATTTCGTACTTTGGTAAATTTATATGAGTAAGAGCAATGTTGCCTCAGGCTTTAATAGCAAATAATCATAAGTTGTACAATTTTGATAATAAGCAGCTGTAAAGTACGATACAAAGGCAAAACATACTAAATTAAGCAATAAAAAAGTACGGGTTAAGTGCAATCGCGGCATTAAAAATTTAGCGGTATTTACAGAAAGAAAATAAAATTTTCCCGGTGTTTGAGCGAAGCGAGTTCCGTGGAAAATTTTATTTTTATCTAAAGAGCCGCGTTAAAAATTTTTTCAGCCGCGTGACTTTTCTTTGGCTGAATCGCCAATTAGAAACAAGCTGTAAGCGAAGTTTATAATTGCGCCAGTGAAGCTAGGCAAATTTTACGACCGAACAGGAAGTAAAATTTACCCTCCTAAAATTCTTTGGTTACAAAGAATGAACATGAGTAAAAAAGTGAATATAAAATAATAGGCGTATATGCAACGATGCAAATTAAATCAAAAAAATAGAAAAATAAATAAAGAAATAAAGGAATAAAGGAATAAATAAAAAATCAGCCAATGAAAATCATCAGCTGATTTTTTATTTACACCGTTCCGTCCTCTAAAATTCCAAGCTTGCGCCGCCAGTAACGGCTGTACACCGCCCCTGCCGGGTTATTGGCAAGCACGCGGTCTTTGGTAATAAGGCACGATACCGGTGCTTTGCTTGCCATGGTAAACTGCATATCATGCCCAACGCACAAGCCTACAATAAAATTCAGTTCCGTACCGGCGCTGTTTAAAAGCTGAGCCTGCGTTCTGGGGTTGCACATGGCTTCATGCTTGCCGGGCTTTATTTTTTCCAGCTCCAGCATATCTTTATCAACCGAGCAGACCTTGCAGCAAACCGATTCCACCGCAAAGCCCTGGTTTTTAAAATACTGCGCGCAAAAATGCGCTTCGTTGGCAAGACCTATGCAAAAGGCAATGCCTATTTTTTTCACGCCAAGTTCTTTGGCAAAAAATGCACTTTCTTCAAGGCGCGTCATTTTCATATAATTGCGGCTTTCGGTTGCCGATGAGGCACGCATCATTCTGCGGTCATCTTCGCTGTAAAATCCGCAGACCTCCTCATGTGAATATTTTGTACAGTTCTGGCCCTCCGTATAGCATTTGTGATGCGGACAAAATGCACAATTCATAATAAATCCCTCCTCCGCTGCCTGCCTTGTTATTATTCTGCGGCGGCGCCGTTAAATCCTCTTATCTTAATTGATACTTTTTTACACATTTTCATAGCGCTGCAACCTATTTTTAACTTGAAATACCTCCTATTTTATGGTATTATTGTAGTTGTATCTTTATGTAATTTTTTAAACAAAAGTCACAGCAAGGCAGGCTTATAATATGGAAGAAAATCTGTTCAGCTATCCGGCAGTGCTTAACCTTAACGGCAAACGCTGCGCCGTTATCGGCGGCGGCAAGGTTGCCCTGCGCAAAGTACGCACGCTTCTTGCTTCCGGCGCACAGGTTACGGTTACCGCGCCTGCGGCGGATGCAGCTTTAATAAAACTGGCCGGTGAAGGCCGCATTGCCCTAAACCTGCGCGGCTACCAAAAAGGTGATGCCGACTGCTTTCTGGCGGTTGCCGCAACGGACGACGCGGCACTGAACCGCATTATTGCACAGGATGCGCCGTGCCTTGTTAACGTTATAACAGAGCCGGAACTTGGCAATTTCAGCGTACCCGCACAGCGCAGCAGCGGCAGGTTAACCTTTACCGCTTTCGGCGGAGGGCTGCCTGCGTTCTCACGTCTTTTGGCACAGGATATGGCAAAAACCTACGGCGGTAATTTTGCCGCTTTTGCGGATTTTCTGGCAGAGGCACGCCAAAAAGTGCAGCTGCTGCCGCTGACGCCCGCACAGCGCACTGCCTTCTGGCGAAAAATGCTTGATGAAGAAAGTATTGGCCTTTTGCACAAAGGCCATCTGAATATATTAAAGGAGCGCATTACAAATGCAATTAATAGTTTTAGGGCTGAACCATAAAACCGCGCCGGTTGAAGTCCGCGAGGGCTTTAACTTCAGCGCTGACCGCATAGCCCGCATTCTGCGCCGCCTGCGCAATTATGACAACCTCGATGAAGCAGTGCTGCTTTCCACCTGCAACCGCACCGAGTTTTACATGGTGCTGGAAGAACCCGTAAGCGGCATGAAGTTCATCCAGACGCTGGTTAAGCATCTGGCGGGCGACGGCTACAAAACAGAATACTTTTACAATTTAAGCGGCGTCAACTGCGTGCGCCATCTGTTTAAGGTGGCTTCCAGCCTCGATTCGCTGGTTATCGGCGAAGGACAGATTTTAAGCCAGATTAAAAACGCTTACCAGATTGCCCGCGAAAACTCCATGACGGGCACGATTTTTAATACCATTTTCAACCGTGCCATTGCCACAGGCAAGCGCGTACGCACCGAAACCAAAATCGCTTACAGCTCGGTATCGGTATCAAGCGCCGCCGTTGACCTTGCCATGGATATTTTGGGCAGCATTGAAGACGCCAATATTTTAGTGCTTGGCGCAGGGCGCATGAGCGAACTTACCGCGCGCCATTTAATTGACAAAGGCGCCAAAACGATTTTTGTAAGCAACCGCAATTTTGACCACGCCAAAGAGCTTGCCGACAAGTTTAACGGCACGGCCATTGCCTACAATAAATATCTGGAGCAGGCCGAAACTTCGGACATCATCATTACCAGCACCGGCGCGCCGCATTACGTTATCCGCGAAAAGGACATGCGCGAGGTAACCGCCAAACGCGGAGGCAGGCCGCTGATTTTAATTGATATTGCCGTGCCGCGCGACGTTGACCCCAAAGTTGCGCAGCTGCCCGGCATTACGCTTTATAATATCGACGACCTGGAAGGCGTTGTTGATACCAATAAGCATTTCCGCACGCACGAAGCCAAAATGGCGGAAGCTATTATTGAAGAAGAAATTTCCGAGCTTAAAGAGCGTCTGCGTTATTTAACCATGCGCCCCGTTATGGTGCAGCTGCACGAAAAAATGAACTTTCTGCGCGAAAAGGTGCTGAAACGCGCCTTTGCCAAAATGCCGGAACTTACTGAGCATGAACGCCGCATTATCGACATTATGACGCAGCGCCTGGAACATAAATTTCTGCGCGAGCCGATGACGGCCATGAACACCGCTGCCGGAACGCCGGACGAAGAACGTCTGCGCAAAGTTATTTGCGAGCTGTTTTTGCTGAACGATAAAGGAGAGGACTACATCGGCGATGAAAACAAATTTGATTATTGGGACTAGGCAGAGCCTGCTTGCCATGTGGCAGAGCAACTACATTGCCGGACGCCTGCGCGAGGAATACCCCGGCTGCGAGGTAACGCTTAAAAAAATCGTTACCAAGGGCGACCGCATTTTGGATGTGCCGCTGGCGAAAATAGGCGGCAAAGGCCTGTTTACCAAGGAAATAGAACAGGAGCTTTTGGACGGCACCATTGACCTTGCCGTACACAGCTTGAAGGATATGCCCACCGTACTGCCGGAAGGGCTGTGCCTGACGGCGATTACCGAGCGCGCAAACGCCGGCGACGCTTTTGTGAGCAACAAATATAACAGCATCGAAGAACTGCCTGAAGGCAGCGTACTTGGCACAAGCAGCCTGCGCCGCCGCGCGCAGCTTCTGGCCAAACGCCCGGACTTAAAAATTGTTGATTTGCGCGGCAACGTAGATACCCG
>OHEN01000948.1_pt1 | contig 11792 bp, 7 predicted proteins | sample 1567291 | NCBI WGS metagenome assembly OHEN01 (sample SAMEA3879592, study PRJEB24766) | human gut metagenome | biome: human-associated habitat; feature: feces | place: USA | collected 1985/1987
GTGTTATTCATCTGACCAGCATTAATAAACAAATGTTGTTTACCATTGGATGCTGCTACAATTTTGTCTATAATCAAATCATCCGTATGTTTTTTGTACGCATCCACACTTCCGGATAATCTTCCTGACCAGAAAGAAAAATCTACTGCAACATTCCAAGAAGAGGTTTTTTCCCAACGCAAATCAGGATTAGGCAAACGATAAATAGTTGATTGTTCCAAAGTACTCGTTTCGTTACGATCTCCGATTTCCAAGATTAGATTAGGAGTCGAATCATCGTGAATATTTCCTTGAACCCCGTAACTACCACGAATCGATAAAAAATGTCCCTTATCAGCAAAAGCAGACAAAAAACTTTCACTGGTCAAAGTCCACTTACCGGCAACAGACCATGTTGGCAACCATCTGTATTTTGGATTACTACCGAACTTATTTGCACCATCTGAACGAATATTAAAATTCAAAACATAACGATTATCATAAGTATAGCTAGCCGTTCCAAAGAAAGAGGCTACCCGGGATATCGTATTTGTATTCGTGGGAAGCAATCTCCCTGCCGCAGCATAATTTTGTGTAAATCTGTCTGTATAAATAGGCATAAAACGTTCCCCAAATTCTGGAGTCCAACCATATCCCGTTACACTAGTACCACTATATTTGTTTCCTCTTAACTCTGACCCCACATAAATATTAATATCATGTACACCTTCAAATATCGCCACATAGTTTAAGGCATTTCTCACGGTATAACCGGTTTTTGTTGTATTCTTACTAGTCAAAATACCACCATAAGGCAACGAAGACTCCCAATATTTATCTTCGGTCTCATCATATTCCTTATAATTATATCCACGAATTTTCGCAACAGCATTTGACTCTTCTGTTTGCCAGTCTCTTTGTTCTGTCGTTGAATTGTGGAAAGAGAAAGTTCCTTGGTAAGATATATTCTTAATTAATTTTACATTCAAGTTTAATAAAGCATTAAAATCATTCGTCTTGGCAGTCTGACCTGTTTCATCCAACTCTTTCAGAATATTATATTCATAAGCAGACCCTTGCTTGTACATATGATAACTACCATCTGCCTCGTAAGGACTCAAAGTACGGGAAGTTTTGTAAGCATAAGAAAAAGGATTTACTCCTACAGTATATCCATCATTCTTTGTTGTGCTATAATCAATTTTAGTCATAAAATTAACATACTCACCTAACTTTACGTCTACTTTGGCTAAAGTCGTGAAACGCTCACTTAAAGATTTTTGTGCCGCACCTTGATTATTATTATACCCAGCAGAGAAATAATATCTTGTTTGTTCATTTCCTCCTTGTACACTTAATGTATGATTGTGAGTTACCGCATTCCGGAACAGGATATCAAACCAATCGGTATTACGTTTAGCCATTTCCATCGCCAACTCAGAGAATTCTGCATGAGTAATTCTTCTATTCACCAATTCGTTCACTAATCCTTCGTAAGAATCATTGGGATCAAGTGAAATGTTACTCCCATATTTCAATCCATCCTCGATGATCTCCTTTGACAAGGTCATACGCTCTGACGAGTTCATCAAATCAAAATTCCGATAGGACGGACGCTGATTTACGACTACTTCACCGTGGTAAGACACGGAAGGTTTTCCTATTTTCCCCTTTTTCGTTGTCAAGACGATCACACCATTCGCAGCTTTCACACCATAAATTGCCGTGGCGGATGCATCTTTCAATACGGTAATGGATTCAATATCCTGCGGACTAATACCGGCAATGGCATTACCAACTAAATATTCGGCATCCTCGCTATTTAAATCCGAAGCCGTAATAGGTACATCCTGTTCCAAGATCACACCGTCAACTACCCAAACCGGAGCCTTATTACCATTAATGGTTGAAGTTCCACGAATACGAATCTTCGGGGTTGCACTCGGCTCTCCTGAAGTATTTATTACCATCAATCCCGGTATTTGTCCCTGTAACATCTGGTCAATACTTGTAGCTCCCGCCACATAAATCTCATCTGTTTTCACCACAGAAACCGCACTTGCGGACTCCCGGCGATTCACAGTCTGATAACCCGTCACAACAACTTCGTCCATATCTACCATTGAGTACTTCATCACCACATTCAAAGAATCCTGTCCTTGCCAAGTAATTACTTTTTGCTCCATCCCTACAAAAGAGAAAAGTAATTTTTGTCCGACCTTATTTTCAATCATCATCTGGAACAAACCATTCACGTCCGAAGCTACCCCGCGAGTTGTTCCTTCCACAACAACGGAAACCCCGGGAAGAGGCATCCCATCTGTATCAACCACCTTCCCCTTGATTAATTTCAACTTAACTTCATCCTTTTGTTGCAGTATCGGTTTTACAATTACCACTCCTTTTGAATACTCGTAACTAAAAGGCAAGCCCTCGAAAATACGTTCCAACGCAATCTCGAAAGGTTCATTTGTCAGAATCATGTTAAGTTTCACATTCAAACTTGCAATCTCCTCTTCATTGAACACGAAGTAAACTCCTGTCTGATTCTTCAACTCTTTAATGGTCTCCCTGAGAGTTGCATTCTCTAATTTCAACGTCACGGATTGCGACGATACACGGGCTATTGCCGTAAAAGAGAAGAACATGGTTAAAAGCAAAGTCAATCTCATTGCTAAATAAATTTTTCCCCTCGCATTTTCAGGCGAGGATTGTGTAGAATTTCGTCTTTTTTTCATACATTTGGATACTTTGATTAATAAACGTAGCCTTTTGCCGAAGGCTGCCATTAAATTTTCAACATGGAACGGGGAATGCTGGAAACATTTCCCGTTTTTATGTTTCCTCTATTTCATCACTGAAGTTATTGTAACATTTCTTCCATTAATAATAAATTTTACATTAGTTGTTTTTTCAATCATATCTAGCACGTCGTTTAAATCTTCATATTTCCGCACCACTCCAGTAAAACGACGCTTTTTATATTCCAATGCCGAAAAAGTGAATTGTACATCATACCATCGGGCCAATTGCACTACAATATCATCCAATTCCATATTCTCGTATTCAAACACTCCCCGTACCCATGAGGTATACAAAGAAAGTTCCACGGCTCGCTGGCTGATCTTTCCGGAACGTTGATCGACAACAGCCTGATATCCAGGTTTTAATACCATCTGATTATCTCCGGATGTTACTTGCACGACCCCCTGCTCCAAAGTTGTCATAATTCCTTCATTTTCGGGATAAGCCGAAATACAGAACTTCGTTCCCAACACTCGCACGCTCACATCATTTATCCGCACGATAAAAGGTTTATTCTCGTCATGTTTCACGTCAAAATACACTTCACCCTCAACAAGCACCTCTCGCGAATCTCCCGTAAAACGAGTGGGAAATGTCAGTCGTGAAGATGAATTCAACCATACCATCGTTCCATCTGCCAACGTGAAATGGTATTCCCCTCCAACCGGAGCCGAAATGGTGTGATATATCGGTTTCTCTTCTATCTCGTCATTTACCTCCGCATTATCATATCGCAATTCATTCTTTTTATCTTTCAAAACAGTAGCCCCGTACTGCTCGATTACCTCTTGCAAATTATCTTGTGTCAAATCGACTTGTATCCCATCTGCCACGATTAGAGTCGCTTTCGTTCCTCCGGCATGTACCTTCGCCAACACGGGAGACATTTTTTCTGATTTCGGAGTATAAAAGAATACAAATGATAAAACGAACAAGATCATAACAGAAGCCACGGCAGTAATCTGAACCCATAATTGTCTTCTCTTACGGACTTTGATCTTTTCCCGTACATGTTTCAATGAATCCGAGACATCCTTACCCGAACGAACAATCATTTGATACTCCCGCACCATCTTCACCCCCTCCATAAAAAGTTGTTTATTTTCCTCCGCCTCGTCCATCCACGCACGTAACTTCCGTTCCTCACTCTTTTCCAAAAGTCCGGAGCAATAATCACCAATCCACTGCCAAATTTTATCGTTCATCTCAATCTCTTTTCTCTTATATACCGGAAGATTGAAAAAGAGATGACAACTTTTTTAGGAAAAATTGCAGGAAAAATAATTTTAATAAAATGAATAAGTAAAAACTTATCGCAGAATAATAAAAAACAACACCAACGCATTTCCTCCCAGCTCTTCCTTCAGCTGTTTCAATGCCCTATAATACATCGTCTTCACGGTATTCACGGTTATTCCGAAACGATCGCCTACTTGCTGATAAGTCATGTTATCCAACACCACTGCTTTAAATATTTCTTTTGTCTTTTCCGGCAAAGCCTCCACCCGGGCATATACTTTATCGCGTAATCGAGTAAACTCGCTCTCATCATACTCTGCCAACTCTTCCAAAAACTGATCCACATACTTCTCCACGTCGTCAAACATGATTCTCCCCCGACGTGTCGCAAACTTTGAGGCAGCCTTGGCTACCGCCCCGAAAAGATAAGAACGAACAGAACCGGAAAAAGCAGTTCGTTTCTTGTTCATCCAGAAAGAAACAAACACCTCCTGAACAATATCTTCTACATCATCCGCATCTGAAACAAATCGAAAAGCATACACGCACAATGCCCGATAATAATTATCAAAAAGCATATTCAGACAGACCTCATTTCCCGCCTCCAGTTCGTGTACAATTTCCGACTCGCTATATACCATATTAAAATCTAAACAGATAATTATGATTCATGCAAAGATAGACATTCTCGCCAAGAATCAAAATTATCGACATATTACTAACCCACAAAAAAAGTAGGTCGTTTCAAAAGAAAAAACGACCTACTTCATATGATTTTAAGAATCCTTATTTATTTTCGAAAACAATCTTGTCATCTTTCACGTCTACCACGATTCGGCTATCTTTGGAGACTTCCTCTGCAAGAATCTGTTTTGACAAATCATTTAACAATGTACGTTGAATAACCCGTTTTACGGGACGAGCGCCAAACTGCGGATCATACCCGGCCTCCGCCAGCCATTGAACAGCCTTGTCGGTAATCTCGATGGCAATACCATTGTTCTCCAACATTTTCTTTACTCCATTGAATTGCAAACGTACAATATCCACGATTTCTGACTTCTTCAACGGAGCAAACATGATGATTTCGTCGATACGGTTCAAGAACTCCGGGCGAATCGTCTGTTTCAACATCTCATACACCTCGTGATTCGTCTTGTCAAGTACCTCATCCCGGTTATTCTCGTCAATGCCCTTCAGACGTTCCTGAATGATGTGCGCACCGATATTCGAAGTCATGATGATAATCGTATTTTTGAAATCGACTACCCGACCTTTATTATCAGTTAAACGCCCGTCATCCAACACTTGTAATAAGATATTGAACACGTCGGGATGAGCTTTCTCGATCTCGTCCAGCAAAACCACGGAATAAGGTTTCCGACGAACAGCCTCTGTCAACTGACCACCTTCATCATATCCCACGTACCCCGGAGGCGCCCCGATCAACCGGGAAACAGAATGACGCTCCTGGTACTCGGACATATCAATACGGGTCATCAAAGATTCATCGTCAAACAGGAACTCTGCCAATGCCTTCGCCAACTCGGTTTTACCGACACCCGAGGAAAATAAACGAACCGATAGGACGTTTCGCATCCTGCAATCCCGCACGGTTACGACGAACGGCATCTGCCAGTGCCGTAATAGCCATTTCCTGACCAACTACCCGTTTGTGCAACTCGTCTTCCAAGTGCAATAACTTCTGACGCTCACTCTGCATCATCCGGCTCACCGGAATTCCCGTCCACTTGGACACGACAGCCGCAATGTCATCTTCCGTCACCTCTTCCCGAATCAACGACTCTCCATGTTTCATATCCGCCAGCTTGGCCTTCACCTCTTCAATACGACGCTCGGCCTCCTTGATCTTACCGTAACGAATTTCGGCAACCTTCCCGTAATCGCCTTCCCGCTCGGCCCGGTCTGCCTCAAAACGGTACTGTTCGATCGCATCCTTATTCTTCTGGATCTCGTCAATCAAAGAACGTTCTGACTCCCATTGGGCCCGCAACTTCGTGCGCTCCTGGTTCAAATCGGCCAAATCTTTCTGGATCTCGTCCAGTTTCTTACTTTTCCCTTCCCGCTTGATCGCCTCTTTCTCGATTTCCAACTGTTTGATCTTACGGTCCAATTCATCAATCTCCTCCGGCACGGAATTCATCTCCAAACGCAGACGAGCAGCCGCCTCATCTACCAAGTCGATAGCTTTATCCGGCAAGAAACGATCGGAAATATACCTGTGGGACAACTCCACGGATGCGATGATGGCATCATCCGTGATACGCACTTTATGGTGATTCTCGTAACGCTCTTTCAATCCCCGCATAATACTAATCGCACTCATCACGTCCGGTTCGTCAATCATCACTTTCTGGAAACGCCGCTCCAAAGCTTTATCCTGTTCAAAATATTTCTGGTACTCGTTCAACGTGGTTGCACCGATAGCTCTCAAATCACCACGAGCCAAAGCAGGTTTCAATATATTCGCTGCATCCATTGCCCCGTCAGACTTTCCGGCCCCCACCAAGGTATGAATCTCATCGATAAACAATATAATTTCACCTTCTGAAGCCAATACCTCATTAACAACCGATTTCAAACGTTCCTCGAATTCTCCTTTATATTTTGCCCCCGCAATCAAGGCTCCCATATCCAGCGAGTAAATACTTTTGGATGCCAGATTTGAAGGTACATCCCCATTCACGATACGTTGCGCCAATCCCTCGGCAATCGCCGTTTTACCAACACCCGGCTCACCGATTAAGATCGGGTTATTTTTCGTTCTCCGGGACAATATCTGTAATACCCGACGGATTTCATCATCCCGCCCGATCACGGGGTCAAGTTTACCGTTCCGGGCCCTTTCGTTCAAATTGATCGCATACCTTCCCAAAGCATCGTAATTATCTTCTGCCGACTGGGAATTCACTTTCGATCCTTTCCGCAACTCGTCAATAGCCGCACGGGTTTCCTTTTCCGTCATACCCGCATCCTTTAACATCCCGGAAACCGGATCTTTCACAGACAATAACCCTAATATAATATGTTCCAAAGAAACATACTGGTCACCCATCTCTCCCGCCAACTTCGTGGCTTTCTCCAACACTTTATTGGCCTCATCGGACAAATAGGGAGAACCTCCCGACACTTTCGGGTATCCATCCACGATTCGATCCAAAGCGGCTAAGACATTCCGGCTATTTACACCCAACTTGTTAAAAATAAAGTTCGTGATGTTTTCGCCTTTCTCGATCACGCCTCTTAACAGGTGACCTGTTTCGATGGCTTGCTGACCTTTTTCTTGCGCAAGTTGCACGGCTGCCTGCACGGCCTCTTGCGACTTAATTGTATAATTGTTCATGTTCATAGTCTCATTTTCTCCTTTCTGCCTTCAATTTCACAAAGTATATACCGAAACTCTTATCCAAAAGTTTCATCTGGACAGAATGAAAAAACATTTCAACCTATAACATTAACAATCAATAAAAAACGAACTATTGATTTTCGTTTTCTAAAACAAGAGATATTATAAATGTGTCATTTTGTCTTTATGTTTTACAAATTACATGACAAAATGACCTAATTATTTACATTCTTTCCATCCCAGGAATGTGTCACGAAACGGGGGGTAAGCGATCCCTTTCTCCGTGATAATAGCCGTGATCAACTCGGCAGAAGTCACGTCAAAGGCTGGATTATACACGTGAATCTCCTTGGGAGCCATCCTCCGGGTATACCATTTCTCGGTCACCTCTGCTGGATCACGTTCCTCAATTTTAATCTCTTTGCCCATGGGACAATCCATATCAATGGTAGACGTCGGCCCCAACACGTAAAACGGAATTCCATAATATTTAGCCAACACGGCCACCCCCGAAGTACCGATTTTATTTGCCGTGTCTCCATTGGCTGCCACCCGGTCACACCCAACCAGCACGGCCTGTACCCATCCCTGTTTCATCACCGAAGAGGCCATATTATCACATATCAAAGTCACATCCACTCCTGCTTTCTGCAATTCGAAGGCCGTCAACCTCGCTCCTTGCAATAACGGGCGGGTTTCATCGGCAAAAACCGAAAAACCGAATCCTTGTTCCTGTCCCAAATAAATCGGAGCCAAAGCCGTACCGTACTCCGAAACCGCCAGATGCCCCGCATTACAATGCGTGAGCAAGCCCATTCCCGGTTTCAGCAGCGACAATCCATATTCTCCAATTTTCCGGCACGCCGCCGCATCTTCTCTCCGAATTGCCTCGGCCTCTTCCCGCAAGACTCGTTTCAAAACTTCCACCCCAGCACCTTGACACTTCAACAATGCAACTTCCATTCGCTCCAATGCCGTAAACAAATTTACCGCCGTAGGCCGGGAAGATGCCAGATAATTCTTCAACCTTGCAAACTCCCGGTAGAAATCATCAACCTCATCCACCTTTTGCATACACACGGAAATTCCGTAAGCAGCAGCCACCCCAATGGCAGGCGCACCCCTTACCTTTAACAAATAAATAGCCTCCCAAATTTCCTCCGGAGTTTTCAACGCCAAATAAACTTCCCGTCCCGGAAGTTGCGTCTGGTCAATAATCACCACTGCACCCTGCTCATAATCTGCACGTGCGGTCACTATATCAAATATATTACTCATAACTCATATTGCCGGTTCAAGATTTTCATTCCCTGCAATATTACACATTTTCCCCGGAATCTCATCTATTTAAATCTACCTCTTTGCCATTTTCAACACCTTCCAGGTACAAAACAGAATCAACACGCAACACACGAACATAATAGCACTCGTCGAGTAAAGAATATTTCCCATACCCGTTAAAGGAGAAACAATCCCTCCTCCCAAAAAGGTCAAAAAACCGAGGATTGCAGAGGCCGTTCCCGAATTCTGTCTTTCCAGATTCAAAGCCAGCGTCGTGGAAGTCGGCAGTATAATACCCAAGAAAAAGAGAAACAGGAAAAAGACAATCTCAATAATGATAACGGATAATTCCATACAGAGAGACGCCCCGGTGCAACAACACAGAAACATAAATCCCCATACACCCACTCGCAAAGCATGTTCATTCGACCGGAAACGAACCACACTCAGACTACCCAGCATAATTGCCACGGCATTGCAGGCAAAACAAACGCTATACATAACAGGAGAAAGATGGTAATGTTCCTGAAAAACGAACGGAGCATCCAGGCGAACATTAAAAGTCATCACCTCCAGTGGCTGTTCATTCCGATGCTGCAACACCTCTTTATAATAAACAAAACGCTCCTTCAACTCCCCTTGTAACCGGTTCTCTTTAGGCAAAGAATCATGAAACCTTAACAAAACCAGCAACAACAATATCCCGATTAACACCAGTACCCCGAATATTCCTCGCCAATTCGTCACCAATAGCAACAGCCCTCCCAACACAGGCGCACAAATCGGAGCTAATCCCTGCACGCAAGCCAGCATGGAAAAGAATTTCGCCAAATCCTTTCCCCCATACAAATCAGTTGCTATCGACTTGGAAATCACGATTCCCCCCGCACCCGAAAATCCTTGGATAAAACGAGCCAGAATAAAAATCTCTACACTAGGCGAAAAGACACAGCCAATCGATGACAAAACAAAAAAGAACATCGAGATCACTAACGGTCGCTTTCTTCCAAATTTATCACTCACCGGACCCAAAAATATCTGTCCCACGGCCAGCCCGATCATGCTAAACGTTAAACTCAACTGCACCCGTGAAGCTGTTGTATCAAAATAAGTCACCAAATTGGGAAATGCCGGCAAGTAAAAGTCAGTCACGAAGGGTCCTAGGGCCGAAACCATCCCGATGACAATAAGTATGTAGATTTTCGAATTTTTCTGTTCCATAATCTCTAGTTTTTATCATTTTTACATCGCGAATATCCCCAACATTCCACAAACATTTTCGTCCTAATCATCCACAGATTTGCTCTATAATGCTTTTTTGTACAAATATCTTATCTTTGCTTCCGGAACATGAAACCAGAGTACATGCAAAAAGGAAAGGACACACCAAACAGCACGACAATCCCCTCTCTTGGAAATTTCTTTATTTCCATGTTAAGCAAAGAAGCCTTCATCCAATTATTTCCTCTCCACAAGCCACAACGTAACGACATCAACGGCCTGATCGTCATCATGATTACGGCCGGAGAAGGTCATTTGAAAATCAATAATAAAGACTACCCCATTCACCCTGGCACGTTAATCTCTCTTTTACCTTTCCACCTGATCGAGAATCATTACCTGTCAGACAATTTCGCATGTAAATACCTGTCTTACAGCTTTGACTTCATGGTTGATTTCCCGTTTGTTCTCAAATCGGGGACCTCAGAAAGAATAGGTAACAAACCCTACCTATCCTTAACAAACGAAGAATTCAACCACCTGGACGAATTCTTCGTTTTTATTTCCCACCAGGCAGCCAGACTCGATCATCCCTCCCGGGAAGAGATCACCAAAGCCTTACTTTTCTCCTTTATCGCAGAACTCAGTTTCATTTACTCTCGCCAAGCCGTACTCGTGGGAACCAATCGCCAAAAGCAAATTGTAGACGATTTCTTCCGGCTATTACACCAGCACCACAAACAAGAACGTTCCCCATCGTTCTATGCCGACAAACTTTGCATGACATCGAAATACCTATCGAGCATACTGAAACAAACCACCGATTGCTCCCTCTACCAGTGGATAACGAATTTCAGCCTGCAAGAAGCCAAAGTATTATTGAGATCATCGGATATGAGTATCATCCAGATTTCCGAGGAACTTAACTACCCGAACTCTTCCTTTTTCGCCCGCTTTTTCAAAAAACACACGGGCATGACTCCCCTACAATTCAGAAACAACAAGCAAGTTCATGAAACTTCCGAAGAATGAAACAAAAAGCCGTTTTTCCCGTTATCTTAAAATAAAAACAATGCTCTTATGAAACAGAAATTATCAATAATCCTATGGGTGGTATTGACCCTTATCACCTTCTTCCCCAGAGAACTCAAAGCCTGCACTGGAATCACGTTGAGAGCCAAGGATGGTTCCCGCATCGTGGCCCGTACCATAGAATGGGGAGGTAGCAATCTCAATAGCCAATATGTTGTCGTACCAAGAGGATATAAACAACAATCCTATATTCCCGGCGACACAACAGAAGGGATGATTTTCACGGCTCGCTACGGGTATATCGGGTTAGCCGTGGAGCAAGAACAATTCGTGGCAGAAGGACTGAACGAAGCGGGACTTTCCGCCGGGCTATTTTACTTCCCACAATACGGAAAATATGAAACTTATAATTCCAAAGAAAAAGCATCCAGTATTGCCGACCTACAACTCGTTTCATGGATATTGGGCAGTTGTAGGACAGTAGACGAAGTAAAAGAATCCATCAAAAAAGTTCATGTTATCGGTATCGATCCGAGGGCATCTACCGCCCACTGGCGCTTTGCCGACACCACCGGACGCCAGATCGTTCTCGAAATCATCAATGAAAAACCGATCTTTTATGAAAACAAACTAGGTGTACTGACCAACTCCCCAAGTTTTGACTGGCAGATGACAAACCTGAATAACTATGTCAATTTGATTCCCGGTATGGCCCCCTCCCAACAACTGGACGGAGTGACTCTTACATCTTTCGGAAACGGAAGTGGTTTTCTTGGTATACCAGGCGACATCACCCCTCCTTCCCGATTTATCCGTGCCGCTTTCTATCAAGCGACCGCACCACGGCAAGAAACAGGACAACAAACCG